>Ga0255058_10000496_pt1 | contig 23114 bp, 17 predicted proteins | sample Cases_109_9_MG_FD_188637 | JGI IMG/M metagenome (GOLD analysis project Ga0255058, IMG submission 188637) | Seawater microbial communities from Amundsen Gulf, Northwest Territories, Canada - Cases_109_9 | ecosystem: Environmental > Aquatic > Marine > Gulf | place: Canada: Northwest Territories... | reverse complement strand
CCACTCTGTTAGCGGGTTGCAGCAGTTTCCCGCACTCCAGCGATACAGTTATCAATTATTCGGGATCAGGCGATGTTCTCGAGTACCACGCCAACGGCGAAGTAAAGCGAAAGGCCGTATACCTCGATGGTAAGTTGGTGTCTGTTGTCAGCTTCTATGCGAACGGCGCCAAAGAGTCGAATGAGCAGTATCAGCTCGGCGAAATTCACAGCGCAACCTATTTTTTCCGCAGTGGGCGCGTAAAAACCACAATAAACGGTGGATGATTAGCGTTGCCCCGGCGAAACGGGCTCGCGGGTAACGGTTACGATCAAGAAGGGAGTCCTGGGTTCCTATCGCCTGGTCGGCCCGGGCAACCGCTCGGGCGCGGTCAAGCGCGTTAAACGGACTGATCCCCGGCGCCGTGGCATTCGTCCTGCTGACCGCATCCACCGCACTTTAGCGGGCTCGATTTCGCATCGGGATCGAGCCTCGGCAGCCACACCTGGAAGATCGCCCAGAACGCGCACAGCGCAACCACCGCGAGCAGTGGAAAAAAATAGGTCGTCATCATCCTTGCGTACACCCCTCAGACCGCACTGAACAGCCCGGCGAAACCCATAAACGCCATCGATAGTATACCCGCTATGATCAGGTTCATCGCCGTGCCTTCGATCAGTTTCGGGATGCTGGATAACTCCGATTCCTCACGCAGGCCGGCAAGCAGGACGAGCGCCAGGGTGAATCCGATTCCGGCACCGAGCGCATAAACGATGCCTTCCAGAAATCCGTAGCCCCGGTTGGTAGCAAAAATCGCGAGACCCAGAATCGCGCAGTTCGTAGTGATCAGCGGCAGGAAGATCCCCATCGCGCGGAACAGCGCGGGGCTCAGTTTCTTAATCAGCATCTCGATGAACTGCACGGTGCTGGCGATCACCACGATGAAGCAGATCAGCCTGAGATACGGCGCATGAATCAACACATAGGTGTTGAGTACCCAGGCGCACAACGCGGTCACCAGCATCACGAAGGTCGTCGCCAGCCCGAGCCGCGCCGAGGTCTCCAGCGAGTTCGACACACCGAGGAAAGGACATAGTCCGAGAAAATAGGTCAGCACGAAGTTGTTGACCAGCAATGCACTGATGAAGATCCAGAGAAGGTTGTCCATCAGCTTCCACCCCTCTCCGCTTCGGCGACCTGCTCCAGGAACTCGTCCTTTTTTACCTTGAACCAGTTGAAGAACAGCAGGATGACCCCGAGCGTCAGGAAACCGCCCGGAGGCAGGATCATGATCACCCAGGGCTCGAAATTCGCACCGAAGAGATTCACGCCGAACAAAGCGCCGTCGCCGAGTATCTCCCGGATTGCGCCGAGCGAGAAAAGCGCCAGCAGGAAACCGCCGGCCATACCCATCGCATCCATTACCGCGAGGCGCACCGGGTATCTCGATGAGAATGCCTCCTGTCGGCCCAGTATCATGCAATTCGCGACAATCAGCGGGATGAACGCGCCCAGTTCCTTGTGCACTTTCGGGACGAGCGCGAGCAAGGTGTAGTCGGCGACGGTCACGAAGGTCGCGATGATGATGATGAAGCAGGATATCCTCACCTGTTTCGGGATCCAGCTGCGGAAGCTCGACACCAGGATGCTCGATCCCACCAGCACGAAAAACGTCGCCGTCCCCATCGCGATCGCATTGATCGCGGAGTTGGTGACGGCGAGCATCGGGCACATCCCGAGCACCTGGACGAACACCGGGTTATCGCGCCAGATTCCTTTGACAAATTCGTCGTAGGATTGGTTGTCGCTTTTCTTCATGGAACCTCCCCGGTTTCCGCCGACGCTGTCCTCTTGAGAGGCGGCTCCGAACTCGGTGGCGGCAGCCGCTCCGACCATTCGAGGTGAGTTTCGTTGATTATCCTGACTACTGCCTTGGAAGAGATGGTTGCGCCGGTTATCGCGTCGATCTCGTTGGGCTGGCTTTTCCTGCCTTTCTTAACCACGACGATTTTCGGCTCGATGGGCAAGGCGCTGAAACTGGCGACGAAATCCGCGTCCTTGTAAATCTTGTCGCCCAACCCCGGCGTCTCCCGACTCTCCAGCACTTCCATGCCGACTACCAGATTTCGTTCTGGCTTGTAGCCATACAGAAGGGCGATGGTGTCCTGGAAGCCGGGCCCCGCTCCCGGTATTGCGTAGCCTGCGAAAGCGCCTTGCCGGTCATATCCGCCGTAGATGACCTGCTCATCCTTGCGCCGTTCTTCCACCGCGACGAGTTTGCCATCCCTGTAAACAAGCAGCTGCATCTGGCTGACGCCGGGTAGCACCTTGAACACTGCCTCGCGCAGCTCGCGGGCCTTGTTCGCGGTAATGGTAGGCAGGGTCGATTCGTAGATAGCGATGATCGCAATACCGGATATCAGCCCCGCGATCGCCAGCGTCAGCACCAAACGCAACGAGCTGGGACCTGCCGTTTCCTTGTGCGCGCCCGCCGTCATTTGGAATCAACCCCGCGACCGAACACCCGGGGCTGTGTGTAGCGATCGATCAGCGGCGTCGCCGCGTTCATCAGCAAGATCGCGTACATCACGCCCTCCGGGAGGCCGCCGAATATCCGGATCAGCATCACCAGGACACCCACGCCGATGCCGAAGATCCATGCGCCTCGCGGTGTGACCGGCGAGGTTACCGGATCGGTCGCCATGTATATCGCCCCCAGCAACAGGCCGCCGGAGAAAACCGAGAACAGCGGTGACGGGAAACGCGCCGCATCGACGAGGCCCAGACAAGCGGAAAATATGACCACGGTGAGCAGGATGCTCACTGGTATGCGCCAGTCCAGGTCCCTCCTGAGCCAAAGATAAACACCGCCCAGCAGCAGCAGCAGGCCACTGGTTTCTCCGAGCGAACCGCTGACATTGCCAAATACGAGGCTCGTGAGCGGCGTAAGTTCGTGGTCGAATTTCAACATCCCCAGCGGCGTTGCAGAGGTTACGCCGTCGACCTGTACCTGCATGAACGGCAGTGCGAGATTGCCCGGGTAGATGCTCAAGAATCCACCGTCGCCGCCGGTCGGCACCCAGGTGGTCATGGCTATCGGAAACGTCGCGAGCAGAAACGCACGACCGAGCAGCGCGGGGTTGAACAGATTATGACCGAGGCCACCCCAGATGACCTTGCCTATACTGATCGCGACGAATCCCCCGAGGAAGGCCATCCACATCGGCAGGCCCGGCGGCAACGTGAGGCCGAGCAGCAGCCCCGTCAATATGCCGCTGGCATCACGCAGGGACTCGCCGCGAGCCTGACGGTCGGCGAACAGCCATTCCGCCAGAATCGCGCCGGCGATACACGAGCCGAGGACCAGCACGGCGCTCAGCCCGAAAAACCACAGCGCCGCGGCCGTCGCCGGCAACAAGGCATAGAGCACGTCGCGCATTGCTGTTGGCGTGGTCATACCCTGGCGCAGTAACGGCGCGTGAAACAGCAGGAGATCCGGGTCTTGCTTTTTCACTCTTCGGATTCCTTGCGGTGGGTCAGGTCGTCCTTCGCGGTACGAATGAGCTGCACGATCGGGATATTCGACGGGCAGGCAAAAGTGCAGCAACCACACTCGACACAGTCAAAAACGTGATATTCCTTCATCTCGTCGAACATGCGCGCTTTGGAAAGGCGGGCCAGTCGGGACGGATTCAGAAAATACGGGCAGGCTTCGAGGCATCGGCCGCAACTGATGCAGGGATACTCCTTGCGCCCGACGGTCTGTTCCTCGGTAAACACCAGCACGCCGGAGCACCCCTTCAGGATCGGCACATCGAGACTGGCGATCGGCCTGCCCATCATGGGCCCGCCCATGATGATCTCCCGGGTCCCGGGCTTGAGTCCGCCGCAGAAACGCACCACCTCGCGCACCGGCGTCCCGAGCGGCACGATCAGGTTGGCGGGGTAGGTTACGCCCGGACCCGCCACCGTCACGACCCGTTCGATCAACGGCATGCCGCGCAGAAAGTAATCCGCGATAGCGACGATCGTGCCGACGTTGTTGACGTTGACCTCCACGTCGCGCGGCAGCTGCCCGGCGGGCACCTCCTTGCCGAAGACGCTTTTGATCATCATCTTTTCGGCGCCCTGGGGATACTTGACCTTCAGTGGCACGACGCGCACGGGCTGTCCCGGCTGGATATGCTGACGGATGATATTTATCGCGTCGGGTTTGTTGATCTCCACACCGATGACCGTCTCTTCGGCGCCGAGCTTCTGTCGCAAAATCTCCGCACCTTCGAGCAGCGCCTCCGGCCGCTCCAGCATCAGCCGATGGTCGGTAGTCAGAAAAGGTTCACACTCGGCGCCGTTCACCAGCAGATGTTTGATCTTTACGCCGTCGGGCACCGACAACTTCACGTGAGACGGGAATGCCGCCCCGCCCAAGCCGACGATGCCCGCCATCTGGACCGCTTCGATAAACTTCTCGAGGGAAAGCGATTGCCAGTCGATCGCCGCGCCGGCATCGACTTGTTGCGTTGCAAACGGATCTGCCTCGATCCCAATCGCCGGGGCAAAGCGGCCATCGACACCACGAAAATCGCCAATCTCGCTAACGGTCCCCGTCACCGGGCTGTGCAGGCCCGTGGAAACGAAGCCGCCGGGCTCCGCGATCAGCTGCCCACGCCGAACCCGTTCGCCGACGGCAACAACGGGCCGGGCCGGCACGCCGATATGCTGACCCAGGGGCATGACGTAGTCTTTGACAAAGGGTACGCGCTGGATCGGCAGATCCTCGGTCTGCTGCTTGTGGTGGGCCGGATGGACTCCGTGCTCGAAGTTGCGGCGCAGTAGACGGATTGCTTTCATCCTGTCAGTCCCGCTTCTGCGACGCCAGCTGCAGCAAGCGGCTGCGGATCTTGCTCGCGATCTCAACCTGTGTCTTCTCCTGCATCTGCAGGATCTGCTCCTCGGAGGCCTGTTTCTGCGCATCGAGTTCCGCCCGGTGCTCGGCGGCAACCTCGGCGCGGATTTCCTGCTCGAGCCGCTCGGTAAACGGGGTGACGATGCCGGCGAGTTCCTGCAGGGTTCGCCAGGCTTGCAGACACTGGTCGGCCATATCGGCCATGGCCGGCGCCATCGAGTACCGCCGCTCCTCATCGCTACTGCCTGTGGCAACATACGGGGTCTTTCCTGAACGCCTCTTCGCGTCCAGTTGCAGCCACTCGTGCAGCGGGCTCTGTGCCGGCGCGTCATTCGCCAGAGGCTGGAAACTTGATGCGAAGCGCTGTTGTCCAAGCGCCCAGTCAGCCGGTGTCAGGAGACGCTCACCGTCCGCATCCGGAACCAGCGTCTCCTTGGGTGCCGGGTTGCCTTCCAGGCTGATTCGGGACCCGAACACCCCTTCGGCCGTTGGATCGTAGCGGAACAGCGGCATCGCGCGGCAGGTGATTGCGAGCTGCGCCAGCGCAAGTGTTTGCTCGCTTGCAAATCCATGCCGCGTCGGGCTGGGCGCGTAGACCTGAATCAGCGCCGGGCCATCGTAGCCAAGCGCCTGCAGCATGCTCTCGCCGAGGTGAACGGGGTCGGCGACCGAGGTCTGGGCGACAAACGCGTTGCGTTGCGCCAGTGCGAGAAGTCCCAGACTTCCCCTCGGGTCGTTAGTCGGCGCCTCGAGAAGACCAAAGTCCAGTGCGCTCAATACAAGCACCTTGACCGGGAGACCGGAATTCAGCAGCCAGATCAACTGGCTCAGCCCTCTTCCCGCGAGCATCTCGTCGCTGCCTATCAGCACGAGCGGCGGACAGAATTCGTATTCCTCATCGCTCAGGTCCTTCCAACGCAGACTCGCGAGCGCTTCCCGTTTCCAGTCAGCGCCGTCGGGTTGGTCGATTTCGAGGCGAGCAAGCCGCAGCAGGCGAACGAGCTCCGCGGTCTCGGCCAGATGTCCCTCGATCAGACCCGCGGCGAGTTGTGCCGCATCGCCACTCATATCGATGAGCACCGGTGCCTGGAACGGATTATGCGGAAACGCACCGGCCCAGGCCGCTGTGCTGCCGCCCGCGACGGCCAGGCCGTAACGGGCGCGGCCCAGACCGTGTTCACCGTGAACGAGCCGATGGTGTGCTGACGTAATCTGATTCGACAGGTCGATCAGCCTGAGAAGATAGCGGGTATCGATGGAGTGGTCTCCAGACGTTTCCCCGGCAGCCCCCACCAACGACGCCAGGTCGACGCGAGGGCTCGTGGTGCGTTTCAGTTTCTCGGTGACCGCATCCAGGTCTTCGACCGCCAGGGTGCCCGAGAGCGTCTCGCTGACCAGCGAGGAGACGGCCTCGCCTGCATCGAAAAGCGTTTTCGCAAAGCGTTGCACCAGCGGCTGCTGGTAGAACTCGGTCGCGGAGAGGATCAGCCTGACCGCCATCTTTTCGCCGGAACCGGCTTCTGCCGGATCCCCGCCGGCCAGTGCGAACTGGCAGTAGCGCGACAACAGGATCGCTGCCATCGTGCCGATATCCGGGTCATCTGCCACCCGTTCCAGTGTCTCCGCCGAGGTATCCGGTGTCGCGGTCCAGATCGACCAGAGCTCACGCGCCCGGTTCAGCGAGGCCTCATCCTGTTCGCGGGCGCTAAGTGCCTGCGGCTCGCAGCTATTGATACATATGCCGCAAGACTTGCAGGCGCCCGGGTTGATCACCAGCGCCAACAGTTCCGCGCTGTCTTTTTTGTGCGCCTCGGCCTCGTGAAAAAAGGGCTTCGTGACGGCGACCGGCAACGCACCCAGCTCTGTGTCAATGCTCTCGATACCTTCCTGGATCGCCAATTTGCGCTCCTCCGGCAACGGCATTTTTTCTTTTAGCCAGGAGAAGGAGTCGTTGAGCATCTGGCCGAAAGTTGGCGATGCGTTTTCGGCTTTTTTGTTATCGGCGATAATCCGCGACGCGAGTTTTGACGAAACCTGACGCACCGCCTCCGCGCCGGTGCGCTTTATTCCTGCATCGATGAGCGCGGCCGGAGCTGACGCGACGACGCCGATCGCGCTGTCCGGGCAATGGGTCCAGCACAGGCCGCAACCGGTGCAAAGCGTCGGGTCGAAAACCGGCAGGCTGCGGCGTGCATCACTCGTGTCGCTGAAGGTCGAACTCAGCGGCGGCATGGTGCCAGTTGCCAGGTACGGGTCTGCCGTCAGGCGATCCGACATGCCATTACGGTAGAGCACCCCCAGCTGATCCCAGAAGCGCGGCAGACTTGCATAATGATCGTCGTCACGGCCGAGGTGACGTACCGCCTCCGGCGCCTCGCCTTCCCAGTGGTTCAAAGCGACTGCCGCTTTGGGCGCAGCTGCACCGGTATCGACCTCGGCGACCTGTTCGAGACCGGACTGAAATGCGGTCAGCAGTTCTTCGCGGCTGCTCTCGTCAATGTCCTCTAGCATGCCCCGTCGCGCGGCGATGATCCGGCGGGTCTTTTGTTCGATTAGACCGGCGCCCTTCAATACGCCGAACAACCCGCCCAGCAGGGACTCCGGATCCGGTTCGCCGTCAGCCTCGCGCGGGATTTGGAAAACTTTCGAATCGCGGCTGAACATCACCCTGCCGCGCGGTACATCCAGCGTGACGTCTGCGACAAGCGCATCGCCGGGATCCTGCAAAGAATCGTCGCCGTGGGTGATCCAGTCAACGCGGGCCTCGGACCAGTGGTCCCACGAGACCGCCGGTCGGCTCCGTATCCGGCCGCCTTCGAGTGTGTAGAGCAGGTCGCCGGCTACGCCGAGGATACCTTCGCCGCCGCGACCGCTGATCCGGTGTATCGCGATCGTCAGTGAGTCATCCTGCTTCGACAGGGAAGCATCACGCCCGGCGCGAATGCCGAGCTCGGCGGCATTCGGGTAGGCACGCCGCAATGCGTCCAGCAGCACCTCGCGCTTGGGTTGCTCGCCCGAGGTGTCGTCGAACGCTATCCCCAAGAACAGCGGCGCCGCCGAAAGACTATCAGCACCGGTACACAATGCGACCAGATCGGCGACCCGTAGCGGCAACCCGCCGACGCCGTAGACAACCGGACTACATTTCGGGTGCCCGCTGTTGTCCAGACGCTGCAGGCTGGCGCGGACTTCGCGGATAAGCGGTGGCTCGCCGGACATGGGCGTATCCACGCGTTCGAGTACAAACACCCGGTCCCGTCCTGCCAGCGCTTCGACGATCGTAGCGCCAGGAAATGGCCGCAGCGCGTGAATCCCGACTACTCCCACCCGGATCTTGTGCTGTGCGCGGAGACGATCCGCGGCCACCCGCGCAGTCTCGATAGCGGCGCCCTGTGCCAGCAGCACGGTATTCGCATCATCCAGCCGGTAGCGAGAGATGGCCTCGTAGCTTCTACCGGTCCTGCGTGCAAACTGCTCGAAGGATTCCGCCAGCGACTCCTCGACGAAGGCATCGAAAAATGGCCTGCGGGCGAACGCCCCGAGTGCGAAGCTCTCCTTATCGAACAGCGCCCCGGTGAGCACCGGCTCATCCAGGTTGTGCCAGGCGGGTACCCGGCGACGGGATTCCCCGAACAGCAGCTTTTGCGCCGCTGTCGGCGATTCAATTAGCTCGCGTGCGGAGCCAAGAAATCCATTCACCTGAGCCGGCGACAGCAGCCGGACGTCTTGCGCCGCGAGCGCCGTCTGCTCACCGTCCATGATTACCATGCCCGGCACCAGCGCCGCTTCGGCCACTCGCCTGGCAATGTAGGTGAAATCGACCGCCTCCTGCACATTGGCGGCAAACAGCATGAAGAAGCCGGAATCCGCGCTCAGGTGAACGCTGTCGTGGCCGCTACCGAGCGCGCTGCCGTGGGCCGCGGCCGCGCGCGTGCCGAGGTGCAGTACCAGCGGTGCGTGCTTGCCGGCCGCCGAAATCAGCAGGTCCTGTGCGGCGGCGACATCCGGGCCTGACAGAAAGGCAGTTGCACGCCTGCCAGCCAACGCCAGGCCGGTCGCCGCCGCGACGGTGCCCCGCGGCCCCTCGGTAGTCTGCGCCGACAGGGCCTCGCCGTAGAGATTCGTGTCGCCGTGCTCGAGTTCACCCAGCCAGACCGAATCCGCATCGGCCATCGGAAAAGATCCGCCCAGTACCGCGTGGCTGGTAATTCCGGCCTCGGACAGCGCGACAGCGCCATTGCCATCGAGCACGGTATCCAGGCCTTCGTCCCTGATGTCCGATCCCGCCGGCGCACCGAACGCCTTGCGGTACCAGTGAATCGCGAGATCGCGCAGGCCAGGCATCAGCCCGTCCCCGCGCGTCTGGATTCCTGTTCCTGAAACTGTTCTCTCTCGAGCCAGACTATCGATCGCGTGGCGCAACGAAACACGGCTTCGGGCCTGGCCGGGCCGCCCGCGGAATAATCGATGAGCGGGAGTTCGTCTTCCATGCGTATCAGCCCGGGCGCCGCATCCGCGACGCACTTTCCGCAGGCATCGCAGGCGACCGAGCAGAGCTGCGTCGCCACCTCGCCGGCCAGCGGGATATTGCATTGCACGTACAGTTTCTGGCTGAGTGGTACCAGTTCGAACAGGTCTCTGGGACAGGCTGCGACGCAGTCCGGACAGGCACTGCATTTCTCGGTATCCACCTGCGGAAGCCCGTTTGCATTCATGTGAATGGCGTCGAAGGTGCAGGCGGCCTCGCAGTCCGCCAGGCCGAGACAACCCCAGGCGCATCCCTTACCGCCGCCCGATACCACCGCCGCGGCGCGACAGCCTTCGAAACCGCGGTACTCCGCAATCTGGTGTGCCTGCAGGTGGCCGCCGCCGCAGCGCAGCCTTGCGACCAGCTTCTCCTGCCGGCCGGCATCGACTTCGAGGAACTCGGCGATCTGCTCGATACTGTCGTCGGTGCCGACCGTACACTGGCCGGGATCGACCTCGCCGGTAACCAGTTTTTCGGCAAACGGCAGACAACCGGGTTGCCCGCACGCACCGCAATTGGTCCCCGGAAGCATCTCGTTGGTCGCCTCGATTCGAGGGTCTTCATCCACCTTCAGGAAACGCTGCGCGATCGCGAGAACTGCTCCAAAGAACAATCCGATTCCAACCATGATGGCCGGCGCTGCCAGCAAACTATTCATCAGTTGAACGGTTCAGCACGGGCGATCAGCTCCTCCAGATCCGGCTCACTCGGATCCAGGGGTTTGCCCGGGTGGATACATTTGGCGGGACAGATCTCGGCTGCCGCCACGAGGTGCGCGAATGTTCCGGCCTTGGGATCCGTGATGATCGCCTGTTTGTTGTCGTTGTATACAAACATCATCTTGTTGATAGCCATGCAATCATCACAGGTGGTACACATGTCGGTGTCCAGCCAGGGCTCGTCGAAACTCAATTCGTCCTCTTCCTCGGCCTTGGCTTCGGCCTCGGGTTCGGTTTCCGCGGCAGGCTCGGCCGGCGCCTCGGTCCCGGCCGGTTCCTTCGGCGGCATACTGGCAAGCTGACTCCCTCCGCCGACCATGCCGGAGAGGTCGGCGCCCATCAGCACGTCGACGAGTTGCCCCATGGCCTCGCCGGCTACCTCCGAACGGACGCTTTCCAGTTCCTCCTCGTGCGCCTTCAGGAGTTTTTCGCGTTCAGTCTCGACCGCTGCCAGTTGCTCTTCGCGAGCCCTTCCGATTGCTTCTTCGACGTAAACGTTCTGAATCCCGGCCAGTTCCTGCAGCGTTCGCCAGTAATTCAGCCGATCACGACAGGCAAACACCAGGGCACGGGACACTGCCAGCTTTACAAGCACACCCTGATCATCGATACCCCAGACGTACGGCACCAGGCGATCGACACGCTCTTCCTCGAGATTCAGATAATTATCGACCGGCATCAGGTCGGCGGACTCGAAGCCTGCCGGTACCATGCGAAAATGCTCGTGCAGCGCCGGCATCAACAGCGCGTAATCGGCGAAAGTAAACGCGAGGTCCATCTCGGTAACCTCGCCGTCGGCACCGCAGTACTCGAGCTTCTCGACCGGCCAGTCGTTCTCGGCCTGCGTGTTACCACCGAAGCTGACCCGCTCTGCGGCGTGGTCGCCGGCATCCGGATTGACCAGTATGAACGGGTGGGCGCGACTCTCCAGCGCGGCGCTCGCGACGAACCAGGCGTCGAGCAGCGGCTTCTCCGTCTTGGTCTGGGTGCCGCGGTTGATCAGGTGCAGACTCGTGCGATTACTGTCCAGCGCGCACAGGAAACCCGCTATCAGGTCCTCATGGCGCGCCGCAGACGTCTGTGCGACCACCACCTGGCGGTGCCCGACGCCGAAGTAGGCCAGCTCGAATCGATAGGAATTGAATGGATCCTCGCCAGGTTGCGCACCTGGATTATCGTAGGCACGGACCCAACTCAGCACGTGTACCGGCAGGCGCGATCCGAGCAGGCGCGAGAACGACGGCAAGCCGTCGCCGGCAAGATGGTCCGCCGATACCAACGCCACCACCCGTGTCACCAGCTGCATCTCTTCGTCGGAGAAGACCTGCCAATCGAAACTGGCGAACCAGGAATTGTGTACGGCCGGATTGTAGCTGCCGTCGATTTCAAGCACCGCGATTCTCACCGCGCCGAACAGCCGCGCAAATCGGGCGGCGTCACGCTCGAAAACCTCGGTCGCCGTCGCGCAAGGTTCTTCGCTGTCGACGACTTCCAGCATGGACAGCTTGCTGAACCAGGGACTTTTCAGTCGACCGATAAACCGGACCAGTACTGCGTCATTCTGCCAGGCCTGCAATTCTTTCAGTGCACGCTCGATTCTGACCCGCCTCTCGGCGGGCATCTCCACCGATCCGTGGGCGCGTTGTTCGAGCATCTCGGAAAGGGCGCCGGTGTCCAAATGGCGGGACCCGGGGCCGACGCTGCTTTTGACGCTCCCGGGCTCATTCGCGTCGGCCGATTTGGCCTTCTCGACCTGCAGCAGCGACTGCAATCCTTGAATGTGTTTGTTGACCTGCTGGCGAAACTGCTCGCGGCCATGTGCATGTCGGTGCCGAATCGCGTGCACCATCAGATGCAGCGATACGTCCGGCCCGTAACCGAGACATTGACCGCCTGCTGCTATGCTGCCCTTGAGTCTTTCGAGGTCGGCTTCCAGTTTTTCCCGGCTACCCGGGTCCAGATCGAGATGGTCCTGCAAGGCTGTTGCCGCTTTCGCAATGAGGCCGGGCGCGTCAACGGGATCAGTGTCTTCCAGCTTCTGTCGCAGATAGCGCTCTATCCACGGAAGATTGTCTTTCAGGATCCTGGCATCATCGGCACCGGGCGCAAGCTCGGCCAGCGATGCGGATAGATGCTCGCTCACGGGCCTCGCGAGCACGGACCCGGCCGTGCCGTCGGGCGGCGTCAGATAGAGCGGATACTGATAACGAATAGCCGATGCATCCCGGTAGGGGTTCAGCAGGGCCGGCAGGACTGCACCCGCAGGCTTGGTGCTATGCGCCACAGCAGCAGGTTCGCCATAGTGGAATCGGCGCAGCACGTTGATCATGTCTGCGCCGTCGTCACCCTCCGTGACGGTCATGTCGACCACGTCCTGCTTGCTTTCCATTACGGAGTTCATTGTTGGACCCCTAGATGGCGAACTGATCCAGTGCCTTGTTCAGGCCGGCCAGCCTCTCGTCGACGCTCATGTCCAGGCCAACCGAGGACATCTGGTCGTATCGCGGCGCATCCGGATTGTGATAGAGAATCCCCAACGGCAGGACGGCATCGTCTTGTGCCAGCGCGAGGGCAGCGACGAGATCCGACGGGTCATGCTCGGCTTGGTTTGGAAACAGCCGTTTGACCGCATCGTCTGCCTGCACGCCTTTCTCGTGCGTAAGCAATTGCATTCTCGCGGGCTCATCCTGCAGGGCCTTGCCGATTGCTTCCACATAGACCGGGCATCGCTGGATAATGCGGACGAAGCTGGTTCCCTTGTGCTCGTGCGCCTTTTTGATCACCTCGTGCCGGAGCGGTGCATTCCAGTCGACGATCTGGGCGACGAACGAGATATTGGTCACGCCGAGGGTCACGGTCAGTGGATTCAGCGGCGGCAGCAACGCGCCCGACGGATGGGTGTTGGTCGGCACATCCATGGGGGTGGTGGGAGATGTTTGTTTCTTGGTCAGTCCGTAGATGCCGTTATCGAATACCAACAGTGTCAGATCCATGTTGTAACGCATGGCATGTATCCAGTGGCCGGCGCCGATCGAGAAGCAGTCACCGTCACCGGTCGCGACCCAGACATCCAGATCGGGGCGCCTCGACTTGACACCGCAGGCAACTGGCAATGCACGCCCATGCAGGCCGTGGAAACCATAAGTGCTCATGTAATGCGGCAGTCGGCTGGCGCATCCGATGCCGGATACCGCCACCGTCTTCTCGGGTTTGACCTGGGCGTCCCGGCAGACGCGGTGTACGGCGGTCAGGATTCCGTGGTCGCCGCATCCGGTGCACCAACGCGGCTCCGCACCGCAATAATCCTGCAATGTGAAATATCGATCCTTGACGTCGAGCGACCAGTCACCTTTTAAACCGAACATGCTTCTGCTCCTTCCATCTCTTTGAGGCGCGCGTTAATGACCCTGCCGATGACGCTCGGTTGCAGCGGGAGGCCCGGAACCACGGACCAGCAATCGATATCCATTAGCGTGTGCGAGCGCAGTAAGAGCGCCAGCTGCGCATAGCGGCGGGTCTCGTCGCTGATTAACGGCGCATCTGGATCGTCGCTGTAATTGATCTCGATGGTCATTACCTTTTTGAATCCCGAAAAGATCTTCTTCAAGCCGGGCTCCATTGGCGACAGAATTCTCAAGTGCACCGAGGACACCTTCTGATCCTGCGCCCTCGCCAGATCGACCGCCTCTTCGATCGAACCCAGCGTCGAACCCCAGCCTACAATCAGCAGGTCTCCGGTAGGTTCACCATGAATCCGGGGGGGCTTCATTGTTGCGGCCAGCGCCGCCAGCTTGCGGCTGCGCATGGCCGCGCCTTCCTGATTTGATTCTGAGTCATAGGCGATCTTGCTGTCGCGGTTGTGCGCAAGGCCGGTGAGGATATACTCGCCGCCGCGCATGCCCGGGATGGGCCTTTCCGACAAGCCGCTCGTCTCGTCCCAGTTGTACGGAGATACCTGCTCGTCCCAGGCTGACTGGTCCACCGGTGGCGCAAACCATTCGTCGGTGACTTCGGGCCGTTCTATCGCCTGCACGCCGGTGGCGAGATTCGCATCAGTCAGCATAATCACCGGCGTGCGGAATGATTCGGCCAGCTTGCGTGCCATGATCACAAAGTGGAAGCACTCCGAGATCGTAGTCGCGGCGATGACGACCTTGGGTGAATCGCCTGGCACGCCGTAGAGAGCCGAGAGCAGGTCTCCCTGTTCAACCTTGGTCGGAAGACCGGTGGATGGACCGCCACGCTGCACGTTGATGATTACCAGCGGAATCTCGGCCATGACAGCGAGACCGATCATCTCGGTCTTCAACGCCATTCCGGGGCCGGAGGTGATGGTACAAGCAGTTTTGCCTGCATAGGACGCGCCGATTGCAAATCCGATAGCGGCGATCTCGTCCTCAGCCTGATGGACGAATCCACCGGTCAGATGAAAGTCATCGGCAAGATAATGAGACGCTGACGTCGCCGGGGTGATCGGATACATCGCGACCAGTTCTATGCCGGCAGCCATGACCCCGAGTCCCACCGCAGTGTTGCCATTGACGACGATCGCCGACTCCATGCGATCTTCCTCGGCAGCGGGTATTTCGAACGCGTAGTCTAAGTTATCGCGCGCGAAAACGTAGCCGGCATCGAACAGTTCATGGTTGATCTTGATAACCTGCTCGCCCTTGCGTTTGAACGTCTTCGCGATCTCGTTTTTCGCCTTGTCGGTATCGCGACGATAAATCCTGCAAAGTATCCCGAGCACGAACATGTTCTTGCCCTTGCGGGGGTCGGACACGATCTTGAGGCACTCTTTCTGGAGCGGCAGTTCATGCACGATCAGTCCCTGCGCCTGAAAATCGGCCAGCGCTTCCCTGTATTGCCCGCGAATTTTCTCTTCGGGATCATCGGCCCACATGCTTTCCAGCAAAACGACCGTGCCTTTCTTGTAGGCGCCGTTCGAGATACGGGAATAGAGCACCTGTTCGTTGAACGCGACGACCATGTCGGCTTCGTTGCCCATGTTGGTCACGTATTTCGATCCCATGCGGACGCGAATACCGCTGGCGCCCTGGCGTTCTCGCGCGGGTGGCTGGATTTCGGCCGGAATGATCTCTACGGTCCAGACACCGTTACCCATCTTGCCGCTCACCAGTCCCAGGATCTGGCCGCATTTCTGGGCACCCTCCCCGGAATCGCTGACGATTTCGACGATGTGTTGGTCTACCTGGCGAGCGCCTTGTTCCGCATGTCCGGCCCCGTTCTGATCATCGACCGGCGCCGCAACGGCATCGGCGGGTTCGCCGCCCTGCTCAGCGCGAATCTTTTCGATTTCGCCGCGAAACTCTTCGATGGCCGGCCAGCGCGCTCCCCGCGCGACGTTGACGTCGTAAGTATGCAACGAGCGCCGCAGATCGTAGCCGAGGATGCCACGAAGCGGCTGCGGCACAGCGAGCTTCACCCACCAGGTCTTGTCCCGCCTGAACAAGTACTTGGTATCGTCTGCGATGTGTGAAATTGACATGCTTCACTCCCCGTCCTGGCTGCTTGTGAAAAGTTGTACCTTTTCCGCATATGAGCCTTTATATTGCACCGCGTACCGGGCAGGTCAATCAGTATAAATGTCAATGTCAATCGCCCGCGATCTGTGATTTTGAGATGCTTTATTCGACGCCGCAGCTACTCCTGGAGAGTTGTACCTTTTCGCCTGGCAGCCGCTTATTGCACGGGGTACAGGGCAAGTCAATCAGTATAAACGTCAATGTTGTAGGTGCTAATACGTCAGTGTCTGCAGCGATTCAGGAAACGCCTGACACGCGTTCGGGTACAGGCGGTTAGCCGCTCCTGCAGTGTAGTAGCTGACTCAGGTCGTGCCGTACATCTGATCCGGCGTCAGTACATCCGGGAAGCGCTGCCTCAGTGCACACCGGGACTGGTAGCAAAGATGGCAATGATCGGCGTATCCGTCCAGGTGGGGAAGTTCGTATCGGCGAATGATTTCCGCCGGGCCGCCGGCAAGCAAAGGACCGACGATTGGGTGCTGGTCCGGGTCATAGCCTGCCATGATTTCTGCTAACGGATGCTCCAGCAGATTTCCGATAGAAATACCCTGGCAAATGTGCAAATTGCCGAAAGGGTCTACGTGTACGCGGTCCGGGTGTCGCAAATCCTCCCACGGGCATGCGGCAAAATGCTCCCAGTGTTCTGTCTCGACACGTGATGCGAGAAATTCAGCCGCACGACCTCGGTAAAGCACTGCCGATTCGCCAGCCGGCAATTTGCCGGCTGCGCCGGGCACATGAGCGGCTTCAGGCTCGGCGACGCTGATGAAATCGACCGGGATGCCCTGCTGCCGTGCAGCACGGCGGGCGATCTCCGGATGGTCCACACCTTCATGGCTGCCGTGATATGCATCACTGCTTATGGAGAGATCGTCGACCGCGCCAGCGAAAGGCTTCAAGCACTCTATAGCATCGGTGTCTGCAGTTGCCCAATAGGCGTTGGTGACGATTCCCACGTCAAAGCCACACTCCTTGGCCTTACGAACGCCGCGACGCAGAATCTGCTCATAGAGAAAAGCTTCACCGCCCTCGAAGTAGATCCATTTGATGGTGCCCAATGCCTCGGCCTCAGCGAGGATGTGCTCGATGGTTTCGACTGACATGGTGCCGCTCTGAGACGGCCCACCCCAGACAAAACAATGGTCGCACTCGTAGTTGCACTCATAGGTCAACAAGAGGTGCAAGCCGGACAACGGCTTTGATGGAGTCTCGAAAGGAGAGTCGGGAGCCATATAGAAGACTATAGCTCAAGCGACGGCGCTGGAGCAGCGAATCTCATCTTTGTAAAAAGCCTGGTCGGGGTGAGAAGAAATGAACTGTGCGCCGTCAGCGGAAATCGGACCAATTAGGTGGTTTGAATTAGAGAGACATTTGGCTCATCGTTACCCTGAAGAGGAATGATGATGAGCAAGAAGAAAGACAGCGCTCAATTTTTGTCACGATGCTGTGACACAATTTGCCATATGTGTTCGGTGGATACGCGGCTAAAACCAAAGGTATTTTCCCTGAGTGTGTCGCTCTTGCTGCTGGCCAGCTGCGGCGAGCATGACGACTTGCTGCCCGAGTACGAGTTGTCAGGCCCGACTATGGGTACGACATTCAGTGTCAAACTGGTCGCGCCACCGACAGATCTCGATAAGCGGGAACTGCTGTCGCGGATCAATTCACTGCTTGCCGGAATCGAATCTGATATGTCCACATATCGATCCGATTCCGAAATATCACGTTTCAATGCGCATCAAGCCGCCGACTGGTTTGCAGTCTCGAGCGAATCCTGCGGCGTTGTGCAAGAGGCGCTGGCCTTGAGCAAATTCACCGGTGGCAGCTTCGACATAACCGTTGGCCCGCTTGTAAATCTGTGGGGGTTTGGGCCCGATGGTGCCGTTTCGGTCCCGCCAGAGCGGCAGCGTGTCGCAGCAATGATCGCACGCGTGGGATACGGACATCTGCATGTCGATTGTACGAGACCAGCTCTGCGAAAGGATCTGCCTGATCTGTACGTAGATCTGTCTGCTTACGCGAAAGGCTTCGCCGCAGACCGGGTCGCCGCGCTGTTGGACGACCAGCAGGTCGATCATTACCTTGTCGAAATTGGCGGGGAGTTGCGCCTGCATGGGAGTAACCGCAAAGGGCAGAATTGGGCGATCGCGGTCGAAAAACCCGCGCGCATGGAGCGAACGATACAAACTGTCGTTGGGCTCACGGACAGCGCCATGGCAACCTCAGGTGACTACCGGAATTATTTCGAGCATAACGGTAAGCATTATTCGCACACGATCGACCCACGAACCGGTTACCCGGTGTCGCATGAAACGGCGTCGGTCACCGTCATTGCCGACACGGCCGCGTATGCCGATGCGATGGCGACCGCGTTACACGTACTTGGCCAGGACGCCGGGCTCGAGTTCGCCGAGCGAGAGAATATCGCCGCATACTTCCTTGTGCGAACAGACTCCGGAATAGAGGAACGTATGACAACGAGCTTCGCTGCACGATTACAAAATAAATGACTTTGTTGGTCAGGTACCTTGTGATTATCCAATCTAATTGATATCTGGTTTCAGGAAAGTGCATCGATATCCGAACGAAGCAACAGATATTAACTACGAGCTGGGTATTCGTGGCTGTAAAAGGCCCTGATCACACACATGTAACGATGCGCCGTGAATTGTCGACACTTGGAATTCACACGAGGTAAGGGACTCACCAGTAAATCGCCACACACGGGGTTATCCGTTGGAGGGAATTATGCAGGTCTTCATTGCCGCAGTTTCTTTGGCACTCATCGTGTCGTTTCTGTGTTCGATATTCGAGTCGGTCCTGCTATCCATCAATTACGCACAGGTCGAGGCGCTCGTTCAGCAGGGTAAACGCAGCGGACAACTTCTGAAGGAGTTCAAGCACCGGATCGACATGCCAATTGCCGCCATTCTCATCACCAATACCGTTGCCCACACGGTCGGCACCGCGGTAGCCGGCGCGACCTACGAGGATGCATTCAGCGCGGAAACGCTGTGGATCTTCACGATCGTGTTTACCCTGTGCGTCCTGCTGTTCACAGAAATCATACCGAAGACCCTCGGCGTCACGCATGCGAGAAGACTGGCGACGCCGGTTGCCTATGGCATTCACGCGCTGGCCGTGGCTTTGCGCCCGCTGGTTCTCTTGAGCGGGGGCATCTCCCGATCGCTACGGGGCGGGAAGGACGAGCCGGTAACTTCCATTGAAGAAATTCGGCTGCTGGCCGCGCTTGGACGTACCGAGGGAGTGATTGGCACGCAGACCGCGGGAATAATTGACGGGGCATCAGGATTGCGCAAGCTGAATGCATCGGACGTAATGCTGCCGAGGAAACAGGTCGTCTATCTGTCGGCAAACTTAAGCCGCCAGCAGGTGTTAAAGATAATGAAACAATCCGGGCACAGCCGTTTTCCTTTCTCAACGACAGATCAGCTGGACCAGGTTTCCGGCGTCGTCATGGCGAAGGAATTGCTGTTGCAGTTACAAGAATGCTCCGATGAGACGATTGACTGGTCACGCCTGGTCCATGAGCCGGTCGTCGTACCGGAAGGTGTTCCTCTAAACGCGCTGCTGAGCACTTTCAAGGAAGCTCGACGACACATGGCCATCGTCGTCGACGAATACGGAGACATCCAGGGTATTGTCACGTTCGAGGACGTGCTCGAGGAAATCGTCGGTGACATCTTCGATGAGAGTGATAAGCCGGTAGAGGACCTGTGGCCTCAGGACGATGGGTCAGTTCATGCGCTGGGGACGATCGAGCTTCGCAAACTTTGCCAGCAGCTTGGCATCAAACTGCCGCGTGACACAGATGTCAGCAGACTCGGGGGTCTGGTCTCAGAACTGCTCGGGCGGGTTCCGGTTGAAGGGGATACGGTGGAATGGAACGATTGCTGGCTCGAGGTGCTTTCGGCAAGCCGCTGGAGCGCGGAGCTCGTCTCGATCAAGAAGAAAGTCTAACCGTCCGAGCCGACGCCGGTCTCTGGGTAACTAAGGGACCTGTAGCCGGCCGCTCCTCGGGAGGCAACTGTCTACAGGAGGCGGTATGCTTTGAGCGGCTCTCTGCTGTACTCAGACAGCGGCTTCAAGTTACGAATCAAGTACTTGGAATGGGCCTGAGGGGCCTATGCAGGAATAAAAGTCCCCGCAACAAGATAGTGACGAGGCTGTTACGGGTGTCGGAAATAATCTCACGCAAAACTCCCGCACACCGGTCCCGCAAAAGGACAGTGGCCGACCTGGGGGCCACGTAAGAGATAGATCTGGAATTGGAAAAAACGATCGGGGTGAGAGAATGGATTGAGCGGCAGCTTCGCTGCCTCGCCTTCGGCGTCTGTCGACCGGCTGCGCCGGTCTCGGTGCGCGGCTGCGCCGCTCGGTCCTTCGGACCACACTTCGTGCGTCTGTCGGCTCGCAGGCTCGCCTCGGTGCGAACAAGCACGGAATTGCACCGGCGTGATGGATTGAGTTGACGTATCTGTTGTGTGGCCCCTGCCTCCCGAATACAATTCGACACTCGTTAGTTATTAAGAACTTACAGAATAACACCAAATAAATCATTCACATAAGATGTTTTTTGATAACGATTGATCACGTTACGTCACGTTTGATAACGTTTTCACTGTGACAAAATTGTGACAGCTTCTTCATCTCGACCGAAATTCGCGACGGACACGTTCGAGTGAATTCACACTTCACCGGTCAAAATAGAGAACTAATCTATAGCACTTAGTGCTATAGTTATGGTCCAATGTTGAGTACAGTATATGCAGGCGTTTAAGGTCAAGGCAGTCGCCAAGTGGGCGAGTCGTGAGGGTCTCGATGATGACGCCTTAGCATCAGCAGTGATTGAAATGGAGCATGGCCTGATCGATGCGAAGTTGGGCGGTCAGGTCGTCAAGAAAAGGGTGGCATTGCCGGGGCGCGGCAAGCGCGGTAGCAGCCGCACTTTGGTCGCTTTTAAGCAAGGCGACAAGGCGTTCTTCATCTATGGATTTGCCAAGAACGAACGCGCCAATATTAGTAGTAAGGAACTTCAGGCGTTGAAATTGTTGGCGAAGGAGTTGCTGAATTACGCGGCAACAGCGCTCGTCAAAGCGACGAAAGCCGGTGAATTGATTGAGATCGAGGTAGACGACGATGGCTAAGAAGATTTTGGATACCGTACATGATACGGCGAAGGGCCTCCATAAGGCTGGTGTCATGGACACCAAGACGTTGCGCGAGTTTGATGCGCTATGTTTGACACCGGTGAAGAACCTGAGTGCTGTACAGATCAAACGACTGCGTATGCGGAACAAAGCCAGTCAGGCGGTGTTCGCTGCGTACCTGAACACCAGTCCATCGACGGTGCAGAAGTGGGAGCAAGGACAAAAGAAACCTAACGGACCGTCATTGAAGCTGTTGAACCTCGTCCAACAAAAAGGCTTGGATGCGCTCGCCTGAGCTGTGGCGCATGAAGTATTGAATTTTCTGTTTCAGGCCGCTTTTCGCAAGAAATGGTGGTGGAGTCCGCCGACCAAATTGAGTTCAATGATTCGCCCTTGGTTCGCGAATTGGATAGCTCTAGGATTTGGAGAATCCTTATGTGAGGAGGGTATTGACAAGTTAAATGTTCAGCCTAATCAAATTTGAGCAAATATCACCGATCACGCAGCAGCATATTTCCAAGACGCGAAAGCACGTAATCGGAAGAACCTATTAACTTGTCAATACCATTGGATGGCAGCTTCGCACGGACCGCGTCCGGTGCAGTTCGATACTTAAAGGAACAAAATGGTCGGGGTGAGAAGATTTGAACTTCCGGCCCCTACCTCCCGAAGACACTAGGGCGTTCATAAGTAACTGTTTATCTTAGGTATGCTGGAGACGCCCGCGGACACAAGTGCCTAACAAGTCATAACCGGTCAGGACTCATCCCGGCAAATTCCCGGCACGCCGCTGCCAGCGGTTCGCGCTGCGGCGCGGCGAATTAGCTCAGAGCCTTGCCGTGCTTGGTAATATGATCCTTCGATGAAAAACACTCTCTTTTACCTGGGATTAGGGACTCTATTCACGCATGAGTTAGATGCGATTGCCAAGCACGAGTGGAGGATATTGCCAATACTCCGGTCCTTACCTGAACAGGTTGGGATGAATACGTTCGTGTTGCTCCATATCCCGCTTTTTGCTGTCTTGATTGCACTGGTTGCCAGCAACGATGAGCGGTTGCGCAGACTAACCCGACTGGGCGTGAGCGCTTTCCTTCTAATTCATGGAGGCCTACATATCTGGTTCGCAAATGAGCCTGATTATGAGTTTGCTTCTACCATTTCGAACGCCCTGATTTTCGGCGGGGCCCTGTTTGGTGGGCTTCACCTGGTGGCTAGCTTTAGGGATATCCGCTACTAGCAATGCCGGCCCATGTCTGTAGCGGACATTGCATGCTGCGTATTTCTCCGAATTGACTCCGGCTGCCCACCCCGTTTAATGGAACTATTCATTCTGGGCGAGGAGTACCTGATGTCACAGGCAAACACTGATCCAGCCATTAAGCGCGTACATGTCTTCTCCACTGGTTCAGGCGAGCAGCACAAAGAGCATCGTTATGGCAGTCGACTGCCAGTGTTGTGGTGGATATTGACGTCGCGTAGCTGGATTAAGGTTCCGATAAATGCCTACGTGCTCGAGCATCGTGACGGTCTTGTGCTGTTCGATACCGGTATGGATCCGGCGATAGGATCGAACCCAAACTACATATCCAGCGCAATCGGTCGGTTCTTGCTGCACAGAATATTTCGACTGCACATTGCGCCCGAAGATGCGTTGAACAAAAAGCTTGAAGCCCTGGGATTTGCCGCCGCCGACATCTGCAAGGCTATTGTCTCGCACCTGCATTTCGACCATATCGGCGGTATCGCCGAAATCCCGCAAGCCGAGCTGCTCGTTAGCAAAGATGAATGGCTGCAGTTGTCCGGCCCGCATCCGGAACGGGATTGGGTTTTGCGCGAGTATATCGAGCTACCCGGCGCGAAGTGGCGTCAGATCGAATTCGCACCGACGAATGATCCATTGTTCGCACCCTTTGGCGGTTGTTACGACGTGATGGGAGACGGTTCGATGACATTGCTACCCACGCCCGGCCATACGCCGGGGTCTATGTCGATGTTAGTGAGATCCCGAGGGCTGCCACCGATTCTGCTGGTAGGCGACCTGACCTATGAGCTCGATCTATTGATGAACGACCAGGTTCCGGGTATTGGTGATGCAGCGGCGCTGCGATCGTCATTTGCCAAGGTTCGTGCGATGAAGGAGCAGTTGCCAGATCTGGTCCTCTTGCCCGCCCATGATCCCAAGGCAATAGATGCTCTAAGGCAAGCCGTAAAGTTGATTGATAGTGATTGACCGGTTCAATCACCGGGGGGCTGCAGCAGGAA
>Ga0255058_10000495_pt1 | contig 23130 bp, 21 predicted proteins | sample Cases_109_9_MG_FD_188637 | JGI IMG/M metagenome (GOLD analysis project Ga0255058, IMG submission 188637) | Seawater microbial communities from Amundsen Gulf, Northwest Territories, Canada - Cases_109_9 | ecosystem: Environmental > Aquatic > Marine > Gulf | place: Canada: Northwest Territories... | reverse complement strand
TGCACTGACCAACGGCGATGAGGGCGGCGTGGCAAGGGCCGCTGGACGCGTACGCGGCCTGGACCGGCGATTCGGTGGCGGCGCAGAAGGGATCGCCGGTGAAACCGGTGACAGTGAACGTCGCCGGTGAGGCCTCGCTGGCGTTCGTGGGGTTGGGATCAGCGACGGTGCCACTGGCGCAACTAAGGGTTACGCTGACGGTGGTGGTGTCGGTGCCGGGCCTGTCGGAGAAGTCCTTGTTGACGGAGAAGATTGCGCTGCTAGGAGTCGGAATCGGCGTGGGCGAAGGCGCGGGCAACAGAGTAGGCGTGGGCGGCAAAGTGGGCGGTGGTGTGGGCGTAGGCGAGGGCGGCAAAGTCGGCGGTGGCGTGGGCGTGGGCGTGGGCGTAGGCGTCGATGTTGGCGTTGGCGTCTGAGTCGGTGCGGTCGTCGGCGGCACAGTCGGCGTTGGCGTCGGGGCCACCGTCGGCGCCTGAGTGGGTGCGGGCGGCGGGCTGACCGAGACGGCAGGGGTTTTCGGCAGCGTCGGCTGAGCTGTAGGCGAGGGGGTCGGTGTCGAAGTCGGTTCGGGTGAGGGAGTCGGCTGAGGCGAGGGCGTTGCGGAAGGCGCGGGAGCGGAGTCGACCCGGAAGATGGGTACGAACTGGATTTCGTCCTCTTCACCCGAGCCATCTTCTGCCGGGGGTGCGACGCGCTCAGCATCATCCCGCGCGACCTCTATGATCTCCGGATCGACGGGGGCGAAACGAATGCCCTGTGGGTCCTTCGAGTAATCGGCGTGGAGAGCAGAGTCAACGCGAACGTCCAGGAGCGCCATGGAGGAACGAGCGCTTGCGATGGTGGCGGCAAGGCCGGTCATGATCAGACAGATCACGAGACCAACGACAATCGCAACCAGGGACCGCAGGTACATCTAAACGCTAACTCGAAACCTTCTCGGCATTGAAGTCGGGGAGCTTGAACCCGCGCAGGGCCGGCTCAGTCTGGCGGCGCTCCTCCCACTCGTCGAGGATGCGATCGAGCGAGAGGACGACATCCAGATCGAGGTAGCGCGGTGCCTGGCAGCGCAAGAACTTCACGACATCGCGCGGTGCAGAGGGATCGCGATAAGGCCGGTCGCTGGTGAGAGCGTCGTACATATCCGAAACGGCGGCGATGCGCATGACCATTGAGACCTCCTCATCCTTCAGTCCGCGCGGGTAGCCGCTGCCGTCGAGCCGCTCGTGGTGACTCTCGACGAAATCCAGGATGTCACTCTGCAGGTCGACCGGGTCGAGGATGGAGAGGCCGATGCGAGGGTGGTCTTCGATGTTGGCGCGCTCCTCGTCCGTCAGTGTACCCGGCTTGAGAAGGATCGAGTCGCGGATGCCGATCTTGCCGATGTCGTGCAGGTAGCCACCGATCTCCAGCTGAGCAAGGACGCTCTCCGGCAGGTCGAATTCGCGGCCGAGGGCGACAGCGAGCTGGCCGACGCGCAGCGAGTGACCGGAGGTGAACGGGTCGCGCGCATCGATGGCGGAGGTGAGCGCCCGGATCGTCGACAGGTGCTGACGTTGAAGCCTGTCCGTCATCTGGTCGAAGGTAATCGCCAGGACGCCGATTTCGTCGCGACCCCGGATTCCGCTGCGAACGGTAAGGTCGCCTGCGGCGACTTTACGAGCGGTGGTCACCAGGCGCAGGATCGGGCTGGTCAACCGGTGCGCCATGAAGAAACCGATACCGATGACGGCAGCCATGCCGATCCCGAATAAGACCATGACCTCGAGGCGCGTCGTGGAGCCGGCGGCGAAGATGAAGTCCGTGGACAAGGCGACCGAGTAGAGGCCGACGACCTGATCTCGCACGCGCAGGCGACCGTAGACGAGATCGTAGCTGCGTCCGAATACCTCGTGGCTCTCGCGCAGGGTAGCGCCGGTCAGGGTTGCCAAGTGTACGGTCTCCGACGGGTCCAGCTGGGCCTCATCGGCCAGCGCACCGGAAGCGAGCGCGAAAGTCGAAGCGATCGTCCCACCGTCGAGATCGTAGACCGTGATGTCAGCGTCGGCGACCGCCTTCACGTCCGCGACGAAGTCCTCAAGCCTGGTACCGATGAGGACGGCGCCGATGATATTGTCGCCTTCGTAGACTGGTCCGGCTGTGTAGAATACGAACCCTTCCTCAGTCTGGACGACCTGCGCGAACTTGTCACCGGACTCGTCGGTCTCGCCCGAGAGGACGCGACCGACGATCGGCCAGGTGGCGGGCTCGTCGTCGTCCAGAATCGCTGCAAAGTCCAGCGCTTCAGCGTCGACGAGTTCCTCAGCGAAGATCCGCTGACCTTCCGCGTCAAGCACTTCCACACGTGCGATACGTTCGTTGGCGGCGATCGGCCGGATGATGTTTCGGAGGGCCGCGTCGTCACTTCGGATGATGGCGCTGTCGACGCCTGCACTGAAAGAGATGGCGCGGACGGACTCGAGGTGCTCGCGCTCCTTTTCGACGACGGCGTCGGCAGTGATGCGTCCGGCCTCAGCAAGCTGGTTCGCGAAGCGCTCTTCGAGGGAACCTGTAACGATGCTGGTGGCCAGGAAGGCGCCAATCCCGGCCAGCACGGCGGTCAGGAAGGCATAGGGGACGATGATCTTCCAGCGAATGTGGTTCAGGGGCCACTGGATGGCCGAAAGCAGGCTGAACCTGCGGGTCGCGGAAACAGTACCCATACGGGTGTCTAGATGGCGTAAATGTGCGTTCTGTTACGCGGCCGTGCTGCCTGTCGTCGAGCAGAGCAGATGTCAGCGGAGAATCAACTCCGAAGTGGCGACTGAGGAGTCGGGACGCGGCGGCTGAGCCCCGCCATTGCTCAGTACCCTGAGGAAGGCGTCGACAATTTCTGGATCGAACTGGCTGCCCTTGTTGCGCGTCAGCTCCTCTACCGCGGCTTGCACAGGCATCGCCTTTCTGTAGGCCCGGTCGTTGGTCATGCTATCGAAGGCGTCCGTGACCAGGAGGATACGGGAGGCGATCGGGATTTCCGCTCCCTCCAGGCCGTCCGGATAGCCGGTGCCATCGAAGTGCTCGTGGTGGTGAACGATTGAAGGTGTGACATCAGTAAGCGAGCGGATCTGCCCCAGTATGCGAAGAGCGGCGGTGGAGTTCTGCTTCATTAGCGTCCACTCTTCTTCGTTGAGAGGGCCAGGCTTGAACAGAATCTGATCGGGCACGACCAGCTTGCCCACGTCGTGGAGGAGCGAGGCCAACCGCACGACTGAAGTCTCCTTCGCGTCGAGGCCGAGCTCCCGGGCCAGGTTCGCGGTGTGCCATGAGCATCGTTCCGTGTGGGCACTGGTCGAGGGGTCTCTGGCCGCCAGAGCTGCACCGAGAGCAGCAACCACCTCTGAGGCGTGCACGGCGGCGTCTGCCGTGAACCAGGGCAACGCTCCGTCGGTGCGGCCCTGGATCAGTTTGGCCCAGTCACCGACGCGGTTCTTGCCTTCTGACTTTGCCCAGTACATGGCGATATCGGCACCGTAGACCAGTTCTTCCATCGTCACAGCGCCGTCCGGCAAGGAGGAAACGCCGAGACTGATCGTGATTTGCGCGTCCTCACCCGATTTCTCTACGGCCCGGCGCAGGCGCTCCGCCAATCCGAGGGCCGCCCCGCGATCCACGCCGGGCAGCAGTATGACGAACTCGTCTCCGCCGTAACGAAACGCGGTACCCTCTCCCGCAACGTCTGCCAGGACGCCGGCCATCCGGCGTAGTGTGTTGTCCCCGGCCTGGTGGCCTTGCGAGTCGTTGATGCTCTTGAAGTTGTCGATGTCCAGCATGATGAGAGCGACGGGACGACCGGACTCCAGCGACCGGGACGTCTCTTCTTTGATTCGTTCATGGAACGCACGGTGATTGCGAAGGCCGGTGAGGCCATCTGTGTCTGCCAGCGCGCGAGTGGTGATCAGGGAGTCTCGCTGGCGGGAGATCGTGCGAGATCCGTTTGCGACTATGCCGACAAGCGCGATCCACAGGAGCGCCAATCCTCCGCCGAGGCCCGCAAGGATGGCAAGGCGGGTCTCTTCGATGTGACCTGCTATGGCTCCGTAGTCCTGATATATCTCGAGAGCACCGACGATCTCCTGCGAGCCGGACAGGACAAGCGGCGTGTAAACTTCGAGCAAGCGGGCCGCTTCCTCGCCGTCGCCAGTCAACGATCCTTCCGGTTCGTCCAGGTGCGAGTTGGTCCCCCCGGCCATGGCCATCTTGAGCCCGGCATTGTCGGGAAAGAGTCCGCCGACGCTGGCCGGATCATCGTCGAAGATGACCAGGCCCGCCGCGTTCCAGACCTTGATGCGGGCCGTCCGGCCCGAGCGGACGCTTTCGTCGACGAAGCGATAGAACTCGTCGTACCGCGCCCCTGTCATCGGCTGTTGAAAGTCCTCCGGTGTGAGCTGCTTCTCGACGCGTGCGGCAAGCGTGTCCTGCGCTTCGCCTTCGAGTTCGGCCAGAGCCTGGCTTTTGATGACGTTGCCGCTCAGCCAGGCGAGGCCAAGCGCGATGGCCACAATTACGAAGAGACTGGCAACGATGAACTGGCCCAGAAGACCGAGCCTGAACCGCTTGATCTTGTGCATCATTCCGCCACCTCAGCGAGAGCGTTTCTTCGTGTAGAGGCTCGGTGATCTCAGTCGTGCCGAGCCAGAGCCACCAAGGAAGGAGATGCGGCGAAAGCCGGGTTGTTACAAAATTCACACAGCCGGTCCCCGACGACCAGTCGGCATCGGATGAGGCAGGGGAATGACGCACCGCCACGGCCGCCGCGAAGAGTTACGGGGTCGATGGCGCGTCGGAGTGGGTTATGCGGTAACTGGATCCAGGACGACGACCGGAATCTGGCGGTCGGTGCGCTCCTGGTACGCGTTGTAGGGCGGGAAGATGTCCGACATCTTCTGCCAGAGGGCCTCTCGTTCGTCGCCCTCCGCTGTCCGGGCCACGGCGTCGAAGACGTTGGTGGCGACGCGGACCGAGACGTCCGGGTTCGCGGTGAGATTCTTGTACCAGTCCGGGTGGTCCTTTGAGCCTCCGCGAGAGGCGACGACGACGTAGTTGCCATCCACCTCTCCGTATATGAGGGGGACGGTGCGTGAGTCGCCAGAGCGGCGGCCGGTCGTCGCCAGGAGGAGTGTAGCAAGCGAGCCGGAACCGCCAGCGATGGAGGAGTCCCACATGTGCCCTTCCTTGCCTTCACTTTCGAGGTAAAGGGCAACGTGGTCCTTGATCCAGTCGGGAAGCTGCGTGGGGACGGAGAATTCGGGCATCGACGTGTCCTTTCAGTCGCGTTCACAAGAGAACGAACATCGGTATAGTGGCACGGCTTGACACCAATAGTCACGTAGCAGCCGTGACGAATGGCCCTAACAACGGACCGGCGCATCGTCGATAGTACCCATAGGTCGGGAGGCGCCGGCGGATCATCAGTCACGCCACTTCGGACGTGCGGTTCGCGCGCGAAACCGACGCCGGGACTAGCTGGATTGTAAATGATCACACTCTTCCGCAAAGTGACAGACGCACTGTCGCGGCTAACGCTGGTGCAGCGGTTCGCCATCGTCAGCTTCTTCGTCCTTATCGTTGGAGCGTTTGTCATCGGCCGGTTCATCGCGGACGAGATTGAGGGCGACGTGACGACTCGAAACGGTGCGATCACGGCGCTATACGTCGATACGTTCGTCGGTCCGCGCACGCAAGGGCTGATCGACGACTCCATTACGGAAGCTGAGCAAGAGGAGTTGGACGCGCTTCTGACGGAGACGGGCTTCGGCGAGGACATCGTATCCTTCAAGATCTGGGACTCCGAGGGCCGCATCGCGTATGCGAGCAACAACGAACTGATCGGCCAACAGTTCGCCATCGGCGGAGGCCTTCTGAATGCTCTGTCCGGGAAGGTCGAATCTCATATGTCGGACCTCGGTGAGGAGGAGCACTCACGCGAGCGCCTACTTGGGTCGAGCCTGATCGAGACTTACGCACCCATTCGCCACGCCGACAGCGGCACGATCATCGGGGCGATGGAGTTCTATCAGGACCCTGAAACGCTGCAGTCGGAGATCGCTTCGTCACAGCGCAACGGCTGGATAGTTGTGGGCGTTAGTACGGCGGGGATGTATGTCCTTCTCGTTGGCCTCGTCATGGGAGCGAGCAACACGCTAACGAAGCAGCACCGAAGCCTTGGGTTGATGGCAGAGGAAAACCGGCGCCTCGCGACTCGCGTGCGTGGCGCCGCAGCGCAGAAGACTGAAACGGATGAAGAGTTGATGATGAGGATAGCCCGCGATCTCCACGACGGCCCGGCTCAAGACCTGAGTTTCGCCCTCTTGCGAGTTGACACGTTAAAAGAGCGGGCGCGAAATGTGATGGCGGGAGGCGGTTCCGGCGGCGAGGCGGTGAGCGAGGACTTCGACCTGGTCGAATCAGCGCTCACCAGCGCCCTGAAGGAAGTGCGCGACATCTCGTCGGACATGCGTTTGCCCGAGCTGGCCGATCTTAGCCTGGAGGAGACAATCCAAAGAGCCGTTACCGATCACCAGAGTAAGACGGGCGGTGAGATCGCTGTCGACCTCCGCACTGACGGCGAGAGCCCGAGTCTGCCCACGAAGATCGTCGTCTATCGGCTGATACAAGAGGCGCTGTCGAATTCGTATCGGCACGCGCCTGGATCGAGTCGGCAAGTCGAGGCCTCGTGCTCAGGAGGGCTGCTAGAATTGAGCGTGTCCGACAGCGGTCCCGGATTCGACTCCAATACTCCCAGGGATGTCGCGGACCGCAGCCATATCGGCGTGCGGGGCATGCGGGAGCGAGTGGAGATACTGGGCGGCATCCTTCGCATATCAAGTTCCTTGGCTGGCGGCACGAAGGTGACCGCTCGTATTCCGGTAGACGAGATGAGTTAAATCAATGGACGATAAGATAGCGGTCCTGGTAGTCGACGATCATTCTCTGTTCCGCCGGGGTGTTGTTCAGACGATCAACGAGCAGTCCGACATGATGGTAATTAATGAGGCTGACTCAGTTGAGTCAGCCCTGCGCCTGGTGCGCGAAGTCCTTCCAGACATAGCTCTACTCGACGTCAAGCTGCCAGACGGAACGGGGCTCGAAATTGCCGCACAGATACAGCTCGACTGCCCGTTCACCCGGATCATCTTGCTGACCGTCGTCGAAGACGAAGATGTGGTGGTGCAAGCGCTGAAGGGCGGAGCTCACGGCTACGTGCTGAAGGGCGTATCAGCGAAGGAGCTTACGGATGTCGTGCGGGCCGTGTATAGGGGCGAGACGTACGTGTCGCCTTCTGTGGCAGCACGGCTGCTCTCCGAGCTCGCCGGTGGGGACGCGAAGCAGAGCCCCAAGAGTCGCATCGGCGAGCTGTCTGAGAGGGAACATTCGATACTCAAGCTAGTCGCGCAAGGGAAGACCAACAAGGAGATCGCTGACGAGCTGTTCCTCAGCGAGAAGACCGTGAAGCACTATATGACGAACGTCCTTCACAAGCTGCATGTGCGTAACCGCGTTGAAGCGGCTCTCCTTCTTTCCAAAGAATCCCAGACCTAGCAGCGCCGACTGCGCGCGCCTCTTTTTCCTGCGCCCCGCGGACTGTCGTGCCGTTGTTCCTCCATCCGACCATAGTCGCCATTCTTGACTGACCTTTGGCTGATTGTGAACCCATTCACAACCAGCGATGCTGGGTTTGGGATTGTCATGCAAGGCCACAAATGGAGGACTTCAATGAGGCGTCCAGTCACCCTTTCAGTCATAGGGATAGCGATCATTCTTGCCACGGCGCTGGCGGCCAACGGGCTAGTCTCGGCCAGTCCCGCCCCCGTCAGCGTGGAGATCACGGAAGCGGGCTTCAGCCCGTCCGTGGTCACCGTGCCCCCACATTCGACCGTGACGTGGACTAACGCGGGCTCTCAGAGCCACAGCGTCGTGGGAGAGTCCGGGGCCGCCCTTGAGTCTCCAGATATAGCGCCGCGCTTCACTTACTCTTACACCTTCCATTCCACAGGGACCTACGCCTATCACGACGCCAGCACTCAACTGAAGGGCATCGTCATCGTCCTGGAAGGCGTTGTCGCCCCCGAACCTGTTCTCAACACGCCACCGCCGGCAACCTCCTTTACGCCTCAGGCAACTCCCATCACAGCCAATCAACCTGAGGTCATCATTGACAATCCTGCCGGCGGTGACACTCCCTTGTTCGGGGGCGCGGCCTCAGCGCCCTCGAACACTTCTCTCTCAGAACGTTCCGCCCCAGAAGTCGCGGCCGAACCGGCACCAGCCCCGCAGAGCGCTAGCCGCGCGGGCGAGACGTCCGTTGAGCTGGGGAACGAATACTTCGGCGGTCCCGCCTTCCAGGCCGGCGTTTATGAAACGGTCGTCGAGCTGGGCGACACGATCGGCTGGACTGTGCTCGAAGGCATGCACAACGTCTACGAGTGCGGGGAGAACTGGACGAAGAGCGACAGCTGCGCCGCCGCCGATTGGTATTCGGCCCAGCTCATGACTGCCAGTGACAGCTTTTCTCACACGTTCGACTCTCCCGGCAGGTTCTACTACACGTGCACGATCCACCCGGCGACCATGCGCGGGGTGGTCGTCGTGAACGCAGCGTCGGCGCCGCCAGACTCTAACCCACCGTCAGACTCACAACCCGATCCGGCGCCAACGGCCCAGAAGCTGGCCGGCATACCGAACGGGGGAGGCCCACCCCTTAACCCCGGCGACAGCCGCCTGGTCATGATCCTCGTTGGCGCAGCCATTGCATTTGTTATCAGCACTGTCACGTTCGTAGGAGGTGGTGTCCGAACCAGGAAATAGCCAGCCACATCGTCAAATCAATCTCGACTAGTAACCCGAGAATGTGAGGGGAGCCATGAACAAAACAAATATCAGATCGAAATGGCTCGGACTGAGCGGAAAAGTGGCCCTGATAGGCGTTATCGCCGTCACCATGGGCATCGCGCTCTGGGCCCAGCAAGACACCGCCAACGCTGCCACTACAATCGTGCTCGTGGGACAAAGGGCGGATCTTAGCGCCGCCGACGAGTTCAATGCAAACACCGTCGGAATCACAGAGGGCGACACGGTCCAGTGGGACTGGTTCAGCGGCACCCACAACGTCACGCCGTTCGACCCCGCCGACTTCACCGCCACAGCGATCACTCACTTCACCGGCGGCGGCGACACGTACAGCGCCACGCTCGCGAGCGCTGGCACAGTCTGGTACTACTGCACGCTTCATGCCGGGCTGGGCGACATCGACACCAACTCCGACGGCGTCGTTGACGGGCTCGACAGCCCGGACTTCGGCAAGATGATCGGGCGCATAAACGCGGCGGCGGCCGTCGTGGACACCACAGGCCCCGTGACGAGCAGCGTCGGGGTTAGCCCCGATCCGACCAACGGCGCGGCCAGCGTCACGCTGACGGCCACAGTGGATGACTCGGCTACCGGCGGCTCCAACATCGCCGCCGCCGAGTACTTCGTCAACGCCCCAGGCGCCGCCGGCACGGGAACCGCGATGGGCGCGGCAGACGCCTCGTTCAACAGCGTTTCCGAAGCGGTCATCGCCAGTGTCGACGTCAGCGCCCTGGCCCTGGGTTCTCACACCCTGTACGTGAGGGGACAGGACAGCGCCGGGAACTGGGGCGGCACTCAGCTCGCCGCATTCGACGTTTCGGCAGTTCCCGCGGGCGCTGAGACCATGAGCCTCCAGGTCAACGGAGGCACTCTATCAATTGCGACTAACCCGGTAGACTTCGGCACTTTGTCACTAACGGGCCTGGAGCAGACTATCGACACCCAGCCGTCTCCCTGGACCGCCGCCGACGCGCGTGGCACGGGCGCCGGTTGGAACGTGACGGTGTCCTCAACGGACTTCTCATCGGCAGGAGGCACGATCACGGTCGACAACTCCAAGCTCCGCCTAGAGGACGTGAACGTCGTGACGGTCTCCGGAAATACACCACCAACCTCCCAGGTCACCTCTTACCAGCCACTGAGCACATCCCCACTAGCAGTGCTCTCCGCGGCCAGCGGAGCCGGTAAGGGTACCTACGACCTGACACCAGACATGAGGCAGATAGTGCCGGCCGACGCCTCCCCAGGCACATACGAGGCGTTCCTGACGGTCAGCATCAACTCTGGACCGTAGCAGGGTGAGTCCTTGTGGCCGCTCCGGATATAGACCGGGGCGGCCACAAGACCAGATTCGTGAAGACGGAGCGCAAGAGATGAGCGAGAGAGTATTGAGGAAGAGAAGCAAGGACCGATCATGGGCCGCTTGCGCAAGGCTGGCCGCGACAGCCGCTCTTGTCGTGATGGCAGCGGTGACGGGCCTCACGGGTGGTACAGATGACAGCGCCAGCGCCGCCACTGTAACCGTTAACGTCGGCGAGAGAGACGGCAGGCCGGGCGATAACGGGGACGAATTCAACGCAAACACAGTTGCGATCACGGCGGGCGACACGGTTCAGTGGGACTGGTTCGACGGCACGCACAACGTCACGCCATACGATCCGGCCGACTTCACCGCTACGGGCATCACGCACTTCAACAGCTCCGGCGACACGTACAGCGCGACGCTCAACAGCGCCGGTACCATCTACTACTACTGCACCCTCCACGCCGAGCTGCGTGACATCGACACGAACGAAAACGGAGTGCTCGATGGCGGGGATGATCCGGACTTCGGCAAGATGATCGGGCTGATCAACGTGGCGGCGGCGCCCGTGGACTCCACAGGTCCCGTGACGAGCAGCGTTGGGGCTAGCCCCGATCCGACCGACGGCGCTGCCAGTGTCACGCTGACGGCCACGGTTGATGACTCGGCCACCGGCGGCTCCAACATCGCCGCTGCCGAGTACTTCGTCGACGTCCTCGGCAGCGCCGGCACCGGCACCGCCATGAACGCGGCAGACGCGTCGTTCAACAGCGTCTCCGAAGCTGTAACCGCCAGCGTTGACGTGAGCGCCCTCGGCCTGGGCCCACACAACTTGTACGTTCAGGGTCAGGACGGCGCCGGCAACTGGGGCAGCGCTGACGTCGTTGCGGTCAGCGTGACGGCGGTGCCGACGGGCGCTGAGATCATGACCATCCAGCTCAACGGCGGATCACTGTCCGTTACCACCAACCCTGTGGACTTCGGCACTCTGTCGTTGACGGGGCTGGAGCAGACTATCGACACCCAACCGTCTGCCTGGACTGCCGCCGACGCACGTGGCACGGGCGCGGGCTGGAACGTGACCGTGTCCTCAACAGATTTCGCATCCGCAGGTGGCACGATCACCGTCGACAACTCCAAGATCCGTCTGCAGGATTCGAACGTCGTAACCGTGTCCGGCAACACGCCACCAACATCTCAGGTCACCTCTTACCAACCGCTGAGCACGTCGCCGCTGGCGATGCTCTCCGCTGCCAGCGGAAACGGCAAGGGTACCTACGACTTCACACCAGACATGAGGCAGATAGTGCCGGCCGACATCACGCCAGGCTCGTACGAGGCGTTCCTGACGGTCAGCATCAACTCCGGTCCATAGATGGGCGAGGTCATTGGGAAGGGATAGAACGATGAAAACGTCTCGCGCTCTAGTTCTGGCAGGCCTGGCGCTGCTCTTTGTTGCCGGGTTCGCAACCGTGACCTTGCCGCGCGAGGCCCACGGCCAGTCGCTGGGTAGCTTCGGCATACGGCCAACGACTACGACCGCGGATGACCCATCCGCGGGCGCCTACTTCACATACGACCTCGCCCCCGGCGCAGCCCTGAGCGACGAAGCGCTCGTCGTGAGCAACGGAACTGGCTCGATCACGCTGAAGTTCTACGCCGCAGATGGAGCGACTGCGATCAACGGCGGCACCGCGTTCGCAGGCGTCGAAGAAGAACGGAACGGAGTTCGCTCCTGGCTCTCCGTCGAAGCCACGGATATCGTCCTGCAACCGAACGAGTCACTCTTGGTGCCCTTTAGCGTTCAAGTACCGGCGGACGCCGCGGCCGGTGATCACGTTGCCGGACTGATCGTCGAGGCTCCGCCAAAGGCCGGCCCTACCGGCGGCCTGGGTGCGGCAGTCATCGAGCGCGTTGGAGTCGCCGTGGTGATCCACGTGCCTGGCCCTACCGAGGAATCTCTGACCCTGGGAGAAATCTGCCTGAACCAGAAGACGGGCAGCAACTACTTTGAGGTTCCGGTTGCGAACGACGGCAACGTTCTGACGCGGGCGACCGGGACGCTCCAGCTGGAGCGTGAAGATGGCAACGAGGTCTTTAGCCGCGAGGTGCTGCTGGGCACGGTTCTGCCGGGCGACAGGACGCAGCTACGCATGGATGCTCCGTTCGACCCGGGCCCCGGTGACTACGTCGCCAATCTGACGCTGGAGCGAAGCGACGGGGCTGACGTCAGCGCCGCCTCCGAGGTCCGGATAAGGGACAGCAAGGTTGACGGCTGTCAGTCAGCCGTGGCGGGCGAAGGAAGGCCGCCGGGGCCGGACGGGCCGGACGGCTTCTTCACGAGCGGAGGGGGCGGCTTCCCCTGGCTCATCGTCCTGCTCGGAGCCCTTATCACGGTGCCGATTGCCCTGCTGGCCTTCAGAGAGCTCGTGTGGCGACGGCGGCTCGCCGAGAGAGAACAGCACGATGTTTGAGCAAGATCAGTCAAATGACGCGGAGAACAATATGAGGATTCCATCAGACTTCGCAGCGTTCACTTTGGCGTATGTGGTGACGCTGGCAATCATCGTCGGGATCGCGATAGCGACGCCGGGGATCCCAGTCGAGCCGGGAAGGGCTTATGCCGCGCAGCCCGTCACAGTGGAGGTGAACAGCAACTGGTTCTGCTCCGCTTCCTTCGAGGACGGGGTGTGCGAGACGGTGATCGACGTCGGAGATTCCGTGGACTGGAACTTCGTGGACGGCGTGCACAACGCGACGGAATGCGGCGCCAACTGGAGCAAGGGAAATTCGTGCAGCGGCGCGGCATGGGCATCTACCCTGGCCGTGATACCGCCGGCATCGTTCAGCCAGGTGTTCGATAGCCAGGGGACGTTTTTCTACCGGTGCACGCTCCATCCCGACGCGATGAAGGGAACGATCGTCGTGACGGCCGCGAGCACGCCGGCCCCGACTCCATCACCGACTCCACCACCAACGCCAACGCCAACGCCAACGCCAATCGCAACGCAACCTCCGACAGCACCTCCTTCGACCACTCCGGCGCCCTCGCCGACGCCAACGGTAACGCCGTTGCCAACGACTTCTCCGCCACCAACCGCGACCGACCCACCGTCGCCGCCCACGACCGCGACTCCGGCGCCGACGACCGCCACGCCAAGCCCGACTCCGCTCGCAACGACGGGTCCCTCGCCGAGTCCAACGGGGGCACCAACGGCGTCGCCCGCTGCGACCGCAAGCCCGTCGCCTCAGCCGAGTCCGCCCACTCAACCGTCGGCAGGAGCTGGACCGGCCTCGATTCCGAACGATCCGGCCCAGGGTGCCGGGGAGCTTCCGCACGGAGGCGGCTGGCCCTGGACGACGAAGGGCTTTGACCTGGTGGGACTGCTGTTCGCAATCAACCTGCCGCTGGCGGCCATTTCGTTCTCCGCGTTCCGCTGGTACGCGCAACGCAGATCAGCAGCTTGACGAATCAGACCTTCGTCGCCAGTGCGCAGAAGACCTTAGACCGTAGATGGCCTGTCGCCTCTACGGCACGATTGAAGGCACACGAGCACTGCGCAAGGAGGAATCAGATGGTTACACAGAAGCGATTTAGGCTTGCGGTCCCGCTGCTGCTGGCGATGGCGGCGGGCCTTCTTGTCCTCGCTGCCTGCAGTAGCGGGGCATCAGACGAGGATCTGGAGGCTGTCCAGGCTGATCTTGCAGCCCTCCAGGCGGACGTCGAAGCGCTGGATTCGCCGACGAGTGTCGGGTCCGTAGACCGCGTAATCGAGGTAACGGGCTTCGAGGTCAAGGGAACGACAAACACGGATGACCTGGCCGTCCCGGACGTCGATCCGAAGACCCTTTCGGCTGGCTACGGGTACAACGCGCCGGGTTTCGACGACGACAGCCCGAACAACTGGCGGGTGGCGTCCTACATGTGGACCCCGGGCAACATGATCGCGTTCCAGGGTGACAGCATCGACCTTCACACGTTCATTCTCAACGGCAACTCCCACAACGTGTGGGTTGAGGACCCGGACGGCACAAAGGTCGTTGACGACACCGAGATGAACCGTGGACGTGCGTACACTCTGGAGTTCGAGGCGACAGAGGCGGGCGTCTACAAGCTTGTCTGCAGCACTCACGGGCCGACGATGACGGCGGAGATCGTCGTTATCCCGCAGTCCTAACCCAGCGCCCAGTAGAGACGAACGCAAGGCTCCTTTCGGCGGCACGGATCAGGCGCCGTCCGCCGGAAGGAGCGCTTTGGCGCCAGCAGCGTGCGGCTCGCCGAGGTCGCGGACGACTACATCAGACAGACGGCGGCGCTCACCACTGAACGAACATCGGCATGACGACGTGGACATACGAGTCGTCGCCGATGGGGCGGAGGACGCCGGGGCTGGAAGGACTCGTCGTCTCAAGCGCGACGCTTTCCACTTCGAGCACCTGCAGAACATCCTGCAGATAACGGCTGTTGAAGGCGATCTTGGACTCCTCGCCTTCCATCTTGACGTCCATGTCGCCGCGGTGCTCGCCTATCTCCTCGGCGCGCGCGGAGATCGTCAGCTTGCCGGGCTGTCCGTCGCCCGACGGATCCATCTGCAAGCGGACTATGCCGGCGCCGTCGCGGGCGAAGATGGCGGAGATGCGCGTCTCCTGGAGGAACTGCTTCATGTCGATTTCGGCGCGGCTGGTGAAGGATGCCGGGATCAGCTGGCCGTAGTTCGGGAACGTCCCCTGGATCAGAGTGGCAACGATCTCGACCTCGTTCATCTTGAAGAGCACCTGCGTGCGCCCGCCGTTTATCGACATCTCGACCTGATCGGTCTGGTCCGAAAGCAAGCGCTCGACTTCGCGCAGGGCGCGGGCTGGCACGATCACTTCGACCTTCTCGGGAACTTCATCCGTGAGCGCGAGTTTGTGGACGGCGAGGCGGAAGCCGTCGGCGGCGGCGAGGGTGAGGGTCTGCTCTTCCACCAGTGTGTGGATGCCGGTGAGGACGGGGCGCGTATCGTCCGTGGCGGCGGCGAACTGCACCTGGGCGATCGCCTTGCCCAGCTCGGCTGGCCCAAAGTTGATGGTGAGCCCATCATCGACGGGTGGCACGGGCGGGAAGTCGGCGGCGTCCATGCCGGCCATTGTCGCCTCATTGCGAGCGCAGGTGATGTGCAGCTGGTGGCCGCGCTCCGAGACGTCGAGGTCGATCTTCTCGTTCGGGAGCGAGGCGACGAAGTCGGTCAGCAGACGGGCCGGGATCGTGATCGACCCTTCCTCCTCGACCTGGGCACCGATCCAGCAGGTGACAGCCATTGTCAGGTCCGTGGCGACGAGCTTCAGGCGGCCCTGGTCGGTCTCGAGCTTGATGTGCGAGGCCTGCGGCAGGGTGCTGCGCACGGGGACGGCGCGGCCGACGATGGAGAGGCCCTTGGTGAGGTTGTCCTGAAGACAAGAGAGTTTCATATGCTTACCTACTTTATCAATTGAGGCGGAGTGTGAAAACGCGGCTAGTATAGCGCCGAGTCTCGACACCTGCAAGCATCCGCCGACGGGCGGCGCCGGGAGTTGATCACGATGCAGAGTCGAGGTCACGGAGCGATGCTTCTGCGGCTTCGCCGGTTGCGACCACTTCGTCGTCCCCGTGCGTGGTCGAGACGAACATCGCCTCGAACTGCGACGGGGCGAGGAAGACGCCGCGACTCAGCATTCCGCGAAAGTAGGCGGCGTAGCGGTCGCGGTCAGCATCGAGGGCGGTGGCGTAGTCGGTGACGTCATCGGCGGTGAAGAACATCGTCATGATCGAGCCGACGCGGTTCAGCCGGACCGGCACCTCGGCGGCCCGAGCGGCGCGGCGCAGCGTGTCCTCAAGGTAGACCGACGTGATCTCGAGGCGCTGGTAGAGGACTTCCGAGCGCAGCTTCTCGAGGGTGACGATGCCGGCGGCCATCGCCAGCGGGTTGCCGGAGAGCGTGCCGGCCTGATAGACGGGCCCGAGCGGAGCGATCTGCTCCATGATGTCGCGCCGACCGCCGTACGCCGCGACCGGCAGGCCGCCGCCGATGATCTTGCCGAGGCAGGTGATGTCCGGCGTCACGTTGAGGAGCGTTTGCGCGGCGCCGTAGTGGAGACGGAACCCGGTGATGACTTCGTCGAAGATGAGAAGAGCGCCGTATTGTGTGGTCACTTCGCGGAGCCCCTCAAGGAAGCCGGATGCCGGCGGCACGACGCCCATGTTGGCGGCGATCGGCTCAAGGATCACGGCGGCGATGCGCTCGCCCTCGGCCTCGAAGAGCGTCTTCACGGCTTCGATGTCGTTGTAGGGGGCGAGCAGCGTCTCGGCGGCGTAGGCTTTGGGGACTCCGGAGCTGTCCGGCAGGCTGAGAGTCGTCGCGCCAGAGCCGGCGCGGACGAGAAGCCCGTCGGCGTGACCGTGGTAACCGCCCTCGAACTTGACGATGGCGTCGCGCCCGGTGGCGGCTCTGGCGAGGCGCAGCGCGGACATCGTCGCCTCCGTGCCCGAGTTGACGAAGCGTACGAGCTCCATTGAGGGCACCGCCTCGCAGATGCGGCGCGCAAGCTCGATCTCCAGCTCGCTCGTCGCGCCGTAGGCCGTGCCCCGCTGGGAGGCGGCCGCCACAACCCCGGCGACGGACGGCGGAGCGTGGCCGAGGATCAGCGGCCCGTAAGCGCAGACGTAGTCGATGTAGCTGCGGCCGTCCACGTCGATGATGTGCGGACCGCTGCCGTAGGCGATGACGACCGGATCAACGCCGACGGCCTGGAAGGCGCGGACCGGGCTGGAGACGCCTCCCGGCATCAGCTGGCGCGCCCGCTCGAACAGCTCGCGCGAGCGTGGGCCGGGTGTCTCACTCAACGTCCGGCACCAGCATTGCTACGAGATCCGAGAGAGATTTGACGCGGACGTCTGGAAACGGGATGTTGCGCGGCTTGCGGTAGCCGTTGCGGTTGACCCATGCGGCGCGCATGCCGGCGCGCGACGGGCCGAGGACATCGGGAATCGGATTGTCGCCGACGTAGAGGATGTCTTCCGGTGGCAGGCGCAGGCGGCGGGCCATCCTCAGGAAGATCTCTGGATTGGGCTTCATGGCCCGTGCACCTTCGGATGAGAGAACGTGCTTGAAGCGCAGGCCGTTGCGCCGAAGGCATGAGGTCAGGAAGTCGTCGTCAGCGTTGGACAAAAGCGCCACCTTGTAGTGCCGGCCGATAGCTTCGATCGCCGGCCGTGCGTCGTCGAAGGCGGGCGCGTCCGCAAGAGCGGACTTGAAGAGCAGCGAGGCGCGCCAGACGTCGGCGTCCAGGCGGAGTTGCTTGAAGACGCGCTCGAACTGGCGGGCCCAGGCTTCTTCGTATCGTTGGTAGACCGGGTCGTGATGGTGCTCGGAACGCATGAGATAGGAGGCGCGCAGGAAGCGGCGCCAGAGGTCGTTGGCGTCGGCATCCAGCGACTGGTCGGCGCAGATCTCGGCCATCGTGGCGATGAAATCGGGCTCCGTGAAGTTGATGACGGTGCCGTAGGCATCGAAGACGACGGCCTTGACGTCACCGGGACGCAGGCGCTTTCTCGGTTGGCGGGCCATGTGGTGAGGTTACCAAAACGACGGCACACGGGCGTGTCCGCCCGGCATGAGAGGCGCTCGGTCGGGTCGAGACGCGAGGCCCGGCCTAGCGGGGCATATCTATGAGGTGGCCCAGCTTGTCGCGCTTCGTCTCCAGGTACTTCCGGTTGTGCGCGTTCGGCGTCGCTTGGATCGGCACTCTCTCGACGACTTCGAGCCCGTAGCCCTCAATGCCGGCACGCTTCTGAGGGTTGTTGGTCAGCAGGCGCACCTTTGAGAGGCCGAGGTCGAGCAGAATCTGCATGCCGATGCCGTAGTCGCGGCGATCGGCGGGGAAGCCGAGCGCTTCGTTCGCCTGAACCGTATCGAGGCCTTGCGTCTCCTGAAGTGAGTAGGCACGAATCTTGTTGTGGAAGCCGATGCCGCGCCCCTCCTGCCGCATGTAGAGGAGGACGCCACGGCCCTCCTGCGCGATCTGGCTGAGGGCGAGGTCGACCTGGTCGCCGCAGTCGCAGCGCATCGAGCCGAAGACATCGCCTGTGACGCACTGCGAGTGCACACGGACGAGGACCGGCTCGGAGGTCGTGAGGTCTCCCATCACGAGCGCCGCGTGCTCGTCGGTGTCGATCTGCGAGCGGTAGGCGTATAGCGTGAACTCGCCCCACTTCGTGGGCAGCGCGGTAGCGGCCACCCGCTCGACGAGGCGTTCGCGCGCGACCCGGTGTTGGATGAGCTGGTTGATGCTGATGACCTTGAGCTTGTGTCTCTTGGCGAAACGCGTCAGCGCCTGATGGCGCATCATCTTGCCGTCCGGACTCATCAGCTCACAGAGGACGGCAACGGGCTGCAGGCCCGCCAGGTGGCAGAGGTCGACACAGGCCTCGGTGTGACCGGCGCGCACGAGAACGCCGCCGCTGCGGGCGCGCAGCGGGTAGATGTGGCCGGGCGGGACGAGATCAACCGGCTCCGACTTCGGGTCGGCGAGCACCTGGATCGTGCGTGCGCGGTCGGCCGCTGAGACGCCCGTTGTGACCCCCTTGCGGGCGTCGACGGAGACGGTGAAGGCGGTGCCGTACTGGGCCTGGTTGTGTCCAACCATCTGAGGGATGCGCAGCGTGTCGAGCCGCTCCTCAGACATCGGCACGCAGATGATGCCGCTGGTGTACTTGAGCATGAAGGCGATCGCTTCTTCGTCGATGTGCTCGGCAGCGATGATCAGGTCGCCCTCGTTCTCGCGGTCGTCGTCGTCGACGACGACGACGAATCGGCCGGAGCGGAAGTCATCGATCGCATCCTCGACGGACGAGAAGCCGGGCTCCCGTAGGTTCTCGGTGGAGTCTGCTTGTTTCGCCGGAGTCTTCTTGCCGCGGGGCATGACGAGCCTCCTCTTCGCTGTCGCGTTCCGGGATTGGATACGCGCACTCGTATTATGCTGGAACCTTCACGTGCGCGTCAAGGTTGGCGGCTAGCCGCGACGCGGACGGTCGAGATCCGCGCTGGTGATGACGATCGTGACCGGTCCGTCGTTCACGAGATCGACGGACATCCTCGCCCCGAAGCGTCCGGTCAACGTCTGGACACCGAGGCGGCGTAGCTCCTCCGCGAAGGCAGCGACGAGCGGCTCGGCCGCTTCGGGACGAGCGGCAGCGTCGAAGCTGGGGCGGCGGCCGCGGCGGACGTCGGCCAGGAGGGTGAACTGGCTGACGACAAGCGCCTCCCCACCAGTGTCGATCAGGGAAAGGTTGAAGCGGCCGTCGTCGTCGCTGAAGATGCGCATCTCGGCACACTTGCCGGCGATGCGGCACGACTCGGCCTCGTCGTCACCGTCCGCGACACCAACTAGCAGGAGCAAGCCACGGCCGATCGAGGCGATCGAGTCGCCATCAACGGTGACGGAGGCGCCGGCGACGCGCTGGAGCACGACCTTCATGCCGCTATGGTAGGGGACAGGGAACAAGAGACAAGGGACAGGAGACAAGAAACAGGTGAGCGACGGTGCTAGTCGACGGAGGCTTCGGTCTTCGAAGCGCTTTTGCTGGAGCCGGCGCCATCGCTCTTCGTGCCGGACTTGCCGTTGTCGCTCGAAGTGCTGGACGAAGCGCTGTCCGTGGATGAGTCGCCGCTGCTGGGCGGCCCGGAGCCGCGGTTATCGGTGCTGTAGAAGCCGCTGCCCTTGAAGATGACCGCCGGCATGCTGATCTGGCGGCGGGAGCGAGCGCCGCACTGAGTGCATTTCTGAGCCGACGGAGCGCTGAAGCTTTCCGTCTTCTCGTAGGTGTGGCCTTTGGTGCAGCGGTATTCGTATACGGGCAATCGTCGACTCCCTCAGAGATAAGAGAGAAGACCCCGGGAGGGCCTTCCAATCATTATTATAGCGGGCGCTAAGGGAACCGACAAACGCGCCGGTTAGGGCTCTCGTACGGCTGGCCGTTGGCATCGCTATCCGCATGGCCCGTCAGGCGCTGGTATAATTATGCTGCGCCGGGACGTCCCCCTTATGTGTAGTACCCCCGTCTTGGAAACGCACCAAGACAGCGCCCCGGCGCATCTGGTTGCACTCGCGGGGCGCCACCCCCTCACGGGGCGCCGCGCCCCTTGGTAAAGATTGGCGCGATCTTTCAATCAGGAGGCCCACCATGAGCTGTTCTCACTGCGGTAGGCGGATATCATCCCTGAGCGCCAGCCTCGTGAAGGCTGACGGCCCGGAGCCGACGGCTTACGAGATCTCCGTGCTGATGCTTTCCTGCCCCAACTGCAAGACGGTCATAGGTGTAGTCAATCAGCCGCAGACTGAGCGCTAGTAACCCGCCCTGGGGGCCGTAGGCGTTGCTCTCGGCATGGCCCGATGGGCGTATGATTAACCTTGCCGGGACGTGACCCAAATGCGTGTGCATCAGCACACCCCCTTTTACCAGGTCGTGCGGGCCTTCAACGTCCCGGCTGTCTCTAGTTGTGCCCCTGGGTGTGTGAGGTGTCCGACCCACGCGGCGCCAGGACGCTCGACGCTGGGATATAATCTCGGCGCGCCATGCCTAATTGCTACTGCGGTAAGGACGTCGCCCAGAGCGCCGAAGTCTGCCCGAGGTGCGGGGCGATAGACCGCAACCCAAGGCCCCCTCAGGGAAATTCTCCAGGGCGGACTGTTATTGCTCTTAGCCTGCGCTGTGTTCGTTGCGGCGACCGTCTCAGCTATCTACTTTGCCGGGGTTGTCGGCGACTTCCTCGGCATGAATGAGTAGCCTGCATGTGCGCAGCGAACAACCCCCACGGCGGTTGTTCGCCGCGAAGGCGACTGTGTATACTGGTCGTTCGGACGTTGGAACAGGAGTAACTACTTGGTGACAACCGTAACAATGAAGTCCCTGCTGGAAGCAGGCGTGCACTTTGGGCACCAGACAAGGCGCTGGAACCCGAAGATGCGCAAGTTTATCTTCACCGAGCGCAACGGCATCCACATCCTCGACCTGCAACAGACCGTGCACATGCTGGCAGACGCCCGCACGTTCGTCCGCGACCTCGTGGCCGAAGGCGGCACACTGCTCTTCGTAGGCACGAAGCGCCAGGCGCAAGGAGCAATTGAGGAAGAAGCTCGACGCTGCGGCATGCCGTTCGTGACGACGCGCTGGCTGGGCGGCACCCTGACCAACTTCCACACGATTCAGAACCGCATCGACCACCTGGTGCGCATGGAAGATGCCAAGGCGCGCGGCGAGTTCGAGTACTACCCGAAGAAGGAGCGCCTGAAGCTGGAGGAAGAGATCGTCCGGCTGAACCGCTACTTCGGCGGGATCAAAGAGATGACGGCGCTACCCTCGGCCGTCTTCCTCATCGACACAACGAAGGAGTCGATCGCCGTCACCGAGGCGCTGCGCATCAACCTGCCAATCGTCTCGCTCGTCGACACGAACTGCGACCCGGACGTTATCGACTATCCGGTCCCCTCAAACGACGACGCAATCCGCGCGATCAAGCTGATCACCAGCCTGATGGCCGACGCCGTACTCGAAGGACTGACAGCGCGCGAGTTCGCCGAACAGGCGTCGCTGGAGGCCGAAGACGTCGAAGTGGACGCATACAAGGAGACGGGCTACGTAGTCTCGCCAGACGAGCAGTCGCCCGCCGAAATCGCCGCCGAAGAGGAAGCTGCCGCCGCCGAAATCGCCGCGGCCGAGGCTGCCGAAGCCGCCGAAGCGGCCGCTGCTGCCGAAGCTGCCGAAGCTGCCGCCGCGGCCGAAACAGCCGCAGCCGCCGAAGCTGCCACCGCCGCCGAAGCTGCCACCGCCGCCGAAGCTGCCACCGCCGCCGAAGCTGCCACAACCGAAGGCGACACGCCGGCGACCGAAGAGGCAACGGCAGAAGCAGCAACGGACGCTCCCGCCCCCGAGGCGGCGACGCCAGCGACCGAAGCCGAAGCTCCAGCCGCCACGACGGAAGAGACCGCGGCGACGGAACCCGCAGCCGCGCCACCTGCCGAAGTAGCGGCGAAGGACGAGGCTGGGGCTGCTGCCGACGATGCGAAGACGGACGAAGGCGAAGCTGCTGCCGACGACGCGAAGGCGGACGAAGGCGAGGCCGAGGCTGCTGCCGACGACGCGAAGGCGGACGAAGGCGAGCCCGAAGCCAGCGCGGACGACGCGCAGGCCGCGTCCGAAGCCGACAGCAAGACCGAGTAACCCAGCCAATTTCCGCGGGAGCGTTACCCCATGGCAATTTCGACTGAAGACGTTAAGAAGCTGCGCGAACAGACCGGCGCCGGCATGCTCGACTCCAAGAACGCGCTCGAGGAGGCCCAGGGCGACATCGACAAAGCGAAGGCGATCCTCAACGAGGCAGGTTTCGCCGCCGCCACCAAGCGCGGGGACCGCGAGACGGCCGAGGGCCTCGTCCAGTCCTACATCCACCACAATAGCCGCGTTGGCGCGCTCGTGGAGGTCAACTGCGAGACCGACTTCGTAGCGCGCACAGACGACTTCAAAGAGCTCGTCGCGGCGATCGCACTGCAGGTCGGCGGCACGCAGCCGAAGTACGTCTCGACCGAAGACGTGCCAGAGGACAGCGACGAGGACCCGAAAGAGATCGTGCTCCTCGAACAGCCGTACCTGCGGGACGAATCGAAGACGATCGCGGACCTGGTGAGGGAAGCGATCTCCAAGACGGGCGAGAACATCCGCATCAAGCGCTTCGCCCGCTTCGAGCTGGGCGCCAAGTAGCCAGCGGGCTGGCCAACCGCACCCCGCTGCCTGTAGACTGCGCACAGCGCCACTCCCCCGGTCGAACCGTGCTCCCAGTGCCATGACGAAGGACCCTCCCTATCGACGCATCCTGCTGAAACTGAGCGGCGAGGCGCTGCAGGGCGACCAGCCCTACGGTATCGACACC
>Ga0255058_10000494_pt1 | contig 23130 bp, 22 predicted proteins | sample Cases_109_9_MG_FD_188637 | JGI IMG/M metagenome (GOLD analysis project Ga0255058, IMG submission 188637) | Seawater microbial communities from Amundsen Gulf, Northwest Territories, Canada - Cases_109_9 | ecosystem: Environmental > Aquatic > Marine > Gulf | place: Canada: Northwest Territories... | reverse complement strand
ATGGATGAAACGAAGAAGCGGCGCTCCCGCCTGGAGGACGACTCGCGACTCGCGACTCGAACTACTCGCTCTCCGCGAGCTCTACCGGGGGTTGATCCGGGGTTTCGATGGCCTCGAAGGCGAGGTTATCCTCGTCGTCGGGATCGATGTCGACGAGGATGGTGGCGCCGGCCGGGAAGTCCTTCTGCAGCACCCGCTCCGACAGTGGGTCCTCGAGCAGTCGCTGAATGGCACGTCGCAGCGGCCGGGCCCCCAGCTGCGGATCGTAACCCCGGTCCGCAAGCAGCGTCTTGGCTCCATCGGAGAGGGCCAGATCGAGGGCCTGGGACTCGAGCTGGGTCCTCACCCGCTCGATGAGCAGCTCAACGATTGTCTTGACCTCTTCCCTGGTCAGCTCGTGAAAGACGATCACTTCATCGATACGGTTGAGGAACTCGGGACGGAATTGCTTCTTCAGCGAATCCATCACCTTTTCCCGCATCCTGTCGTAGTTGAGCTCCTCGCCTTCCTCGGAGAAACCGATGGCCTTCTTGCGAAGCTCGGCGGTGCCGAGATTCGACGTCATGATGATGACCGTGTTCTTGAAGTCGACCGTGCGGCCCTGGGAATCGGTGAGCCGGCCGTCCTCGAGGATCTGGAGCAGGATGTTGAACACGTCGGGGTGCGCCTTCTCGATCTCGTCGAACAGCACGACCGAGAACGGCTTGCGCCGCACCGCCTCGGTGAGCTGGCCACCCTCGTCGTACCCGACGTAGCCGGGGGGTGAACCGACCAGCCGGCTGACCGCATGCTTTTCCATGTACTCGGACATGTCGATCTGAATGAGCGCGTCCTCGTCCCCGAACAGGAACTCGGTGAGCGCCTTGGACGTCTCGGTCTTTCCGACGCCCGATGGGCCCAGGAAGATGAACGAGCCTGCGGGCCGCTTCGGGTCCTTGAGCCCGGCCCTGGTCCGTCGAATCGCCTTTGAAACCGCGGTGATGGCGTCGTGCTGGCCGATGATGCGCTCGTGGAGATTGCCCTCCATGTTCAGCAGCCGCTCGGTTTCCTCTTCGGTGAGCCGGTGCACCGGGATACCGGTCCACTGCGCCAGGACTTCGGCGATCTGCTCCTCGTCGATGATTGCGGTGTAGTCCTCACCGGAAGCGGCAGCATGAATCTCGAGCTCGGCGCGATCAGCGATGAGCACGCGCTCCTGATCCCGCAGCTGGGCCGCTCGCTCGTACTGCTGGGCAAACACCGCCTCGCGCTTGTCACCCCTGAGCTTGGCGACCTGGTCGTCGATGTCGCGGATGTCCGGCGGCAGGTCGTTGCGGCGCAGCCGCATCCGGCTCCCGGCCTCATCGATGAGGTCGATTGCCTTGTCGGGAAGGAAGCGGTCGGCGATATAGCGGTCTGCAAGGTTGGCCGCGTTGACCAACGCTTGCTGGGTGTAGGCCACCTTGTGGTGTTCCTCGTAGGGGTCCTTCAGGCCCTCCAGGATGAGGATGGTGTCGGCCACGGTCGGCTCATCGACCTGGATTGGCTGGAACCGCCGCTCGAGCGCGGAATCCTTCTCGAGATACTTGCGGTACTCCTCGAGGGTGGTGGCACCAATGGTCTGGAGCTCGCCTCTTGCCAGCATTGGCTTCAGGATGCTGGCGGCGTCGATGGCGCCCTCCGCGGCGCCGGCACCCACCAGGGTGTGGATCTCGTCGATGAACAGAATGATGTCGCCACGGGTGCGGATCTCTTTCAGCACCTTCTTCAACCGCTCCTCGAAGTCGCCGCGATAACGCGACCCGGCGACGAGCGCGCCAAGGTCGAGGGTGTAGAGATGCTTGTCGGTAAGCGTGTCCGGGACGGTCCCCTGGACGATCTGCTGGGAAAGACCCTCGACGATGGCCGTCTTGCCGACGCCGGGCTCACCGATGAGGACGGGGTTGTTCTTGGTTCGCCGCGACAGCACCTGCATGACCCGCTCGATCTCGTTGCTCCGACCGATCACCGGGTCGAGCTTGCGGTCCCTGGCGAGCTGAGTGAGGTTTCTGCCGAACTGGTCGAGCACCGTGGAGCCGCCGGAAGACGCACCGCTCGATTCACCGCGCGAGCCGCCCGGATGCCGGGATGGCGGCGATCCCTCCTCGCCCTGCACGCCCGAGAGCAGCTGGATGACCGTTTGGCGGACCTTTGGGAGATCGGCACCGAGCTGTTGGAGCACCTGAGCGGCGACTCCTTCACCTTCGCGAATCAGACCGAGGAGGATGTGCTCGGTGCCGATGTAGTTGTGCCCGAGTTGCAGTGCTTCGCGTAGCGAGAGTTCGAGCACCTTCTTGGCCCGGGGAGTGAACGGGATGTGGCCGCTTGGGGCCTGGGATCCCTGCCCGATGATCTCGACAACCTGGAATCGCACCGACTCGAGGCTGATACCCATGCCCTCCAGGGCCCTGGCGGCGACGCCCTCGCCTTCGTGAATCAGCCCGAGGAGGATGTGCTCGGTTCCGATGTAGTTGTGGTTCAGCAGACGCGCTTCTTCTTGGGCCAGAACCACGACCCTGCGTGCCCTATCGGTGAACCGTTCGAACAAGCCGCTACCTCGTGATGTAACTGTGGCGCCTCTTGTAGGCGCCTCGCTGAGTATAGGCCGGGGTCTTCATAATCCTGTGGCGGGCCGAGCGGGATGGGGCCCTGATCTTGAACAACGCTCCCGCTACCATCGTGATTCCCCCGTCTGGCCTTTGGAGCCGTCAGTGGACCGACCCATCCTCCGAAAACTCGTGCCGATTCCCGGTGTATGGGAACGTATCGTCGCCGTCGAGGCTCGCCTTGATGAGGTAACGAGATCCGAAGAAGAGTTTCTCACCGAGCTTGCTCAGCATTTGCTTCGCGCCGGCGGAAAACGCTACCGACCGCTGGTTGCACAGGTCGCAGCAGAACTGGGCCCGGACCTCGGTGCCGGCCCGATCGAAGCGGGTGTGTCGGTCGAGCTGGTACATCTCGGATCGCTGTACCACGACGACGTCATCGACGAGGCCGACAGCCGGCGAGGCCAGGCCTCGGTGAACGACAACTGGACGAATACCGTCGCCATCCTGGCGGGGGACTTCTTGCTGGCCAGGGCCTCGGAGGTCGCCGCCCCCCTCGGCGAGGAGGCGGTGGCGCTCATCGCCTCCACGTACGCCCGCTTGGTCGAGGGCCAGGTGGCCGAGCTCCGGTTCGGGGGAGGCCTGGACCACGGGCCCGATGGGTACTACCGGGTGATCGGCGGCAAGACGGCAAGCCTCATCCGCACCTCGGCGCGGCTCGGGGCGATGACCGCCGGCGCCGATCGCGATGCAATCGAGGCGATCAGCGACTGGGCGTGGGAGATGGGCCTGGTCTTCCAGATCACCGACGACGTGCTCGATCTGGTTGCGGACGAGCAGTTCCTCGGCAAGCCGGCCGGGTCAGACATCCGCGAGGGGGTCTACACGCTGCCGCTGCTGTACGCCGCAGAAGGGCCGGCGAGCGATGAGGTCAGAAGCCTGCTCTCAGATGGGCCGCCGACCGACGGGCAGGTGATCGACCGCGTCATCGAGATCACTATCGACGGGGGATTCATCGACCGCGTCCTCGACGAAGCCGTCGACCGGATCGGCGTCGCAGAAAAGGCCGCGGCGCGGATCGATTCAGCCGAGCTGCGCGAGGTCCTCGAAAGCCTCGATTCCTACCTCCTCGATCGGGTGAACGAGGCGCGCGCATAGCCCGCGTCCCCAGTCCGTCGCGTGCGTCTACGACCCCCGTATGCGAGGTCCTAAGCGCACGCGACGGACCACGCCCTGAGGACGAAGCGATTCGGTCATGCCTCGGGCCGCATGGTGGGAAACAGGACCACTTCCCGGATGTGGGGCTGGTCCGTGAGCAGCATCACCAGCCGATCGACGCCGATGCCGAGCCCTCCGGTCGGGGGCAGCCCATATTCGAGGGCCCGCAAGTAATCCTCATCGATGGCGTGGGCCTCGTCGTCGCCCGCCGCCCGCGCCGCCGCCTGATCGGCGAACCGGTCTTGCTGGTCGAAGGGATCGTTGAGCTCCGAGAACGCGTTGGCGTACTCGGATCCGGCGATGACGAGCTCGAATCGCTCGGTGAGCTCCGGGTCGTCGCGGTGGGCCCTCGCCAGCGGTGAGACCTCCTTTGGATAGTCGAGGACGAAGGTGGGCTCCCAGATCTCGGGCTCGACCAGTGCCTCGTAGAGCGCATAGAGCATCCGTCCCGGGCCATCTGTCGCGCCGATCCCAACACCGCGCGCCTCGCCGATCGCACGCAGATGCTCCGGCGCGGTGTCGAGTGACACGCTGTCGCCGAGGGCGTCGGACACCAGGTCGATCAACGTGGCCCTGCGGTAGGGCGGCGTCAGATCGAGCCCGCGACCCTGGAAGCTGATTGATGTGGACCCCGCGGAGGCAAGGGCCACCGCTGCGACCACCTCTTCGATCAGCACCATGATGTCGTGGTAATCCGCGAACGCCTGGTAGGCCTCGAGCATCGTGAACTCGGGGTTATGGGTGGCGTCAATTCCTTCGTTGCGGAAGATCCTCCCAATCTCAAACACCCGCTCCAGCCCGCCGACCACCAACCGCTTCAGGTAGAGCTCGGTGGCGATCCGGAGGTGCAGGTCGATATCGAGGGCGTTGTGGTGAGTCGTGAATGGACGGGCGATCGCCCCGGTCGCCTGCGACGAAAGCACCGGCGTTTCCACCTCTACGAAGCCGCGGTCCTCGAACTGGCGCCGCAGCTCAGACACGATCGCAGCCCGCGTCAACGCAGTTGTTCTGGCATGCTCGTTGACCATCAGATCGACGTAGCGGCGCCTCGATCGAGCCTCAAGGTCCTTGAGGCCATGCCACTTCTCCGGCAGCGGCCGCAGCGATTTGGCCAGGAGCGTGACCGAGGCGATGCGCACCGACAGTTCCCCCTTCTTGGTCGTGATCACCTCACCGGTCGCTCCGATCCAGTCTCCGCCGTCGAGGTTGAGGAAACGATCGAACTCCTCGTCGCCGAGGACCTCCCTCGATACGAACAGCTGAATGCGGCCCGATACATCCTGGAGCACCGCGAAAGACAGGGCGCCCATCTCCCGGACGGTCATCAACCGCCCGGCGACGGTGACGACCTCACCGGTTTCAGTCCCCCGCTCCAGATTCCCGAAGCGCGCAGACAGATCACCGGCAAGGTCGGTGCGATCGAACCGATACGGGTAGCCCCCGCTCGACATCACCGCTTCGTGCTTGGCGATCCGGCCTGCGACCAGGGGATCGTCTTGCGGCCCGGTGTCGTCGCTCATCCATCTCCCTGGTTCATGTCGTAGATGAGCCGGAGGCCCTCCAGCGTCAGGTATTCATCGACCGTTTCGACCAGCCGGCAGTGAGGGACGATGGTAGAGGCGAGCCCACCGGTGGCGAGGACCACCGGATCCGCGTCGAGCTCGGCGCGGATTCGCTCGACGATGCCGTCGACGAGGCCGGCGTGGCCATACAACGCGCCGCTCTGGATCGCCTCGACGGTCCCTTTGCCGATCGGGGAGCGGGGCGGTGTGAACTCGACGCGCCGAAGAGCCGCCGTCCCGCCGACCAGGGCATCCGTCGCGATCTCCACCCCCGGTGCGATCACCCCGCCGATGTAGGCGCCCTCGGCGTTGACGACGTCAAAGTTGGTTGAGGTGCCAAAGTCGACCACGATCGCCGGCATTCCATGCCGATGACGCGCCGCCACCGCGTTGACGATGCGGTCGGCACCAACCTCGCGCGGGTTGTCGATGAGAATGGGCATCCCCGTCTTCGTCCCGGGCTCCACAACGACGACCTCGCCGCCCCCGGTCAGGGCCGGTGCAGCGCCGCGCAGGGTGGTCGTGACCGCAGGCACCACGCTGCAGATGGCGACACCCTCAATGTCCTTTGGCGTAAAGCCATCGAGACCGAGCACCCCGATCACTTCCCACCGCATCTCGTCCTGGGTGCGATCCCGCGTGGTGAGGCGCCAGTGGCCGGCCAGGCTGTCACCGTCGAACAGCCCAGCGACGATCTGCGTGTTCCCGACGTCGATCGTGAGCAGCATTACGTCTCCTGGTAGAGGATCGAAGGGCCGTCGAGACGGGATCCGAGATCTGCGACCCAAACATCGCCAGCGCTGTCGATGTGTACGTTATCGATCAGTCTGGTCCTGCCCACTCTTGCGGCGACGGCAAGGAACGCCGGTGCATCGAGCCCGTGCATCGGCGCCGCAGCTTTCTGAGAGGCCAGTGTGGCGTACTCGAGCGTGGCGCCGGACTCGGCAACGATGGGCGCGCTCGCCAGGGCCTGGAGCGTGCTGGCACTCCCCTCTCCCCGATCGACCGCTTCGGCGACCGCCTCGAGCCCCGCGAACAGCGAACGCGCCACCACACGCTCGGCTGGAGATAGCCGGGTGTTGCGCGACGACAGTGCCAGCCCGTCGCTCTCTCTGACGGTGGGTCCACCGATGATCTCGATCGGAAAGGACAGATCGAAGGCTATCCGCTTGACCACTGCCAACTGCTGAGCGTCCTTTCGCCCGAAATAGGCCCGATCCGGGCGGAGTCCGGCAAGCAGCTTGGCGACCACGATTGCTACCCCGTTGAAGTGGCCGGGACGATGATCACCCTCCATGCCCCCACCGACCCCGGACACCGAAACCACGGTGAGGGGTGGCTCCGGATAGACCTCATCGGGCTCGGGAGCGAATAGGACGTCGGCGCCCGCCTTCGCCACCAGCTCAGCGTCCCGGGAGAGGTCGCGGGGATACGCAAAGAGGTCGTCGCGCTCATCGAACTGCAGCGGATTGACGAACAGGCTGACCACAACGGTGTCGTTCGCCCCCCGGGCTGCCTCGATATGGCTGAGGTGACCCTCGTGGAGGGCGCCCATCGTTGGCACGAGCCCGACACTGCCGCCGCCGGCTCGGCGCGCCTCGCCGAAGGTAGTGACGGTCCTCACGACAGGTCCTTGAATTGTTCCCACGTGCCCGCGACCTCTGCGGTGGCCCGAATCATCTCGAGAAACGCATTGCGCCATCGCGGCGTGTCGGCGGTGACGGCTGCGAGCTGTGCCACGACCGTATCGACGTCGCCCCGGGCCACCGGGCCGGTCAGCGACTGTGATGGCCCCTGCTCAAAGGCGTTGGCGACCATCGTCTCGACGAGCGGTCTTGCGGCCTCGAACGGGACCCCGGCGGCGACGAAGAGGTCATGGGAGACCATGAGCGCCGCCAGCGGGAAGTTGGCGGCGGCCGCTGCCGCGGCGTGATAGGTAGCTTTCTGCTCGTCGTCGAGGTCGAAGGGGCGGCCCCCGAACGAAGCTGCCAACTCGTGGAGCGTTGTTCGGAGCGGGTCGGTCGCGGTGATCGCGATCCACGCGCCATCCAGCTCGTCGGCACCCGAGGCGGGCGATGGGAGGGTCTGCAACGGGTGAAACGAGCCCGTCGGTGTTCCCATCGCGGCAATGGGGTCGAGAGCGTCGACGCTCGTCGCACCGGAGAGGTGCACGACCGCAGTTGCGTCACCCGACACCGGCGCCACCATATGGGCGACCTCATCGATCGCAGCGTCGCGCACCGCGATCAGCAAGAGGTCCACCGGCGGGATGGGATCACCGATTGCGATGGGATCGGCGCCGAATCGAGCGGCCGCTTCCGCGGCATGGGAAGTCCGTCGCGCAGCAATAGCAACAACGTGGTGTCCGGCTCGATCCAACGCCATGGCCAGTGCGGTTCCGGCCCGGCCTGGCCCGACGAGGGCGATGCGCATGTGGCTCCGATCCTTTCGTGGTATCGGTCCCGTGGCGTTGACCGTAATGGTTCTATCGCCTGCTGGCTGTCAACGCAGCGTCGATCGAAGAAACGCCACCTATGGCGATCTAGCGGGAATCAGCCTCCGACCCTCGGGGCCGAGCGGGCGTCCCAGGATCTCCTGAATCAGGGAGGTAGCGACGATCGGGTCGGCGACCATGCCGGAGTGGACGAGGTACCCGGCAAGCAGGCCCGCTATGGCTTCGTCGATCGAGTCCCTGTGGATCAGCACGCATGCCCCTGGCTCGTTCACCGCTTCATCCATGGCGGCAAAGATCGCTTCGATCTCCCCCGGCTCCTCGGGCATCCCGTCCACGGTGTGGTTGAGAAACCGGAAACCGGCCTCGTCATAAGCGCTTCGATTCTGGCCGGGGGAAAGGAAGCTCAGGATGGTGTTGATCCCCTGATCGCTGAGCCACTTGATCTCTTCCTCGCGACGAACTTTCCGGTGCTGAAAGCCGGATCCACCGATCCGGTCAGATACCGCGAGCCGTCCTGAGATCACCCACCGGAACCCCCTGGGCTCCAGTCCTGGTACGTCTTTCTTGGCCATCAATGCACCGAAGAATAGCGCCGACAGAAGCGATACCCCGGCGGAAACGGCAAGCAATTCGGGGGTGAGAGCTCGTACCGAGTGGGTGAGCGTCCTGTCGATAGCCTTTAAGGGACTCTTGCCAGTGCGTGGCGGCGGGCCGCTCTGGCCCACGGCTCTGCAAACGGCCTCACCAACAGAGGACTGGATCGCACCCGATCTGCGGAGCCGCTAGCTGGGATTCGGTCGTGGCGCCCGGGTCGAATTGCCGGTTTGGGCGGCGGCGATCCCGGCTTGAGACGAGACGCTGCCCGGGCCCTTGATCCGCAACCCGCCGCTGTCGGTGTGCTCCCACTTGGGAACGTCGTGGAGTACCCTGGCGACACCCTCTGCGTCGAGGGTTTCCAGCTCGATCAACTCTGCTGCGATACGGTCGAGGGCGTCGCGGTGGGCCATGATGATCTGCATGGCTTCTTCGTGGGCCTGGGTGATCAGCGTGCGCACCTCGTCGTCGATCGCCGCAGCGACCTCGTTCGACAGGTCCGTACCCTGGGTGTAGTCGCGCCCGAGGAACACCTCCGCGTCCGGCGAGCCGTACTTGAGCGGACCGAGCCGGTCGGACATGCCGTACTCCATCACCATCTTGCGGGCGAGGGCGGTTGCCTTTTCGATGTCGTTGGAAGCGCCCGTCGAGGGATCCCCGAACACGACCTCTTCTGCGGTGCGGCCGCCGAGGGCATACGCCAGCTGGTCGACCAGCTCGCTGCGCTTTTCGTAATACTTGTCCTCGAGCGGCAGCGCCATCGTGTAGCCGCCGGCTCTGCCTCTGGGGATGATCGTGACCTTGTGGATCGGGTCCAGTTTGGGAAGTGCATAGCCGACGAGGGCGTGGCCGCCTTCGTGGTACGCGGTGAGCTCCCTTTCCTCCTCGCTCATCACCCGGCTGCGCCGCTCCGGACCGGCGATCACCCGCTCGATGGCTTCCTCGAGCTCGGACTGACCGATCTTGGATTTGTCGCGTCGAGCGGCCAGAAGCGCCGCCTCGTTGATCAGGTTGGCAAGGTCGGCTCCCGTGAACCCCGGTGTCTGCCTGGCCAGGTCCTTGGTCGAGATGCCCTCGGCAAGCGGCTTGCCCTTGGCGTGAACGTCGAGGATCTGCTCGCGGCCCCTGATGTCGGGCCGGTCGACCACGATCTGGCGGTCGAAGCGACCGGGGCGCAGCAGTGCAGGGTCGAGGATGTCCGGCCGGTTGGTGGAAGCAATGACGATCACGCCGTCTTTGGGGTCGAAGCCGTCGAGCTCGACGAGGAGCTGGTTGAGGGTCTGCTCGCGCTCGTCATGCCCTCCGCCCAACCCCGCGCCGCGGTGGCGGCCGACCGCGTCGATCTCATCGATGAAGACGATGGATGGGGCGCTGGTCTTGGCCTGCTCGAACAGGTCGCGCACCCGGCTGGCACCGACCCCGACGAACATCTCGACGAACTCGGAACCCGAGATCGCATAGAAGGGCACCCCGGCTTCTCCGGCGACGGCCCTGGCGATGAGGGTCTTGCCGGTGCCGGGCGGACCGTACAGCAGCACGCCCTTGGGGATCTTGGCGCCCATGGCACGGAACTTCTGTGGCTGTTCGAGGAACTCCTTGATCTCCTCGAGTTCCTCGACGGCCTCATCGATGCCGGCAACATCGTTGAAGGTCACCTTTGGCGCGTCCTTGGAGACCTGCTTGGCCTTCGACTTGCCGAACTGCATCACCCGGTTCCCGCCACCCTGGAGCTGATACATGAGGAAGATGAACAGCCCGAACAGGAGGAGGTATGGGAAGACGTTGCCGATGAACCACTGCAGCAGTGATGGGTTCTCGTTGACGACGTCCACGTCGACGCCGGCGTCACGTACGGACTCGGTCAGCTGGGCCTCGAGCTCGCCCGGGTAGCGGAGAACGAACGCGTCCTCGGGCGACTTCGTCGTGCCGCGGATCTCATTGTCCTTCTCCTTCATCTCGATCGGCGAGACGATGTTGTCGGCAGCCAGCTCGGTCTCGAACTCGTCGAGTGTGTACTCGAGCGGCTCGCTGGACTGGTTGAGGAAGGTCGACACCGCCATGACGACGAGGAAGATCACCGCCAGGTAGATGAGAACGGTTCGTGCGGTTCGGCTCAAGATGCTCCAGGGCTTTCGCTGCTAGGCCAAGTCATGGTACGCCGCTCGCACCGCTAACCCGGGCCATGCCTCGCGGCGCTCGGTACCCCTCAATCTTCGTCTTCCATTACCGCAACATAAGGAAGATTCCGGTACTTTCCCTGGTAGTCGAGCCCGTATCCGATGACGAAATCGGGCGGAATGCGAAATCCCTCGTACCTCACTTCGAGCGGCGGACGCTCGATGCCTTCTTTGATCAGCAATGCGGCGATTTCCAGCGTTGCGGGCTTGCGTACGAGGAGATTCTTCATCAGATAGTGAAGCGTCAGCCCGGAATCGATGATGTCCTCCACAATCAGCACGTCCCGGCCCTCGATCTCTTCGTCAAGATCCTTGAGAATGCGAACGACACCGGAGGTCTTGGTGGACGCCCCGTACGATGAGACGGCCATGAAGTCGAACTCGAGCGGCAAATCGACGTGTCGCGACAGATCGGCCATGACGACGAAAGCGCCCTTGAGGATGCCGACCATGAGCAGGTCCCGGTCCCGGTAGTCGATGGTGATCTGGTTGCCCATCTCGGTGAGCTTGTCCTTGATCTCCTCGGCGGAGACCAGCGTCTTCCCAATCTTCACGACCGCTCCCTCGGTACTGGTGATGTGGTGATGGCGACGGCTCGGACTCCGGTTGGGCGGGCCCATGGGGCCACCCTCCCGGAGACGATGGCGGCAATCCTGGCACCTCGGGCCAGCACAGGCCAAGCCGCCCGCTTGCGATGCGGCACGCCGGCTTCGGCCAGAGCATCCCTGATGAGCTTGGTGCCGCCATCGATATCGATCCGCTCACCGTTTTCGGCGGCTCGAATCCACAATGCCTCATCAAAGACATCTGCATCGACCAACACCGTCGAGCGCGGCGCCGGCGGTGCCGAGTGCCGGGCGGCGATGGAGATGATGCATTCCCCGAATCGCATCGCTTCCGGCATCTCGAGGAGGACCGGATCGGGAACGGCAGGCTCACCATGCCAGATCGCGACATACGGGCCTTCGCGCGCTGCGGTCAGTGCCGAGCTCAGCGTGACCTTCGTTCCGTCGCCGGCGGCGATGCGCAGGACGGCGTTCACATCGTCACTCCTTCCGGCGTAAGGCGGATTGACGCGACGCAGTGCCGTGCGAACGGCACGGGCCGCGATCGGGCGCGGCACCGTGACCAGCAGGGCGATCGAAACCAGCACGGCACCCTCGTCATCGCGGAACGGGATTTGGCCCGCCGCAGCGTCGAGGGCGGCGTCGTCCTGTGCCAGGTGCAACGCAGCACGCGCCAGACTGGAGCGAACCGCCGGTTGATACTTCTCGGCGAGGAGGGGCATCAGGTCGGCACGCACCCGATTGCGCAGCAGATCCGTGCGGTCATTCATCTGGTCATCGGTGAACGGCAAACCGACCGCCTCCGCCACCTCCCGCAGATCGGTGCGATCGATGTCGAGCAGCGGGCGGACGATGCCGGGGTGCGGTGCGGCCATCGCCGCAAGCCCGCGGGCTCCGGCCCCGCGCAGCAGGTTGATGAGCACGGTCTCGGCAAGGTCGTCGCGGCTGTGCCCGGTGACGACGACCTCGTCGGTGCCGAGGCTGCTGCGAATGGCCAGCCACCGGGCGTCTCTCGCTCGCGACTCGAGGTTGGAGCCTTCGGCTACCGGCGCCGACAAGATCGATAGCGGCAGGTCGAGGACCTCGGCAAGCTTGACGGCGCTCGCCAGCAATGCTGCCGAACCGTCGAGCTCGTGATTGACGAAGACCGCTCTCACGCGCGACTGCGGCTCGCTCACCCAGGCAGCGACCGCAGAATCCGCGCCGCCGCCGAGAGCCACGACGAGGGGACGGTTGGGAAGCTCCGACGAGACCCGCTCGCGGAGCTCGTCGGGACTCATGCCACTCGCTTCAGCCAGCGCCGGGGATCACTGATTTCGCCGAGGGTCGGGAGGGCCTCCGACGACTGCCAGGCCAGGCTCAGCGTGTCCCATGAGGCGTATTCCTCGACTCCGGTGATGAACGCTTCTCCGAGCTCGTATTGGCGCAGTTTGAGCTCGAGGCCGATGAGGCGCATGAACGCCGCGGTTCGCTTGTCGCTCCGCCGTGCCTTGAGGACCCGCGACATGCGCTGCTGGGTGACGAGCTCGCGTTCGCCGATGCGGTCCATGACAACGTGTCCGTGCCCCTCGAGCAGCGACATGAGCGCTTGCACCCGGTCGATGACCTCACGCTGCTCCGGAGTGGCAAATAGCCCGAACATGCCCGATTCATCGATCAGCGGCTCTCCGGCGGCGGCGGCTTCCTGGAGCTGAGCGCTGACCCGTTGCATTCTTCCTGGCTCAGGGGTTGCCGACGCCACCAGCTCGTCAACGAGGCCGAGGAAGTACTGCCGGAGCCACGGCACACCGAGAAACTGGAGGCGGTGGGTGCTCTCGTGGAGCGCCACCCAGAAGCGGAATTCGTCAGGTCGGAAGGAGTGATCACGTTCCATCTTGAGCAAGTTGCCGCCGACGAAAAGCACCGAATCACCGAAGTCGCCGTCGCCGGTCGGCAGCACAAGCTCGTACTGGCCGAGCACCTTACGCGAGAGAAATCCGAGTACTGCACCCATCTCGGCGCCCATGATCCGGCCGGCGAGGCCCCCACTCATACCGGTGTAGGCATTGAGCCGCTCCTCTGCCGGTGCCAGCAGGGCTGCAAACGACTCCACGTTGGTCGCTGCCCACTCCTCGCGGCTCACCACCAGGACCTCGGGCACACCGGGCCCCTCCAATCCCGTCTCTTCGGACACCAACTCCGAGGCGCGCGCCACCAATCCAGGTGCGTCGCGGCGGAGCTTGGTCTCGTGGTAGGTCCCCTCGAGCGGATAGCGGCCGCCAAGACTCTTGGCTACCGAAACGGCAAGTGACCAGTCGACTTTGGACATGGCGTCAGGGTACAGAGAGTCATGAGTCACGAGTCACGAGCGGCGAGCCGGCTACTTGGAGACGACCTCATACTTTCGCCTGATCCCAAAGATGTAATACGCCCCCAGGCCGACGATGAGCAGCACCGTGAGCAGTACCAGCGTGGGAGGAAGGAAGCGAGAGGTCCACGGAAGGTCTTCGGCTTCGACCTCGGCCGGCGGCACCGGAACGGCAGCGCCACCGTCGTCGACGACCACCACCGGGTCATCGGAACCCTCCCCGTGCTCCTCCGCAAGTGCCGCAGCGGGAGCAAGCGCCATGAGCAACAGCATGACGAGTGCGAGCGGTAGGGCGCGGTTGCTCATTCGTGCCGAGGATAACGCGACCGAGCGCCGGACAATGCCCGGCGCTCGTTCGCTACCCATATTGAGAAGGTTGATTTAGCTGTCGTCTTTGACAATCCTGCCGCGCAGCCTCGGATACTTCGTCGGTGCGTGCGCGAAGCAGAACTCTCGACGGTTGTAGCGAGACAGCCGAGTATCGCAACCCGGCCTTTCGCAGTGTCGTTCTGTGGAATAGGTCTTGGGCGCTCTAGAGCCTTCGGCGAGGCGGCGTCCCTTCAAAACAGTGTCGTTCACGGCTTGTTCCTCCAAGCGAGATGGGAACAGGGGTTACGCCCTACCTACAGCTCGCCTTTTCTGCGTTCTTCATCTATCAACGCTCGGAGGGTGTCAAAAAGTTCCGGAGGAGGCTCGGTTCTTCCGCGATCGTTGATGAGCCCCTTGAGGCGCCGCTCAAAGTCATAGGAACTCGTGCACGAAGCACACTTCCTCAGATGAACCTGGACGCGGGACCGCTGAAAGAACGAAATTTCCTCGTCCAAGTATTGGTACACGTATTCGATTGCGTGGTCGCAGCCGGTGTTCATTGCGTCGTCCCCGTTAGGCCTTTTGCCTCTGCCAGGTTCCACAACTTGCGTTGGAGCGCTTTTCTTCCCCGATGTAGTCGAGACATCACGGTTCCGATGGGGATGTCGAGCATCTCGGCGATCTCCTTGTACGAGAACCCCTCGACATCGGCGAGCAAGACGGGCATGCGGAAATTCTCCGGAAGGGATTCAAGGGCCTCGATGATCCCCTCATCGACAAAGGCATCGAGCATGTCCGCTTCGGCGCTCTGGGTTGCTCCGGACGGCTCCCCGAGCCGCTTGTACAGGTACAGGTCCTGGAGGTCACCCAGCTCGGTCTCTGATGGCCGGCGTTGCTGTTTTCGGTACTTGTTGATGTAGGTGTTGGTAAGGATCCGGTACAGCCAGGCCTTGAGATTGGTGCCTGCGGTAAAGGTGTCGTAGGCGCGGTACGCCTTGAGGAACGTCTCTTGCACGACGTCCTCGGCATCGGCGGGATTTCGGGTCATGCGGAGCGCAGCCGAATACAGCTGTGGTGCATATTGCATGGCATCGCCCTCGAAATCCGCCTGATCGGCCATCGGTCCTCTCTCGTGACTGCGATCCTATGTCTTCTCGCGAGTTCTCGTGGAATTCTGTGCCGACCGCATGTGGGGCCCGTCGCTACCATCCGGGCTCCCTCGCCGGGGTAGCTCAGTCCGGTAGAGCAACGCATTCGTAATGCGTAGGTCAGGGGTTCGAATCCCCTCTCCGGCTCTTACGCAGTACTCAGTACTCAGTACTGGCAGTCCGCCTGCCCTGGTAACTTCGTCGCAGGATGAGCCTGCTACGCAACCCACCGGAGACCCGCTACGCCGACACCGGTGGCGGCTTCGTCGCCTACCAGACCTTCGGCCGGGGACGCGACCTCCTCTTCTACAGCGACATTCACTCCAACGTCGAGGTGATGTGGGAGCACCCGATGGTCGCCGACTACTTCGATCGCCTGTCCTCGTTCGCCCGAGTGACTTTCTTCGACAGCCGGGGTACTGGGATCGCCGACCCGATTCCCTATGACGTCCTCACCATCGACAACTGGCTCGATGACGGGAGATCGGTCCTGGACGCGGCCGGCATCGAACACGCTGCAGTCATCGGTGACATCGAAGGGGGCCCCCCGGCCATACTCTTTGCGGGCACCTACCCCGAACGGGTGTCGGCACTGATCCTCACTAATTCCTTTGCCAGATGGACTCGCGCCGACGACTACCCGTTCGGCATGACGACGGAAACCCTCGACAAGCTGTTGGTGTGGCTGCGGCAGAACCTGGGCACACCTGGCTATTTCGACCAGGTGCTGCCAAGCCACGCCCATGACGATCAACTCAAGCAATGGCTCGCGCACTATCAGCGCCTGGCGGTCCCCCCAAGCGTGGCCGACATGGCATTTCGCTGGTATTCGCAGATCGACCTACGCGACGTTCTCGGCAACATCAGCGTCCCGACCCTCGTCGTCGCCCGGGCCGATGCGACCTACCACCGGCCGGAACACAGCCGGTACCTCGCAGAGCACATCCCCAACGCCAAGCTGGTTGAGCTCCCCGGCGCCGACACCTCGCCGTTCTTCGCCGCCGACCCGGGGCCGGTGCTCGATGAGATCGAGGAATTCCTCACCGGAGTGCGGCCGCGTCCGATTTCCGACCGGACGCTGGCGACGGTGATGTTCACCGACATCGTCGACTCCACCGGTCATCTCGCCCGGCTCGGCGACCAGCAATGGCTGAGCATCCTTGGCCGACATGACCAACTCACCCGCGAGTATCTCCAGCGATACCGCGGCACCGAACGGGACACATCGGGGGACGGTTTCGTTGCCACATTCGACGGTCCCACCCGGGCGGTGACGTGTGCCGCCGAACTGCAACATGTTATGCCCGAGCTGGGCATCGACATCAGAGCCGGTCTCCATACCGGAGAGATAGAGATGACCGGCGAAGGAATCGGTGGACTGGCCGTGCACATCGCGGCGAGGGTCATCGACGCCGAGCACGGAAGCGGCGTGATGGTGTCGAGCACGGTTAAGGACCTCGTCGCCGGGTCCGGCATCGAGTTCGACCACCGGGGCTCCCACGAGCTCAAGGGAGTCCCGGGGGATTGGCAGCTGTACGCCGTGAGCGGTCTCCCATGAGCCTGCTGCGCAACTCTCCAGAGACCCGCTACGCCGACACCGGAGAGGGTCTGGTCGCCTACCAGACCTTCGGCGAGGGACCCGATCTGTTGTTCCTTAACGACGCCCATTCCAATGTCGAAGTGATGTGGGAGCAACCGCTCATCGCCGCCTTTTTCGACCGGCTCTCTTCGTTCGCCAGGGTCACCTACTTCGACAACCGCGGCGTGGGCGTCTCGGACACCATTCCATTCGGATCGATCACGATCGATCATTGGATGGACGACATCAAGTTCGTCATGGACGCCGCCGGCATCGCCCAGGCGACGCTCGTCGGGGACGCCGAAGGTGGGCCCGGGGCCATGATGTACACCGCGGCGCACCCGGATCGGGTGTCGGCACTGATCCTCTGCAACAGCTTCGCCAGGTGGCCGAGAGATGACGACTTCCCGATCGGGATGCCGGCGAAGTCAATAGAGAAGCTCACCGAGTTGGCGATCATCGGTTGGGGCAAGCCGGGCTTCTTCGCCCTGCCGGCGCCAAGTACCATCGGAAATCGACAGCTGGAAGAATGGCTGGCCCGCTATCAGCGGCTCTCGGCGCCGCCGAGCTGGGCCGCCACGATGAACACGTGGTATTCGTACGTAGACGTGCGCTCGATCCTCCCCAACATTCCGGCACCCACGCTGGTGATCACCCGAAAGGACGCCGTCTACCACCGGTCTGCCCACGGCGAATACCTGGCAGCACACATCCCGAATGCCACCCTGGTCGAGCTGCCCGGAATAGACACGACGCCGTATTTCGTCGATCCGGCTCCGGTCCTGGATGAGATCGAAGCCTTCCTGACCGGTGTCCGGCCGCGCCCGATGTCCGACCGGACCCTGGCGACCGTCATGTTCACCGACATCGTCAACTCGACCGGCCATCTGTCCCGCCTCGGCGACCAGCAGTGGCTGAGCGTCCTCGGCCACCATGATCAGCTCACCCGCGAATACCTCGACCGCTATCGCGGGACCGAACGCCACACCTCGGGAGACGGGTTCCTTGCCACATTCGACGGGCCAACGCGGGCCGTCACCTGCGCCGCTGAGCTCCAGCAAGCCATGCCAGACCTTGGCATCGAAATCCGCGCCGGGCTCCACACCGGTGAGGTCGAACTCACCGGCGACGACGTCGGCGGGTTGGCCGTCCACATTGCCGCTCGCGTGATCGACGCCGACCGGTCGAACGACATCATGGTGTCGAGCACGGTGAAGGACCTCGTCGCCGGGTCCGGCATCGAGTTCGACCACCGGGGCTCCCACGAGCTCAAGGGAGTCCCCGGCGAGTGGCAGCTCTACGCGGTCAGCGGCCTGCCCTAGGGGCAGGTCGCTTCGAAGGTCCCTTCGATCTCCGCGAAGTTATCGCTCGTGCCGTCGACGAACTGGCCCGAAGCCGAGACGTTCTTGCCGTCGACGACGACGTCGGCGCCAAACGCCTCGAGGCTGACCGACGGGTCAGAGAAGTTCTCGATGTCGTTCAGCGACACGCTGCGCCCGAACGAGTCGATCGAGGCGTAGAGCTGCATCCCGTCCTGGATGGAAGACAGGACGAACTCGGCGCCTTCCTGCCCGATCTGGTCCTCGCCAAACGCGCACAGGATGCTGTTGAATGTCCAGGTCTGGTCGCCGACGGTGAGTGTCGCCGAGCCGCCACCCTCCTGCTCCTGAATCTCCTCCAGCCCCTCGGCAAGCCCCTCGGCGAGCTCCTCGGCCGCACCCTCCGGGTCGTCGAGGATCTCGTCGGGATCGGGGATCACATCCGCCGGAGCGGCGGTCGTCGGGGCGTCGCTGCCACTGTTACTTCCGTCGTTTCCGCACGCCGCCACGAGCAACGCCGCAACCGCCACCAGTATCAGGACCGAGCCTGGCTTCATGTCGACAACCTCCAAATGAAACGGACGGCCGGGGAACCGACCGTCTCGACGCGTTGCAAGCTACACAGCGAGAGTTGCGCCCACCAAACGCTACGAATCGTATTCGCGGGCAATCGCCATCTCCCTGCGGTACTTGCTCCAATCCGACACCTTGGTCGACCACCGTGCGTCGGTGAAGAGCTGACCGATTCCCACCGCGACGAGGAATGCCACCGTCCACCATGGCACACCGGCGATCAGCGCCGAGGGGATCAGCAGGAATGGGATCGCCTTGGTGACCACTGCCCCCGATGCATGCATCCACGCCCGATGGCGGGCCGGCGCTCGCAGGTAGCTGGCGTACTCCGTCTTCACGCCCGGCTGTGGGCGCCGGAAGAAGGCAAACCATCCGGTGAACCGGATCCCAAACAGCGATCCAACGGCGAGATGGCCGAGGCCGTGGGTGGCAGTGAGCAGCCCTGCGGTTCCGGCGAGGAACACGATCCCGTTCCAGGGATCGTCGAGACCGTAGGCGAATCCGACGAGGACCAGACCGATGGCAGTGCCGGCCAGGGCGAGGACCGTGCCAAGCCAAAGCGGCAGTTGCAACGGGACCACCGATTCGAACCACCGCTGGTCGATGACACCGATACGGTCGGCGTAAGTCTCGACGAGCGATCGGTCACGCTTGACCGAAGCGACGACCGCCCAGTATCCGGTGCCTGCCAGCCTTGTCGGCGATGCTTCCGCGGCGTCGAGCGCGGCGTCGATCTGCTCCGGGGTCACGGAACCATCATTTCGGCCACCAGGGAGCAAGGTGATTGCCCACGCGGTCGTGCCACTGTTCGATCATGGCACCGAGGGGATCCTCAAACACCGCGTACTCGTCCCACTCCAGCGGCGAGTCGACCCATACCCGCAGCGACGGGCGCCCCACCTCCTCCTGCGTGGCAGGGCTCAGGGTCCGGTGGGTGCCGTGGACCGTCACCGGCAACAGCGGTGCCCCCGTCATCCACGCCAACCAGGCAGCACCGCGCTTCGGCGCCGACTCGCCCCAATACGCCACCCGGCGACCCTCGGGAAACAGGCCGACCACCCCACCGTCGTGAATGTGCCGGATGGCCTCTTTGAGCGCCCCGAGCGGAGCGCCATCGCGGTTGGTGGGTATGGCACCGAAGAACAGCGTTACGGCATCGAAGACGGCGCCGCTGCCGAACAGCTCGTCGAGCGCGATATACCGAACCTCGCGACCAATCGACATTGTCACCACCACGGGGTCAATGTGCGAGAGATGGTTGGCGGCAACCACGAACCCGCCCTCGCTCGGGATGTGGTCCGCTCCCGAGATCTCGAGATCGAAGAACGTGCGCCCGCCACGCCGCAACACCGGGCTGGCAGTCTTGGTCAGCCACGCCGCCAGCCGATGCGTGCGATCAGGCATCCGCGGATAGCTGCGCGAAGAGGTTGGCGAACGCCAATTGCGGACGCTGGTTGGCGTTCAGCGCATCGATCGCATCCAGCACGAGCCCGGCACTGGCAATCGCCTGTCGCGGGGAGACCGATGACAACGCCGCCACGGGGACATCGGTGTTGCGCACCGCGCTGCCGAATTGGGCCGCAGCGACGTCGCGGTAGTACGAGGCGAGGATCTCTAAGCCGGTCACATGCAATGCGTCGGTCGCCCGCTTCAGGTCGCGGGTCTGCCGGTCGCGCAGGGAACGCGGTGCGTCCTCGCCGAGGAGATCGCGTTGCTGGTCCTGGCGGTCCTTCAGCGCGACCAAAAGCGGCTCGGTCGCCTCCATCGCCTCCTGGGCGAGCAGGAACGCCTCCCCGGGATACTCGCCGATGCGCAGCGGGACGCTGAGCCAGAGCCGCCGGAATTCGGCTACCTCCTGATTCGTGGCCAGTGCCACCGCGAGGCCAGGCCTTCCGCCGGCGATCCCAGCGGCCTCTTGCGCTTGCTCTTCGTCAATGCCGAGATCGACGAGCCCGGCGGTGACCTCGTCTTCGCCGACCCGCCCGAACACCACCGTTCGGCAGCGGCTGGCGACCGTTTCCGGCAGCTGGTCCTCGGTCTCGGCGACGATGATGAAGAGCGAGGACGGAGCCGGCTCCTCGAGGGTCTTGAGCAGCGCATTGGCGGCCTCATCGTTCATCATCCCCCCCTCCTCGAAGAGGAACACCTTCCGATCCGCCTCGAGCGGCGTCAGCGACGCCTGGGAGACGACGGAGCGCGCCTGGTCGACCGTGATCGACGCCCGCCCCTCGGGCTCGACGAGAACGAGATCCGGGTGGCGGCCGTTCACGGCCCGGCCGAAGCAGCCTTGGTCGTCACCACACAGGAGAGCCGCTGCGAAGCGTCGGGCGATCGTCGACTTCCCAACGTTCGAAGGACCCACAAACAGATAGCCCTGCGCCGGGCGTGCGATCTCGTCCTCGAGCAGTGCAATCACCGAACGATGTCCCACCACGCCATCGAAGGGAGTCATGAGCCGGCCCCGAGCGCGGCGGCGACCGCCTCCACCACCGCATCGAGGTTGCCGTCGGCGGAGACCACCAGGAATCGCGCCTGCTCCTCGGCTGCAATCCTGGCGAACGCCGCCGCGACGGCTTCCTGAAACTCGATTCCCTCTGCGCCGATGCGGTCGGGGTCGTCTTGACGGGCGAGGGCCCGTTCAGGATCCACTTCGAGGAGCACCACCAGGTCCGGCCAAACATCCCCGAGTCCCGCCTCGTTGACGCGGCGCACCGCGTCGATGCCGAGCCCGCGACCGCCGCCCTGATACGCCAGGGATGAGTAGACGGAGCGGTCGCCGATCACCCACGCGCCGGATTCGAGCGCCGGAGCGATCACCTCGGCGGCGAGCTGGGACCGCGCCGCGGCAAACAGGAGCGCCTCGGTCCAAGGTGCCTGATGCATGCCGTGGCCGAGCAGGATCTCCCGGATGCGCTCGCCGACGAGAGTCCCCCCGGGCTCGCGCACCCGCACCACAGTCGCCCCACCCGCTTCCAGCGCATCGCCAACCCGCGACGCCACCGTCGATTTGCCGGCACCGTCGATGCCCTCGAAGGCCACGTAGCGACTCATGACGCCAGTTTGACACCCACGAAGCGGATAGCGGCACTGTCGGTGACGGGACATTCCGACAACGCAGGCCGCCGGGACGCCGTTGACGGTGGTAGGAGGTCACCATGTGTCGCCTGTACGGATTCAGTGCCACCGAAGCCACCCGGTTGGACTGCAGCCTCGTCCTCGCCCAGAACGCCTTGCAGGTGCAGAGCGACCGGGATCAACGCGGACAGCGCAACGCCGACGGCTGGGGCATTGCTCGTTGGACGGGCCATCAACCGGACATTGTCCGATCGACGAGCCCGGCCTTCGCCGACGGTGCCTTCGCCGACGAGGCGGAGGCCACCCACGCCCGGGTGGCGCTTGCCCACATTCGCGCCGCTACGGTCGGAGACGTGGTCGCCGACAACGTCCACCCGTTCCGCTACGGGCCGTGGGCCTTCGCCCACAACGGAACACTGACCGCTCATGCCCGGCTGGCGCCGCTCCTTGCCGAAACGGCACACGGTCGACCGCGAGGTTCGACGGATTCCGAGCTCATCTTCCACTGGCTGCTCGGACGAATGCCGGAATTCGGAATCGACCCGGAATCGCCGGCCGGTGATGCACACGCCCTGGGCCGGCTCCTGGAGCGTGCGGTCCTCGATCTCGTCCAGATGTCGATGCAGATCCCCGTCGTGGAACCGCCCAAGCTCAACCTGCTCCTGAGTGACGGTGTGAATATGGCGGCGAGCCGTTGGGGCAACTCGTTGTTCTGGACCGTCCGCGAGCGGCTGCCGGACTGCGCGATCTGTGGGACGAATCATTGCCCGGATGCCGACGACTCATATCGAGCCGTCGTCATCGCATCGGAACCGCTCACGAACGAGCGATGGGTCGAAGTGCAGGAAGGCACGATCGTCGTGGTCGGGCCCGGTGCGGTCTCGACCACGATCGATCTACTCACGCGAGCTTCGTAGCGCAAGCCCTGACTTTCTCATCGTCCTCATAAGTACACAACGGCCGCTTTTGGATCCTGCCGCAGCGTTGTGGTCGTCATATGAGTGTGATTCATATGCCGAAACCAGCACGAACACCAGACCCATTCGCAGCCTGCGCCGAAAACTGCACCCACGATCTCGCCCGGGGAATTCTCGTCGAGGACCTGCTCGGAGGAGATGGCCCTCACCCGCCGATATGGGGCCAGGCCGCCACCGGGGGTTGGCTCATCGGACACGCGATGCGCACCCGCCTCACCAATCGCCCACCCGCGGCATAGGCCGCGAGTCGCGAGTCGCGAGTCGTCGGGGAGGGGGTCGAACCATGTCGCGGACCGGTCCTTTGCTCCCCCCTCAGGTGTCGTGTTTCGCGACATTGCGACGATCGGGCTCTCATCGCCGCGGCCTTCTCTTTGCTCCCCCCTCAGGGGGGAGTCCCGACCGGAGGGAGGGGAGGAGGGTCGAGGAGGGTCGAGGCGTGGTCGCGGCAACGCTTTGACCCCCTCCGCCTCGCTGGCGCTCGGCACCTCCCCCTGAGGGGGAGGCAAAATACACACCTCGCTGTTCTCGGCATCTCCCCCCGGGGGGGGAGGCAAAGAGGTCGCCCAGAAACGAGGGTTCTGCTACTTCTTTTTTGCCGGGCCCTTGGCTCGCCGTTCGGCGAGCAGCTCGACGGCGCGGTCCAAGCTGATCGACTCGATCGTGTCTG
>Ga0255058_10000493_pt1 | contig 23131 bp, 16 predicted proteins | sample Cases_109_9_MG_FD_188637 | JGI IMG/M metagenome (GOLD analysis project Ga0255058, IMG submission 188637) | Seawater microbial communities from Amundsen Gulf, Northwest Territories, Canada - Cases_109_9 | ecosystem: Environmental > Aquatic > Marine > Gulf | place: Canada: Northwest Territories... | reverse complement strand
GGCGCGACATGCGAGTGATCCTCCGCCATCTGCTCCCGAATATCCTTGGACCCATCGTGGTGGAGGCCAGCTTTGGATTCGCGGTGATGATAATCGCCGAGGCCAGCCTGAGCTTCATCGGGCTGGGTGCCCAGCCCCCAACCCCCAGTTGGGGGGCGATGCTCAACGAAGCCAGGCAGTATCTCTTGGTGGCCCCTCATTTGACGATTTTTCCGGGGCTTGCCATTGTGGTGACCGTAATGGGGTTTAACTTCCTCGGGGATGGCTTGCGAGACATCTGGGATCCCAAGAGCGGGGGATGACACTCAAGCAAAAGATCGGCCAGCTCTGCATGTTCGGATTTGACGGCCCCGTGCCTCCCTCTTCCCTTCTCGGGGTTCTGCAAGAGTGGGGTCTTGGAGGGGTGATCCTGATGGGGTCTAACCTCAAGAGTCCGCTGCAGGTACTGGAGCTCACCCGAGCACTTCAAGAATTGGCGGCAGACCCTCCGCTCTTCATTGGCGTCGATCAGGAAGGGGGAAGAGTGTCGCGGCTAAAGCCTCCCTTTACCCAGTTTCCCCCCCCCGCCCGTCTGGGGGCGCTTGGCTCGGAGGAGCTTGCCCGAATGGTGGGCGGTGTCATCGGGAAAGAGCTGCGAGCGGTCGGGATCAATGTGGATTTTGCCCCGGTGCTGGATGTGCATACCAATCCGGACAACCCCGTGATTGGCGACCGGGCCTTTGCCGCGGAACCTGACGTCGTGGCTCGCATGGGCATTGCGTTTTCCCAGGGGCTTCAGGCGGAAGGGGTCTCGGCCACAGGAAAGCATTTTCCCGGCCATGGGGATACCTCGACCGACTCGCACCTAGACTTGCCAGTCGTCCATCATCCGAAAGATCGGCTCGCTCGTGTGGAACTGCACCCATTCCGCCGGGCCATTGAAGCTGGACTTTCGATGCTGATGACCGCCCATGTGCTATGCCCCGCGTTCGATCCCGCGCTTCCGGCGACCCTGTCACCCCTGATTCTGACGCAACTGCTTCGGAATGAGATGGCCTTTGAAGGGATCATCGTGAGTGATGATCTGTCGATGGAGGCCATTGCAGCACGCTGGTCGGTCGAGGAGGCGGCCTGTCGCTTTATCGAGGCTGGCGGCGACCTGATCTTGATGGCCAACGATAGCCAGTCGCAACACGCGATTCTTCATGGACTCCTTCATGCGGTCCAGTCGAACCGGCTTTCCGAGGCCCGGCTCGAGGCCAGCCTGGGCCGGATCCTGAAAATCAAGAAAGGGCTCTCTTCGTTCGGTCACCCGGTAGACCGGGATGAGGCGCTCGGTCTGATTGGCAAGCCCGAGCATCTCGAGCTGGCCCGATCGTTACAGCGGCATGTCGCCGGCTAGTGCCGCTCCAACTGTTTGTGCCAACTTGCTTGCTGCACTTGCTCACGACCATTGCAACATGGCAGGCCGTTCCAAATTCGGCCCCTCGATCTTCCTCGGGGTGGTGAGCGGTTCGGCTGAGCTCACCGTCGAAGCCCTGTCGAACCACTTATCAAGTTGGAACGGCATTAGCAGATGGAGCCTTGCCGAAGCCCCCTGAGGGTCTGGTATATTGGCCTCATCCGCCTTCGACCACCGGCATAGGGAGGGTTCTCAGCTGCCACGAAAGAAAAAAGTCCAAAAGAGAAAAAAGAAGCTGTCGGTCCGGTTGCCGGTGGCACCGCCGTCCCGACGTCACGAGCCAAAGACGGCGTATCGGCGACAACAAGAAAAGGAGCGCCTCCGCCGGAGGGCGCAAGAACAAGAAGAGGAGAAGGATGCCCCTTCTTGAGGGACTCCTCCGCTATATCGAGCTGCTCAGTCTGACCCTCTGGGTGGGAGGGATCGCTTTCTTCTCCTTCATCGCCTCGCCCAGCATCTTTGCAGTCCTGGGGACCGAAGGCGGTGGGAAGGTGGTCCGGGATATTTTTCCCAAGTACTATTGGTTGGGATACGGCGCTGGGGGGGTGGGAACAGGTGTCGCCGTCCTCCTGACGCTTTTGGCAGCCCCCGGCCAAGGGCTCATCGCTTTGCTGCTTGCCATCATGACTGCGATCTTCCTATACATGGGGCGAATCCTACGTCCCCAGATATTTAAGTTACGAACGCAAGTGGGAAGCCTTGAGGGTCCTGGCACTGACCCTACAGTCCGAGAGCGGTTCCAGCGGCTGCACCGCCGCTCGGTGATGCTGAACGGCTGTGTCCTTTTCCTTGGCTTGGTCACGCTGTTCCTTTTCGCCTGGCACGGATAAGTCCACGCCGGTGGCTCCGACAATTGGGGGATCACCTTCGGCCTAACCTACGACTTTCCAATTTTTTCCAAATAGGTGGTGGCTGAGCGAGCGTGCTCCCCTCTGACAATGCTGCTGGAGATTCAGGCAATCAGATGGCTGGACCGCTGTGACGGCCGACCGCTGACCGCTGTTCTTGGAGGATATTGTGGGCAAAAAGGCAAGCGAGCGGTTGCAGTTTGTCGTGCACGAGCACAAGGCCACCCGTCTGCATTACGATTTCCGGCTGGAGATGGGCGGGGTCCTCAAGTCGTGGGCGGTCCCAAAAGGTCCATCCATGAATCCGGCGGAGAAGCGGCTCGCAGTGATGGTGGCCGACCATCCCCGGATCTATGCCGACTTTGAGGGGATCATCCCCGAGGGTAGTTACGGTGCTGGGCCTGTGGTGGTCTGGGACGAGGGGACCTATGTCCCTCTCGAAGGGGACCCGCTCCGTGGGATCGAGGCCGGAAAACTCGCCTTTGAACTCAAGGGGAAAAAGCTCAAGGGAGGCTTCGCCTTGGCCCTGATGAAGGGGCGAGGGTCCGGCAAGGAATGGCTGTTGATGAAGAAAAAGGACGCCCACGCCGACCCAAACTGGAAGCTCGAGACGGCCCTTACCCCCCCAAAGCTCAAACGGCTCAAGGTCAGGATTCCCCCCTGCGATACCGAATGAGGAAGAGAGGAATTCAAGGCCGGCGAATTGCGGGGAGTACACTGGGATGGGAGTGGCCCTCAGTCTCGATCACGTTGTCGTTCGTGTCGAGGACCTTGCCGCGGGAATAGAGGACTACAGTGCGCTAGGCTTCACCGTTGTCCCGGGCGGTGAGCATCCGCGCATGGGAAGTCATAACGCGCTCATCGCCTTCGCGGATGGCAGCTATCTGGAGTTGATTGCGTTTAAACATCCGTCGTCCCCACCAAATATCAAAATCGCAAAACAGGTTCGCGCCGAGGAATTGCGGGCCGAACAGATTTCGCCCGCCGAACGCCACATGCGGTCGTGGGAAATGGTCGGTGAGGGGTTGGTGGACTTTGCGCTTGTTCCCGGGGCGATTGAGGATGCAATTGCCGGGGCGGCCAGCCGCGGGCTCACCTTGGAAGGTCCTCTGCCCGGCGGCCGATTACGACCGGACGGCCAGCAGGTGTCGTGGCAGTTCGGTATTCCCGATGCCTTTGATCTCCCCTTTCTTTGTGCCGATGTGACGCCGAGGGCATTGCGCGTGCCCCATGGAGCCGCTTGGGAGCACGCCAATGGTGTGAGAGGTATCAGCGGAATCCTGGTTTTGGTGACGTATCTTGACATCGCTATCCCCCGGTATCGAGCGCTCCTCGACATCGGCCCCATGCAAGGCTCCGCGTTCCCTCGGCCGGATGCGCGAACGGTCGACTTCGCCCTCGGGGCGACGGTTATCTCGTTGGCCGAGCCTATGAAGCAAAGCGGCCCGCTGTGGGACCACTTGAACAGGTCTGGAGAGGGCCCGTACGCCCTCAAGCTGCGGACCACCGAGAAGGGCAGGGTAGGCATGCTTGATCCGATTCGTGCGCACGGTGCGCAGGTAGCGATGGTGTTCGAATGAGTACCCTTGTTGAGAAAGCGGGTGGCATAGGGGATTCCCCTAGGCAAAACATAGAACTTTCCCCGATAAAAAAAGCGGTGCGCCCCTGATTTACAAACGGGGGTTCTCAATCTAGAGTAGGTGACTACCCGCCCTTAGCCGGGGTTGACATCCTGTTTTGGGGTGGGGTACGATCTCCCCTCCGAAAGGGGGATACCACCATTGATAGGGGCCGATAATCCAGCTTTCATCCGATGTATTGAGGTTTTCTAAAGGCGCCGTGGCTATACCCGGTACAAAAGGACAGGAGTGAAATGAGAGTACAGCGGAGATCACAAGGGCCAAGACGACATTCGGCTTTGGGCGTGGCAGCTTCCATCGTGGGCCTCTGCGTGAGCCTCACGGCCGCTGGGTGTAGCGAGAAGCCCGTCGAAGAGGGGCCGGTTGCCCGCCCGGTGAAGCTGCTGACGATCGGAGGGTCTGATTCAGGGGTCTGGGTTGAATACCCGGGCACGATCAAGGCAGCACAGAGCGCGGACATGGGCTTTGAGGTGCCTGGAAGGATCATCGCACGCAAGGTCAGGGAGGGGGAGCGAGTCAAGAAAGGGACGGTGCTGGCCCGACTGGACGACCGCGATTACGTGGCGCGGCTGGACACGGCAAAGGCCAACCTGCGGAAAGCCCAGGCCGACTACCACCGCGGGCAGAGTATCTACGCAGAGGATCCCGGCGCGATCTCGAAGGAAAGGCTCGACGGATATCGCAGAGCGGTCGAGGTCAGCGAAGCCAAGCTCCGGGAGGCCCAGAAGGCGGTCGAGGACACGTTACTTCGGGCTCCGTTTGATGGCGTGATGGCCCGGAAGCTCGTGGACGACTTCGCAAATGTTAACGCCAAGGATCCGGTCCTCGTCTTCCAGGACGACTCACACTTGGAGATCCAAATCAACATTCCAGAGCGTGACGTCTCGGGGGAAAGGCACCATGAAACGAACGAGGAAGTGACGGCCAGACTCGAGCCCAAGGTCGTGGTCACATCACTTCCGGATCGGAGCTTTCCGGCCCGGGTGAAAGAGGTTACCACGGAGTCAGACCCAGTCACCCGAACCTTTCAGGCGACCCTCATCTTCGACAATCCCAAGAAAGTGGCCATCTTTCCCGGCATGACGGCAAAGGTAAGGATCAGAGCCTTGCAGACCCGCGGGGCCTCGAACAGAATCGCCATCCCGGCCAATGCGGCCGTGGCCGACGCGAAGGGGGACGCGTATGTGTGGCTGGTCGATCCGTCTTCCATGACAGTCAATCGCAGGCCGGTGGAGCTTGGTGATATGTCCGGATCGGACGTCGAGGTGAAAAGCGGCCTCTCGATTGGGGATCAGATAGCGGTCTCGGGCGTGCACAAGCTCCGGGAGGGGATGGCCGTGCGCAAGTTCGTCCGGCAGGTCGCGCAATGAAAATTCTCGCCGATTGGTCCCTCAGAAACCGGACCACCACCCTTGTCCTCACTGTCGTCATGCTCTTCGGGGGCATGCGTGCCTACCTGAATCTCGCCCGGCTCGAGGACCCGGAGTTTACCATCAAGGATGCGCTGATCCTCACACCGTATCCGGGCGCCACCGCGGCCGAGGTCGAGGAGGAGGTCAGTGACAAGATCGAGCTGGCGGTTCAACAACTCGGGCAGCTCGATTGGGTCGAGTCTTTTTCCTATCGTGGATTCTCCCGCGTGCAGGCCAGGATCAAAGATCAATACGACAAGTTTGCCCTGCCGCAGGTCTGGGATGAGCTCCGCCGGAAAGTGAACGACATACAGGGTGATCTGCCGCCTGGGGCAGGCCCTTCGGTCGTCAACGACGATTTCGGCGACGTGTGGGGGGTGTTCTTCGCGGTCTATGCATCCCACGATGAGTATAGCTACGCAGAGCTCAAGGAGTATGCCAAACTCCTGCGCCGCGAGCTGTTACTCGAAAAGGACGTGGCCAAGATCGATTTTTGGGCCGACCGGACCGAAGCCGTCTACGTCGAGCCCAATCGCGAGCGGGCGTCGCAGCTCGGCGTCCACCCGGACCTGATCATCGAAAAGCTGCGTCGGAAGAATATCGTGGCCGATGCCGGACGCGTCGAGGTGGGGACCGAATTCATCGCTATCGACCCCACCGGAACTTTCACGACTGTGAGGCAGTTCGGGAACCTGCTGATCAGCGGCGAGGGATCCGAGTCGCAGATCTTTCTCAAGGACGTGGCGAATGTCCGTCGCGGCTATGTCGAGCCGCCGATCCAAGTGATGCGATACGACGGACACCGCGCCATCGGGGTCGGCATCTCCACCGTCAAGGGGGGCAATGCGGTGGTGATGGGCGATGCAGTAAAGCGCCGCCTGGACGAGCTCAAGGCCCAGACCCCCCTCGGTATGGACCTCGCAGTCGTCTCTCACCAGGGCGACGCGGTGATCATAGCCATCGACGGATTCATGATCAGCCTGGTTGAAGCCGTGGCGATCGTGATCGGGGTGCTCCTCATCTTCATGGGCCTGCGCAGCGGGCTCATCATCGGTTTTGTCCTCGTCCTCACCATCTGCGGCACGTTCATCTTCATGGGCCCCTGGAACGTGGCGCTCGAGCGCATCTCCCTCGGGGCGCTCATCATCGCGTTAGGCATGCTGGTGGACAACGCGATCGTCGTAGTGGACGGCATGCTGGTCAAGATCCAAGAGGGGCAGAACGCCGAGGACGCCGCGCGGGACGTGGTGGGCCAGCAGGCTATCCCGCTTCTGGGTGCGACGGTCGTGGCGATCATGGCGTTCGGTGCGATCGGTCTCTCGAACGACGGTACGGGAGAGTACTGCCGATCGCTCTTCCAGGTGGTATTCCTCTCGCTTGGGCTCAGTTGGATTACGGCGGTCACCACCACGCCTGTGCTCTGCGTGATGTTTTTAAAGCCACCGGCGGCCGGCGCGGGCCAGGCCGACCCCTACGGCGGCCGCTTCTATCAACGATACCGCGGCCTTCTCCGCGGATGTCTCCGCATGCGCTGGCTGACCATGGGGGTGGTCGGGGTGGTTTTCCTGGTGTCGATGTATGGTTTCCAGTTCGTCGACAGGAGCTTCTTTCCCGACTCCCCTCGCCCGCAATTCATCGTGGACTTCTGGCTGCCGCAGGGGATCCACATCGACAACTCGGTGAAAGAGGCCGGGTCGGTCGAGAAGTACCTGCTGGGACTTGACGACGTGACCCATGTGTCAACGTTCGTAGGTGCGGGGACCATGCGGTTTCTCCTGACCTACGACCCCGAGAAGGAAAATAGCGGGTACGTTATGTTCCTCGTCGACGTGGATGACTATCGAAAGATTCCCGACCTGGTTCCACAGGTAGAGAAGCATCTGGAGGACAACTACCCGAACGCGGTGATGGCCGGAAAGATGTTCCGCCTCGGCCCCGGCACCGGGGGAAGGATCCAGGCCCGCCTCATGGGCCCAGACCCCAATGTCCTGCGAAAGCTCGAGGCACAAGCCTTGACCATCCTGGAGGACGACGGCGGCGCCAAGAACATCCGGTCCGACTGGCGCCAGCGGGTCAAATTGGTACGCCCCCAGCTCGCCGAGGAAGAGGCGGACCTCGCGGGGATCACGCGCCCGGATGTAGCGCAGACGCTCAAGGAGGGATTCGAGGGCGAGACGGTGGGTGTCTACCGTGACCGAGACGAGCTGCTGCCGATCATCGTGCGCGCCCCGGAGCAGGAACGCAGCGACATCGAGAGCATCAACGCGATTCAGATCTGGAGCCGTGCGGCCGAGCGCCACATTCCACTCCGGCAAGTCGTTTCAGGCTTTGACACAGTCTTCGAAGACGACATCATCGTCCGCCTCAATCGGAAGCGCACCCTCACCATCCACGCCGACGCGAGGAGTGGACCGCCGAGCGTCGTCTTTAACCGGGTGAGACCACAGATCGAGGCCCTCGACTTTCCCCCGGGGTACGAGCTCGAGTGGTGGGGCGAGTACCGCGACACCATCAAGGCCCAGGCGGGCATCGGGGCAAGCATTCCGTTCTTCTTTGCGTGCATGGTCCTGATCACGATCGCACTGTTCAACGGGCTCCGGCAGGCGGCGGTCATCTGGCTCACTGTGCCGCTGGCGCTGATCGGCGTCACATTCGGCCTCCTGCTCATGCAGCAGCCTTTCAACTTTACGGCCCTGCTGGGCTTCATGAGCTTGTCGGGCATGCTGATCAAGAACGCCATCGTCCTCATCGATCAGATGGATCTGGAAGTTCGCGAGGGGAAAGGCCGTTTCCAGGCCATCATGGACTCTGGCGTGAGCCGACTGCGGCCCGTGGCCATGGCGGCGCTGACCACCGCGCTGGGCATGATCCCCCTGCTCTTCGATGTCTTCTTCATCGCCATGGCGGTGACCATCATCTTCGGGCTGATGTTCGCGACGGTCCTCACCATGGTGGTGGTCCCGGTGCTGTATGCGATGTTCTTCCGCGTTGCATTTCCGAAGACCGCTGGCGCCGAAGTGCGGACCACGTAGCCGCACACGACTCTCCGTCGGTACACGTGGTGCTGAAATGCCTTCAGCGTCATGGCGATCAGATCGTCTACACGAAAGGAGGACGCAATGTACGCGTGGGTAGGGGGAACTGGGCAGCCTACGACCCAGAGAAAAGCATATGCCCGCCCCTGCAGTGTGGCCTCGGGTGTTTCCCGGTATTGGGTGGGCGTGATCGCCGTGAGTGTGCTCATCTGCGGATGCACGACGGTGGGACCTGATTATGTCCGGCCGTCGGCAGACGTGGCCGGGCAATGGATAGAGGTCGACGATCCCAGAATCAAGGCCGAGCCCCCGGGCCACCGCGAGTGGTGGACGGTATTCAATGACCCCGTGCTCAATGTCCTCGTCGATACGGCCTACAAACAGAACCTGACGTTGCGAAGCGCGGGGATTCGAATCCTGGAAGCCCGGGCGCGGTTAGGGATCTCTGTCGGGTTTCAATACCCAGAGCAGCAAACGGGGACATACTCTTTTCGACGCACCAAGTTAAGCGAGAATTTCGATCCGGGGGTTATATCAAGTCCGAGTAATGAATTTAGTTCGAACATGATCGGATTCGACGCAGGCTGGGAGCTGGACTTCTGGGGCAAATTTCGCCGGGGCCTCGAATCGGCCAATGCGGACCTGGGGGCTTCGATCGCAAACTATGACGACATCCTCGTCTCCCTCGTGGCCGAGGTGGCCGCAACCTATGTCCAAATCCGGACATTCGAGGAACGCCTCAGGTTTGCGAGACAGAATGTCAAGATTCAAACGCGCAGCTTTCAAATCGCTGACGTGCGCTTTCGCAATGGAGCCGTGACCGAGCTCGATGTCCAACAAGCCAAGGCGAATCTGCGGAACACTGAGGCATTGATCCCCGAGCTGGAAATGGGCCTCCGGCAAGCGCAAAACGCACTCAGCATCCTGCTTGGAATGCCACCAAGGGATTTGCAAGACGTGCTCGGCTCCCCCACACCCATTCCAACCGTGCCTCCTGATGTCGCCATTGGCGTACCAGCGGACTTGCTGCGTCGGCGCCCGGACATTCAACGGGCAGAACGTCTGGCGGCAGCGCAGAGTGCCCATATTGGGATTGCGGTATCGGATCTGTACCCGACCATCAAGATCGCCGGGGCCTTCGGGTGGCAAGCGAACGATGTGACCGATCTCTTTCAGTCGGCGAGTATTATCGGATCAGCCGGGACCTCTATTGTATGGCCCATTTTCAACTACGGACGCATCAGGAACAACGTGCGCGTCCAGGATGCTCGCTTCCAGCAAGTGGTGGTCGACTATCAGAACAGCGTCCTGAAGGCTGCTGAAGAGGTGGAAAACGCCGTCGTGGCCTTCTTGCGGACACAAGAGGCGGTGAAGCTCCTCGCGGACAGTGTCAAAGCCTCCAGGCGGTGGGAACAGCTGGCGTTGATCCAATACCGTGAAGGTCTCATCGACTTTACCCCCGTGCTCGACTCGGAGGAATTTCTGGCGGCACAGGAGGACCGGCTGGCTCAAACGACCGGGGACATCGCCGTCAGCCTGATTGCCATGTACAAGGGGCTCGGTGGGGGATGGGAAATTCGGATCGGGAAGGATTTCGTGCCCGTGCAGACGAAACAGGAAATGCAGGAGAGGACCAACTGGGGAGACTTCCTCACATCGCCCGAGAACGTGTCCCCCAAGCCTGTGCGAATCCTTCCAGCGGCGCCCGATTGGTAAGAGGAGGGATTCGAAGGGAGGGATTTCGTGGATCCCGTTTGGATCGCGGTCGCGTTTATCCTGGGGTTCGCCGTGCGTCAGGTCGGGTTGCCACCCCTGGTGGGATTCCTGGCGGCTGGATTCGTGCTCCACGCGTTCGGCGTCCGGGGAGGCGAAGCCATCCAGGAGGTCTCCGATTTCGGCGTGATCCTCCTCCTGTTCAGCATCGGGTTGAAGCTGCGGATCAAGAGCCTGCTGAGGCCCGAGGTGTGGGCGGGGACGTCGCTGCACATGCTCATCACCGTGGTCTGCTTCGGACTCGGGATCTACGGGCTCAGCCTCGCGGGCTTCGGCGTGTTCAGCGGACTGGATCTCGGAACTTCGCTGATGCTCGCGTTTGCATTGAGCTTTTCCAGCACGGTCTTCGCGGTCAAGGTGCTGGAAGAAAAGGGAGAAATGGCCTCCCTGCACGCACGCGTCGCGATTGGCATCCTGATCATGCAGGACCTGATCGCAGTCCTGTTTCTCACCTTCTCCACCGGCAAGCTTCCCTCGCCGTGGGCGTTCCTTCTGATCGGTCTCCTCTTGGTGCGGCCGCTGATCATGGCCGTGATCGATCGAAGTGGCCATGGCGAGTTGCTCATCCTGTTGGGACTGCTCCTGACCATGGGGGGAGCATATGTGTTCGAGATTGTGGGTCTGAAGCCCGACCTGGGGGCCTTGATGCTCGGTGTCCTCGTCGCCGGGCATCCCAAGGCTGGGGAACTGGCCAAGTCGCTGCTGAGTTTCAAGGACCTCTTCCTCGTCGGCTTCTTCCTGAGCATCGGGCTATCCGGTGCGCCGAGCCTCGAGGCGCTTGGGGTTGCAATACTGTTGGCCGTGGTCGTGCCGTTCAAGGTCTCACTTTTTTTTCTCCTCCTCACGCGATTCACGCTGCGCGCGCGCTCGTCGCTACTAGCGTCGCTCAGCCTCGCCAACTACAGCGAGTTCGGTCTCATCGTCGGCGCGGTCGGTGTTTCCAACGGCTGGATCGGCGGTGAGTGGCTCGTGATCATCGCGATTGCGCTGTCGATCACGTTCGTCTTGGCCTCGCCCCTCAACACCGCTGCCCACTCCATCTACGCGCGCTTTGCCGAGCGCCTCAAGCCCTTCGAGAGCAAGACATACCATCCCGAGGAATTGCCGGTCGAAGTGGGCGAAGCGCAAATTGTGATCTTCGGCATGGGCCGTGTGGGGACTGGCGCGTACGACGCCATGCGCGAGCGCTACGGCGACGTTGTCCTTGGTCTCGATTACGACGCGGTCACCGTTCGGGCGCAACAGGCAGCCGGTCGGAACGTGATCCAGGGCGATGCCACGGACCCCGGTTTCTGGGAAAGGGCCAAGGAGCGCCGGCGAGGAAAGGTCCGGCTGGTGATGCTCGCCATGCCGCAGCACAGGGCGAACATGTACGCCGCAAAGCAGCTAACCGCCGGAGACTACCCCGGGCTTATCGCCGCGACGGCACAGTTCCCCGACGAGATCGAGGCCCTCAAGAAAGAAGGGGTGCACGCCGCCTTCAACTTTTTTGAGGGGGCGGGCGCCGGATTCGCCGGACACGTTGCCGAGAGACTCGAGGGTTCGGATCGCAATTGATGATGAATCGCACCCGAGATCCCAGGATCGAGAGGCCAGAAATAGCCTTGAGGGATCGTTGAAAGGGTATGGCGTCTGACTTGCGTAGTGGGACCAGTGCTGCTACAGTCCCAGCATGCCTTGTGTCCTCGCATCCTCGCGCTGGCCCTGCTGTATCACCTGATCGGCCAGAGCCATCATGTTGAAGGGGTTGATTCGAAAACCGTATGGCTGAGAAACCCTTCCTACCATTAGCTCACGGCAAGTTCTCTTATCTCCTGATTTCCCTGATAGTCTTATTGCTGCTATTTCCAATCGTCTCAGATGTGTTCATTGAGCGGGTGATTTTTGACGTCTTCCTTTCCATTGTTCTTCTCTCTGCGGTATACACCGTCAGTCCGAAGAAACACGTCTTCACCATTGCTTTGCTCCTCAGTCTTCCCACATTTGCTGGAATGTGGTCGACATATTTTCTGAAAAATTTTTACGTAACTCTGGTCGGATGGAGTTTTGCGGTTGCGTTCTTCGGTTTTATAGGAATCATTGTCCTCTCCGACGTCTTGAGAGCCGAGAAAGTTACGACGGACACAATCCATGCTGCGATCTGCGTCTACTTGCTGATGGGAGTCACCTGGGCTTTGCTATATTCTGTCATGGAGGGCATTCGCCCTGAGTCGTTTGTAATTGCGCAGGGTCAGTTTAGCAGTGCCACCGATTACGTTCCACATTTCCTGTACTACAGTTTCGTCACGTTAACAACTTTGGGTTTCGGCGACATCACCCCCCTCACCCCCGCCGCGAAAAGCTTTTCCTATATGGAGGCAGTCACCGGCCAAATCTATATAGCCGTATTGATTGCCAGACTCGTTGGTTTGCATATTGCGTACTCCATGAAAAAAGATTCGTCATGACCGCATCCTTCGTCGTGCTCGTCGCATTCGCTTTCTGGTTCTAAAAGGCTACGCTTCACCCGTCCTTCCTCTGTTTTTGGGCACTTAAGCATATTTTGCGCCGTTTCTAGCAGACCATCCTTTCTAAAACGCCGTTATTAAATCCTTGACACCCCTCCCCTGTGGAAAGAGAATAAGCCTCTCTGGGAAAAGCACGGAAAGACCGGCAACATAGGGAATTTCCCCATGCAAACCATAGTACTTTCCCTGATGAAAAAATCAGTCCCATCCCTGATTTACAGGCACAGGTGAATAAGCTTACATAACGTTGGAAGCGCCTGGAATTTGACGGGATGGCGAAGGAGGCTGCCGTGTCCGTGGCGCAGGGCGATGTGCTCGCTATGCTTGCCAGTCGGGCTCTTGAGTTTGTGCGAGACGGCGCTGTCGTCGGGCTCGGTACGGGCCGCGCTGCGACGGCCTTTCTCCACGCCCTCGCTGCCCGGGTGAAGGAGGGGCTGTCGATCCAGGGTGTGCCTACCTCTGAGAAAACAGCGCGCCTCGCCCGCGAGCTGGGCATTCCAGTCGCTGGGCTCGACGAGGGCCCCATCGACATCACCGTAGACGGGGCTGATGAGGTAGACCCCCAGCTCAACCTGATCAAGGGATATGGAGGGGCGCTGGTGCGTGAGCGCATCGTGGCGGCTGCCTCCCGAATGCAGGTGATCCTTGTGGACGCCTCCAAGCTTGTACCCAAGCTGGGTACGAGGGGCCGCCTGCCCATCGAGGTGATTCCGTTCGCCCTTCCCCTGTGTAGCCGGCGCCTGAAGGAACTAGGGTGCCAGCCAACGCTTCGCATCGTGGAGGGGAAGCCTTTTGTCAGTGACAACGGAAATGTCATTCTCGATTGCGCGATTAAACCACTTGAGGACCCTGCAGCCCTCGATAGCGAGATCCGGAACATTCCGGGTGTGGTGGGTACCGGGCTCTTCCTCGGAACGGCCCACACTGTGCTGGTAGCAGAGGGGGGTACGGTCCGGGAACTAAGACGAGAAGAAGCGTAACCTGCACGGCGACCGGTCTTGTGCACACGATAAGCAACGGAGGAAACTTGCCGGGTACTCCCTCGAAAAAACAAAGGAGAAAGCCATGACCAAACCCGTGTCCCCAAAAGAGCTGCAAGCCATGGACGCGTACTGGCGGGCAACAAACTACCTGTCTGTCGGACAAATCTATCTGCTTGACAATCCGTTACTGAAGGAACCCCTGAAGCTCGACCACGTCAAGCCGAGACTGCTCGGGCACTGGGGAACCACCCCCGGGTTGAACTTCATCTATGTGCACCTCAACCGCGTGATCAAGGCACACGATCTAAGCATGATCTACATCGCCGGACCCGGTCATGGCGGTCCGGGCCTCGTGGCCAACACGTACCTGGAGGGGACGTACAGCGAGTTTTACCCGAATATTTCCGAGGATGAAGAGGGAATGTACAAGCTGTTCAAACAGTTCTCGTTCCCCGGTGGGATCCCCAGCCACGTGGCCCCCGAAACTCCGGGTTCCATCCACGAGGGGGGTGAGCTCGGGTATGCCGTTTCGCACGCCTATGGAGCGGCCTTCGACAACCCTGACCTCATTGTTGCTTGCGTGGTGGGGGACGGGGAAGCCGAGACGGGCCCCCTCGCCGCTTCGTGGCACTCAAATAAGTTTCTCAATCCGGCAACCGACGGAGCCGTGCTGCCCATCCTGCATCTGAATGGCTACAAGATTGCCAATCCAACGGTGCTGGCACGGATCAGCCATGAGGAACTGGAAAGCCTGTTCATTGGCTATGGCCACAAGCCCTATTTTGTCGAGGGCTCTGACCCCGAAACCATGCACCAGTTGATGGCGGCAACCCTGGATACCGTGATTGCTGAGATTAAAGCAATCCAGCACGACGCGCGTAGCAATGGTGTCGCCGCGCGCCCCCGGTGGCCGATGATTGTCCTCCGGACCCCCAAGGGCTGGACGGGTCCGAAAGAAGTCGATGGCAAGAAAACGGAAGATTTCTGGCGATCGCACCAGGTTCCGTTCGCCGCCATGGCAGCGAAACCGGATCACGTCAAGCTGCTCGAGGAGTGGATGAAGAGCTACAGGCCCAAAGAGCTCTTTGACGAGAACGGGAAGCTGATTCGAGAACTTGCCGAGCTGGCGCCCAAGGGGCATCGTCGCATGGGTGACAACCCCCACGCCAACGGCGGCATCCTGCTCAAAGACCTGAAAATGCCTGACTTCCGGGACTACGCCGTCGACGTGCCTGCACCCGGTCATGGTTTGGGGGAAGCCACCCGCGTGATGGGCCTTTTTTTGCGGGATGTGATGAAGCTCAATATGGAGAGCAGGAATTTCCGGGTGATGGGCCCGGACGAGACCGCCTCGAATCGTCTCGGTGCCTTATTTGAAGTGACGGATCGGTCATGGATGGATGGAACCATCCCTGAGGATGACCACCTTTCCCCAAACGGTCGGGTGATGGAAATCCTCAGCGAACATACCTGCCAAGGCTGGCTGGAAGGGTATCTCCTCACCGGTCGCCACGGTTTCTTCTCTTGCTACGAGGCGTTTATCCATCTCGTGGACTCGATGTTCAATCAACACGCCAAGTGGCTCAAGACCACTCGCAGCGAAATTCCGTGGCGGCGTCCCATCGCCTCCCTCAACTATCTGCTGACCTCCCACGTCTGGCGGCAGGACCACAACGGCTTCAGCCACCAAGACCCCGGGTTTATCGATCATGTCGTCAATAAAAAGGCGGAGGTGGTTCGCGTGTACCTGCCCCCCGATGCCAACACCCTGCTTTCCGTCACGGACCATTGCCTGAGGAGCCGCAACTATGTCAACGTCATAGTGGCAGGGAAACAACCGCAACCGCAGTGGCTTGATATGGATGCTGCCATCAAGCACTGCACTTCGGGTATTGGGATTTGGGAGTGGGCGAGCAACGATAAAGGGACAGAGCCGGACGTGGTCATGGCATGCGCTGGAGACGTGCCTACGATTGAAACCCTTGCTGCGGTTGACTTACTCCGCCAACATGTCCCCGACCTGAAGGTGCGGGTGATCAACGTGGTCAACCTGATGAAGCTTCAGCCACACAGCGAGCATCCACACGGCCTATCGGACAAAGATTTTGATGCCCTCTTCACCACCGACAAGCCGATCATCTTTGCCTTTCACGGCTATCCCTGGTTGATCCACCGCCTGACCTACCGTCGGACGAACCACAAGAATCTCCACGTTCGCGGGTATAAGGAAGAGGGGGCAACCACCACGCCCTTTGACATGGTTGTCCGCAACGATCTGGATCGCTTTCACCTCGTAGATGATGTGATTGATCGGGTACCAAAGCTTGGATATATCGCTGCGTATGCCAAGCAGGCGATCCGGGATAAACTGATTGAGCATAAGGAGTATATCGCCAAGTACGGAGAGGATATGCCGGAGATTCGCGAGTGGACGTGGCAGTGGAACGGCAAATGACACAGGAAAGCGAGAAAACATGAGCCAATTCCACACAGGAAACCCCATCACGAGGGACAAGTTCGACGCCGTCCTCTTCGATCTCGACGGCGTTCTGACCGCCACCGCAAAGGTGCATGCCGCCGCCTGGAAGAAGATCTTTGACGAATACCTACGAAAGCGGGCGACGGAGAACAATCAATCGTTCCAGCCCTTCGATATCCAAAGCGATTACAAACTGTACGTAGATGGAAAGTCGCGTTACGACGGCGCACGGGACTTCCTCGGATCCCGGGGAATCCACCTCCCCGAAGGGACCCCGGACTCGCCTCCGACCAGCGAGACCGTGTGCGGCCTGGGAAACCGCAAGGACAAAATAATCCAGCGGGTTATCGAGTCGGACGGTGTCGAGGCGTACGAGGGTTCCGTGGCCTTGGTCCGCCATCTGCGCAGCCAGGGGATCAAGACTGCGGTCGTGACGTCGAGCCACCACGGAGGACCAGTTGTTGAGGCTGCCGGCATCGCGGATCTCTTTGATCTGCGGGTCGATGGCAACGTTATTGACCGCCTGAAACTGGCCGGCAAACCGGCGCCTGATGCATATCTCAAAGCAGCGGAAGACCTCGGCGTCGAACCGAAGCGGGCCGTAGTCATCGAAGACGCGCTCTCCGGGGTCCAGGCCGGTCGTGCCGGTCGGTTTGGGCTCGTCATCGGCGTCGCTCGACACGACAATGCCGACGAGCTTCGGGCAAACGGTGCCGATATCGTCGTCACCGACCTGGACGAAATGCTCCTGTGAATCCGCGGGACCAAGGGTCCGAATCCAGCGGCAGCTCAGTGCGAGGCGTGATGCACGCGATGGACGGAACTCGAGCAAGCTGAATCTGTGAGGTGAAGGAATGATCCGTGGTGAACGCCTGCAGACTCCCGAGTACGTATACCCTCCCGATGAGTGGAGGATGGTGGAGAAGAAGTTCTATCCCGACTTTTTGCCGGCCACCGAAACCCTCTTTGCCACGGCAAACGGGTACCTCGGCATGCGAGGGAGCTTCGAAGAAGGGGCTCCCGTTTTCGAGAGCGGAACGTTCGTGAACGGATTCTACGAATCATGGCCGATCGTCTACGGCGAGGAAGCCTACGGATTCGCCGAGACGGGCCAGACCATCGTAGATTTGACGGACACCAAGATCATCAGGCTGTACGTCGACGACGAGCCTTTTTATCTGCCGACCGCAACACTTGTCAGTTTCGAACGGGCGCTCAATATGAAGTCTGGGACACTCGATCGGGAGATCCTCTGGGAGACGCCGGCGGGAAAGCAGGTGTCCATCAAATCACGCAGGCTCGTTTCCTTCGAACACCGACACCTGGCGGCGATTCACTATCAGGTCACAGTGCTAAATGCCGAGGCACCGATCGTCATCTCGTCGGAAATGATCACTGAGCACACCCATCAGGAGAGCGAGGGTGACCCTCGGCTGGCCCGTGGTTTCAGGGGCAGGGTTCTTATTCCCAGGGTGAACTATGTCAATGATCGTCGCATCGTTCTGGGTTACGTCACCAACAACAGCAAGATGAACCTCGCCTGCGGTGTCGACCATGCGTTCGAGACGGAGTGTCCCTATTCATACGAGAGCAAGTGTTCGGAGGATTCCGGGAAGGTGGTTTTTTCCATCGAGGCGAGACCGGGCGTACCCGTAACCCTCACCAAGTACATGGCCTACCACACCTCGCGGCGCTCACCGCCTGAAGAGCTGTGTGAAAGAGCAGAACGGACACTGGATCGGGCAGTGGGCCATGGTTTCCATGAGCTGCTGGCCGAACAGCAGCAGTACATGGATGATTTCTGGCGAAGGAGCGATGTCCAAATTGTCGGCGACCCCGCGTATGCAGCAAGGCCAACAGAGGCGATCCAACAGGCCATCCGTTTCAACCTGTTTCACATCCTCCAGGCGGCTGGCAGAGCGGAGGGCGCCGGGATTCCGGCCAAGGGGCTTACCGGAGAGGGTTACGAAGGACACTACTTCTGGGATACCGAGCTCTACGTCCTGCCGTTCCTGATTTATACGTCACCACAAATTGCCAAGAACCTGCTGAAGTTCCGGTACAGCTATCTCGACAAGGCCCGGAAGCGCGCCCAGCAGGTGAATCAGAAGGGTGCCCTCTTTCCGTGGAGGACCATCAGCGGAGAAGAGGCCTCGGCGTACTATGCGGCGGGCACGGCCCAGTATCATATCAATGCGGACATCATGTATGCCCTGAAGAAGTACGTCAACGCCACGGGGGACGACGAGTTCCTCCATAACGTTGGCGCAGAGATGCTGGTGGAAACGGCCCGACTGTGGGTGGATCTCGGATTTTATTCGGAGCGAAAGGGCGGCAAGTTCTGCATCCACGGTGTGACGGGTCCGGATGAATACAACACCGTTGTCAACAACAACACATTCAGTAACCTCATGGCGCGGGAGAACTTGCGATACGCGGCCGAGACGGTGGAGTCGCTGCGGGATAAAAAGCCGGAGCTGTTCGCGGTCCTGGTGCACAAGACGGGCGTGGAAATGTCCGAGGTCGAAGCGTGGAAGAAGGCTGCGGAAAACATGTATATCCCGTTGGACGAGAAAATGGGGATCCACCCCCAGGACGACTCGTTTCTTGACAAGAAGCCCTGGGACTTCGCGAATACGGCTGTCGACAAGTACCCGCTACTCTTGCACTACCATCCGCTCGTCATCTATCGGCATGCGGTGCTCAAGCAGGCGGATGTGGTGCTGGTCATGTTTCTGCTCGGGCACGAGTTCTCGGCAGAGCAGAAGAAGCGTAACTTCGATTACTACGACCCATTGACGACCGGAGATTCCTCTCTCTCCGCCTGTATTCAGAGTATCGTGGCGTTCGAAGTCGGGTACCCAGAGAAGGGCATCGAATACGCCCGATACGCTGTATTGATGGATCTCGCCGATATTGCAGGCAACGTCAAACATGGGTGTCATATTGCCTCGATGGGCGGAACGTGGATGGTTTTCGTTTATGGTTCGGCCGGGATGCGGGATTACGACGGGCGCTTAAGCTTCCGACCCAGGCCGCCAAAGGTGCTCGAGAGGATCCGGTTTCCGTTGACGGTACGAGGCCAGGTGCTGGAAGTGGACATCCAACGGGAGGCCACGACCTATTCCTTGCGAGAAGGCGATAGCCTCGTGATGTGGCATGAAGACGAAGAAATCCGGCTCTCACGCGAGAATCCCGTCGCCGTCCGACCGCACACCACGCGCCCGTAATCTGGGGGCGAGGCCTGAGGAGCAGCGATGCGAGTTCTGGTTCTCAACAGTGGCAGCTCCTCTCTCAAGTTTCGTCTGCTCGACATGCTGGAGGGTGGGCCACAGGGAGAGCCGAAACCAGGACGCACGCTGATCAGCGGCGCGGTCAAAGGCATCGGGGGGACCGCCACGTTAGAGCTCTTCACCGAAGGGGTAGGTGCTCCGAAAGAAACGCAGTCGGTCCCGGATCATTCCACCGCGATTCGTTGGGTGTTTGACCACCTGGCGCCCCTTTCTCAGGTAGAAGCAGTCGGTCACCGAGTGGTGCATGGCGGCGAACGATTTTCGCAGTCCGTCGTCATCGACGATGCAGTCCTAACGGAGATCGAAGCCCTCAGCGAGTTGGCACCGCTGCATAATCCTGCTTCTCTTGCAGGGATTGTAGGGGCTAGGGAAGTGTTGGGTTCAACGGTACCCATGGTGGCGGTGTTTGACACCGCTTTTCACCATACCTTACCCCCCGCAGCGAGAATCTATGCCCTCCCGCATGAATTGGCCGCCCGCCATCAGATCCGGCGGTACGGCTTTCACGGGACCGCCCATGCTTCTCTGGTAGCCGGCTACGCGGCTTTTACGGGGAGCACTCTCGAGAAGGACCGGCTCATTACCCTCCAGTTGGGAAACGGATGCTCCGTGACTGCCATCGCCGGAGGCAAGTCGGTCGAAACCTCGATGGGTTTTACGCCCTTGGAAGGACTGGTGATGGGCACCAGATCAGGAGATCTCGATCCATCGATCGTGAGCTATCTGGCGCAACGAGAAAAGGTTGATGCCTCAGAGGTCGAACGGTGGTTAAATGAGCAGTCAGGGCTGTTGGGGGTGTCCGGACGAACGAATGACATGCGCGAGCTCGAGGAGGCGGCCCAGGCGCACGACGGACGCGCAGCGCTCGCCATCGAGTTGTTCTGTTACCGGGCGCGGAAATATGTCGGCGCATACCTGGCCGTGCTCGGGGGCGCCGACGCGATAGTGTTCGGCGGGGGGATTGGTGAAAATTCGCCAGAGATTCGGGGCCGCATTTGTGCCGGCATGGAGTGGTGCGGCTTATTTCTCGATGTTGAGCGGAACAAGGCCACGGTGCACCTGCCCCCCGGCAGTGCAGCCCGGATCAGTCAGGATGCGGCTTCGTTAGCTGCGTACGTCGTTGCCGATGATGAGGAAAGCTGGATCGCACGTGAAACGGTGCGGTGCTTGCACCGGAAGGAGTGAGTGTGAACCGTTATGTGAAGCGCGGTGTCCTTACGAGGAAGTGCATGTATGGCTGAGCCTCGCCCCGAGCTGTGGCTCGTCCGCCACGGCGAGACGGAGTGGACTGTTACCGGACAACATACCGGCCGAACGGATATTCCCCTCACTGCCTTGGGTAGGCGTCAGGGCGCGGCGCTCGGCCGGCGTCTGGCTGGCCGAGCGTTTGCCCTCGTGCTGGTGAGCCCGCTCACGCGCGCTTTGGAGACCTGCCGGATCGCGGGATACGGTGACGTCGCCAAGCGTACCGATGATCTTTGCGAATGGGATTACGGGGCCTACGAGGGTCGAACGACCCCCGAGATCCGCACAGAGGTACCGGGTTGGACGATCTGGACCGGCAATCCGCCGGGCGGGGAGACACTCGACCAGGTCGCCCGGCGAGCCGGCAACGTCATCGCGCAAGCCTCGGCTGCCGGGGGCGACGTGGCCCTGTTCGCGCACGGCCACATGCTACGTGTACTCGCTGCGTGCTGGCTCGGTCTCCCTCCCGACGCGGGCCGGCTGCTGGCCCTCGGCACGGCGTCGCTCAGCGTGCTCGGGTATGAGCGTGAAACGCGGGTCATAAAAACCTGGAACCAGGACTGGCACCTTGTCCTGAAAGAGGATCCCTGAACCATGGCCCAGAAAATTTCCCATGCCATCGTCCCGTAAGCATAGAGACAAGGAGCAGCCATGAACCCTTTGCAAGGCTTGCACGCGCACGGGCAATCCGTGTGGTTGGATTACATTCGCCGCAGCCTCCTCACCAGTGGCGAACTCGGCCGGCTGATCAAGGAGGATGGCTTGCGCGGGGTGACATCCAACCCGGCCATTTTTGAAAAGGCAATTACGGGGAGCACCGATTATACGGAGATCCTGCGCGCCCTCGCGCCACAGTACCAGGACGCCAAGACGCTTTATGAGCAAGTGGCGATTCGCGACATTCAAGACGCCACCGATGTGTTAAAGCCCGTCTACGAGCAGACGCAGCGGCGCGACGGCTACGTCAGCTTTGAAGTCTCGCCCCATCTCGCTCACGATACCCAAGGCACCTTGGAAGAGGCCCGGCGGCTGTGGCGGGCCGTAGGCCGCGACAACCTGATGATTAAAGTTCCGGCCACTCCCGAAGGGATCCCGGCGATCGAGCAACTGATCAGCGAAGGCACCAACGTCAACGTGACCCTGCTCTTCTCCCAGGACGTCTATGAGCGCGTGGCCAACGCGTACATCGCCGGGCTCGGAAAGCGCGCCGCACAGGGGGGTGACGTAAGCCATGTGGCGAGTGTGGCGAGCTTCTTCATCAGCCGCATCGACACGGCGATCGATGCCATGCTCACAGCAAAGCTGAAGACCGCCACCGATGCAAGCGAGAGGGCGCTGGTGCGGAGCCTCCTGGGGAAAGTGGCCATCGCCAACGCCAAGCTGACGTATCAGCGATATCAGGAACTGTTTCGAGGCGACGCGTGGCTGGCGCTCGCGAAGAAGGGAGCAAAGACCCAGCGGGTGTTGTGGGCCAGTACGAGTACCAAAAATCCCAATTACCGTGACGTAATGTACGTCGAGGAACTCATCGGCCCAGACACTGTCAACACGATTCCACCCGCCACGTTCGACGCGTTCCGCGATCACGGCCGTGTTCGGGCGAGCCTCACCGAGGGTTTGGAAGAGGCATACGACACCATGGAGGCCCTCGAACAAGTTGGTATTTCGATGGCCGAGGTGACGGATCGCTTGCTCAAGGAGGGGGTGCAATTGTTCGCCGAGCCCTTTGACAAGCTGTTGGCCGCGGTGGACAAGACGCGCCAGGCGGCTGCGAACCCGACCATCAATCGCCAGACATACACGCTCCCAGAGCCGCTAGCCAAGGCGGTCAGGACGTCGCTCGAGGAGTGGCGCGCGGGGGACAAGGTGCGGCGGTTGTGGGCGCGGGATGCGACCTTGTGGACGGGGACCGATGAGGGCAATTGGCTTGGGTGGTTGGGCATTACCGAGGACCAGCTCGCGCAGAGTCAGCACCTCAAGGGTATTGCCACAGAGGTGAAGGAGGCAGGATTCTCACATGCGCTGCTTCTGGGAATGGGAGGATCGAGCCTCGGCCCCGAAGTGCTTGAGATCACGTTCGGGAGGCAGGCTGGCTTTCCCGACTTCCACGTCCTCGATTCGACGGACCCCGCCCAGGTCAAAGCGTTCGAGAACAAGGTCGATCTCGCCAATACGCTCTTTATCGTGTCGAGCAAGTCGGGCGGGACCCTCGAGCCCAATATTTTCAAGCAATACTTCTTCGAACGCGCCCGGCAGGTCATCGGAGCCGAGAAGGCAGGCGAGCGGTTTATTGCCATTACGGATCCGGGGTCCAAAATGCAGCATGTCGCCGAAAGCGACGGCTTCCGATACGTCTTTTTCGGACTGCCCAGCATCGGGGGGCGGTACTCGGCCCTCTCGAATTTCGGCATGGTGCCGGCGGCGATCATGGGCATCGATGCATTGCGGTTCCTGGATCGGACCGATGAAATGGTC
>Ga0255058_10000492_pt1 | contig 23139 bp, 21 predicted proteins | sample Cases_109_9_MG_FD_188637 | JGI IMG/M metagenome (GOLD analysis project Ga0255058, IMG submission 188637) | Seawater microbial communities from Amundsen Gulf, Northwest Territories, Canada - Cases_109_9 | ecosystem: Environmental > Aquatic > Marine > Gulf | place: Canada: Northwest Territories... | reverse complement strand
ATGCTGTCGAAGACGGTTTTGGTGAAACGCGGTTGTCACGCGAGAAAGCGATTCGCGCGCGTACCTGGATCGATCTCGAGACAGCGTTCGAGAAAGGCGAGGTCGTCGAGGGTGTCATCAATGGCCGCGTCAAAGGCGGTTTCACGGTCGAAATCGACAATGTCCGTGCGTTTCTGCCGGGTTCGCTCGTCGACGTTCGCCCGGTGCGGGATCCGGCCTACCTCGAAGGCAAGAGTCTCGAATTTAAAGTCATCAAGCTGGATCAGCGACGCAACAATGTCGTCGTATCCCGGCGCGCCGTCGTCGAGCAGGAATACTCGGCGGAGCGTGAGCAATTGCTGGAGGAGTTACAGGAAGGCAAGACCGTCAAAGGTATCGTCAAGAACCTCACGGACTATGGTGCATTCGTCGATCTCGGCGGTATTGACGGCTTGCTTCACATTACTGACATGGCGTGGAAACGTGTCAAGCATCCATCCGAGGTGGTTGATGTCGGCCACGAGATCGACGTCAAGATCCTGAAGTTCGATCGCGAACGTCAGCGCGTGTCGTTGGGCATGAAGCAGCTCGGTGACGATCCGTGGAAGGATCTCGCGCGCCGCTATCCGCAGCACACACGCATGTATGGCAAGGTCACCAATATTGCCGACTACGGCTGTTTCGTCGAAATTGAAGACGGTGTTGAAGGTCTCGTTCATGTGTCCGAGATGGATTGGACGAACAAGAACGTCAATCCGTCGCGCATCGTGCAGGTGGGTGAGGAAGTTGAGGTCATGGTCCTTGAGATCGACGAAGATCGCCGCCGCATTTCACTTGGCGTCAAGCAGTGCAATGCAAATCCGTGGGCCGAGTTTGCGGCAACGTACAACCGTGGCGACAAGGTTGCCGGCCAGATCAAGTCGATAACTGATTTCGGCATCTTTATAGGCCTCAACGGCGGTATCGACGGGCTCGTGCATTTGTCCGACATTTCCTGGGAAGTGGCGGGCGAAGAAGCCGTACACAACTATAAGAAGGGTCAGGAGATCGAGGCGGCCGTGCTGGCCATTGATGCCGAGCGGGAGCGCATCTCTCTGGGGATCAAGCAGCTCGAGAAGGACCCGTTCTCAGCCTGGCTGGCCGAGCATCCGAAGAACACCATCGTGAAAGGCGTGGTTACCGAGGTTGATGCGCGCGGCGCGACGATCGATCTGGGCGAGGGAGTCCTTGGATCGTTGCGTGCGTCCGAGCTGGCACGCGGCCGCGTGGAAGATGCGCGTGCCGTGCTGAAAGTGGGTGAAGAGATCGAAGCCAAGTTCACTAACGTCGATCGGAAGAACCGTACAGTTGCGCTATCGATCAAGGCCAAGGAGGTTCACGAGGAAGCCGAGACCATGAGCAGCTACAAGTCCGACACCGGTTCGACCCCGGCTGGCACCACTTTAGGTGAGCTGCTCAAGGAAAAAATGTCCGGCGGCAGTAAATAATACGAAAAAAGAGTAGCCCGGACAGGCCTGTCCGGGCTATATTTGTCAATACAATCGGTGGGTTACGAGCCACAGGCACGAAAGCAAATCGAATAATGACAAAATCTGAACTAATAGAAGCAATCGCCCGCAAGCAAAAGCACCTCCCGGCAAAGGATGTCGAGCTTGCTGTCAAGCATCTGCTGGACCTCATGAGCGACTCCCTGGCCAAGGGACAGCGTATTGAGATCCGCGGCTTCGGCAGTTTCTCGCTGCACTTTCGTCCACCCCGTATTGGGCGCAACCCCAAGACGGGCGAGGCGGTCGCGCTGTCCGGTAAATACGTCCCGCATTTCAAGCCGGGCAAGGATTTGCGCGAACGCGTTGACACGAGCCGACACTTTCCGATCAAGAGCTGACTGCGAAGCGGCGGGCACGCAGCGGTTTCGGCGGTTACCATTTCTCGGGTAACTGCAATACACTCCTTGTTATCAAGGGCTTGTCTGGCGTCTATGGAGTCAGCGCATGTTGAAACGTGCCGGTCTGCTGTTACTCATACTCTTCATCATCATCGCCATGTTTACCTTTACCGCGTTAAACGTCGGCGTCGTGGAAATCAACCTGGCCTTTACCACGATTACTGCGTCACTGTCGGTTGCATTCACAATGACATTCGTCCTGGGCTGGCTGTTCGGTGTCCTGTGCATGGGGCTGTTCGCGCTGCGGCTTGTCAACGAACGCCGCACGTTGCGCCGCTCGCTGCGCAACACCGAGTCGGAAGTGAGTTCGCTGCGTAATTTGCCGTTGACTGATGCCGACTGAGTCCACATTTCTTCTCGCAGGATTGTTCTTGCTGTTGGCAGCGGCCGGCTGGGCGCTCGGCCGATTTGGCGAGCGGGATGACGAAGACGCACCTCCGCCCCTGAATATCGACTATCTCAAGGGCCTCAATTTCCTACTCAACGAGCAGACAGACCAGGCGCTCGAGCACTTCTTGAAGATGGTGCGGGTTGACGACAAGACGATCGAAACCCACTTTGCCCTGGGCAGCCTTTTCCGGCGTCGCGGTGAGGTTGACCGGGCCATACGCATACACCAAAACATCATTGCGCGGCCCGATTTGGCCGCCGAGCAGCGTGATCAGGCACTATTTTCACTCGCCAAGGATTACATGCGCGCAGGATTGCTTGACCGGGCCGAAAATTTGTTCGCGCAACTGGCCCAGGGCTCGCGCTACCAGGTTCAGGCACTCGAGAATCTGTGCCGCATCTACGAGCAGGAAAAAGAGTGGCAACTTGCGATCGAATCGGGGCAGAAGCTCGAAGTTCTCGGCGGGCGCTCGCTGGCGTTGCAGATCGCGCATTATTATTGTGAACTTGCGGAGGCCGCCGCAGCAAGTAATGACTACTCGGCCGCGCGACAATACGTAAAGCGCGCGCAAACAGGGCGCCCCAGGACGATGCGTGGCGCATTGACGCGCGCACACATTGCGCGCGAAACCGAGGATAACAAGACCGCCTTGCGCCTATACCACCGCATCATCGACGAGAACACCTATCTCATCGCCGAGGCGCTGCCTGAGATCGTCGCGATCTATGAGCGCGAAGGTGCGACAGCCGAGCTGGAACGCGCGCTGGAGTCCCTGCTGCAAAAACACCCGGATATGAGCACGTTAGTGGCGTACACCGCGATCGTAAACGATATTGGCGGCGTACGGGTCATCGATGCCTGTGTCAAGGCTTACATGCTCAATGAGCCAACCCTGGGCGAATTTGTGGACTTGCAGCGCCTGTCGGGCACCGATCAGAACGACGAAACGGCGCTGGCCAAAGTTCGCAAGGCCTTGAGCAAGCTTGCAAGCGCCACACCGCGCTATCAATGCCAGGAATGCGGCTTCTCCAGCCAGCGCCTGCTCTGGCAGTGCCCGAGTTGCCGAAACTGGGAAACGCAGCGCCCGGCATCGCGCGTGCAATTCGACACGGTTCTGCAACACAGCATCACGGCACGCTGAACTTTCCGCAAATTACATCGAACCGGGCAATTTCGGCGGCAGTTGTCGGCGGTCACCTGCTCTAAGCTCCACGCTCGTGCCGCATTGATGCGGCTACGCGCAACCATTCATCAAAGGAGCCTAACGATGAGGATTTGGAAACAACTTCTGCCAGTGCTTGCATGCGCTTACCCGCTGGCGCTGTTGGCCGGCCCGGTCAACGTGAACACGGCGGATGCGGACACGATCGCAGCGGAATTGAACGGCATAGGGCCCGCCAAAGCGCAGGCGATTATTGAATACCGTGAGAAGCACGGACCGTTCAAGAGCCCGGAAGATCTGTCACTGGTCAAGGGGATTGGCGACCGTACCGTCGAACTCAATCGCGCCGATATTCTGGTCGGCCCGGCGGCCAAGAAATAGGCGAATCACAGTCGGCAAATTTGCGCCGCGCCAGCTGTGACCGGCGCGGCGCAATATTTGTGCGTGCGACTTCGCTATTAACGCCAGCAGCGGGAATTGGCTATGATGAACAACTTGTAAAGCCATTGGAGTGCGTCGTTGGCGCAAGCAATAAGAGCGGCCGTATTTCCGGTTGCCGGGCGAGGGACGCGGTTTCTGCCCGCGACCAAGGCCAGCCCGAAAGAGATGCTGCCAATTGTCGACAAACCGCTGATTCAATATGCGGTCGAGGAGGCCATTGATGCCGGCGCCACCAAGCTGATATTTGTCACGGGCAGCTCGAAACGCGCGATTGAAGACCACTTTGATACGGATCCCGAACTCGAGCAGGCCCTGACCAGCGCCGGAAAAGACGATCTGTTGCGATCGATTCGCGGCATCGTGCCCGAAGGCGTCTCCTGTATCTACATTCGGCAGGGCAAACCCTTAGGTCTCGGGCATGCTGTGTTGTGCGCCCGTTCGGCCGTTGGCGACGAAGCATTTTTTGTCCACCTGGCGGATGACTTGATCTCTGGCAATCCTCCCTGCCTCACACAGATGGCAGCCGAATACAAAAGACACGGCGGCAGTGTTGTCGCTGTTGAGAAGGTACGGCCCGAAGATACGTCGAGCTATGGAATCGTTGCCGTCGATGCTGGTGACCAAAACCGCATTACGAAAATCGTAGAAAAGCCCTCACCGGACAAGGCGCCATCGAATCTTGCCGTGGTCGGGCGGTATCTGTTGCCGGCGGAAATTTTCGACAAACTCGAGACAACCCGTCGCGGCGCCGGCGGCGAAATTCAGTTGACCGACGCAATCGCCGATTTGCTGGTCGACTCTCCGATTTACGCCTATTCCTTCAGCGGCAAGCGCTTCGATTGCGGCAGCAAGCTTGGCTACCTCAAGGCAACCGTTGCCTATGGGCTTGATCACCCGGATACGGGCACCGCATTTCGTGAACATCTGCGAACGTTGCTCGACGACGAGTAAAGCTGTCGAGCAACGTAGCTGACGCTCCGTCTTACATTTCGGCCGACTGTGCTGGCTGAGCCGGGTGCTCCGGCGCACGGTTAATAAATGCCGTGAGTATCCCCAGCAACACCATAAGCGCACCGTCATAGAGCATTTGCTGAACGACATGGCTCCCCGGCATCGGCTGTACAACGAAGTACATGATGTACACCGGTACCGGCCCCAGCAGAGCGACCGCGATTCCGAAACGCACACCCTGTTGCAGCCAGGGCTTGCTCTCCTGACCGCGCTGGTAAATCCAGACGAACGCGCCCGCCATGATGACGTGAGCCAATAGCATCAGGTGGAAATACTGTTGCGATTCGGCGTCCGAGCGGAACAGGTTTGGCAACGCCTCGTAGCCGGCACCCAGCAAGACGCCGTGCACAACGAAGCCTCCAGCCATCGATGCGACAAAAACAATACCCCAGGAAATGAGAAATTTCTTATTCATGTGAGCCCCCTATCGGCAGGTGCCCTGAATGGGCGAATCGCTCTGACCTGCTCACAATCAATTATAGTGCCTACTTGTCATTTGCGAGCGATGGAAGCCATGCGATTTCTTTGTCTTTCTATAATGATCACTTGCGCCGGCAACGTCTGCGCTCAACAGCCGTTTCTGATCGACTGGGATGCCGTCGGCGAGGAGTCGATCAATCACCTGGTTCAGCTGGTCCGCATCGACACGTCGAATCCACCAGGCAACGAGACACTGGCGGCACATTATCTGCAAGCCGTATTGGCGCAAGAGGGCATCGATTCGACGCTGTATGCTTTGGAGGCCGACCGTGCCAACCTCGTCGCACGATTGAACGGCAATGGGTCAAAGCGGCCAATTCTGATCATGGGCCACACCGATGTCGTCGGTGTGCAAGAGGACCGGTGGACTGAGGATCCGTTTAGCGGCGTCAGGCGAGATGGCTACGTCTATGGGCGGGGCACGCTCGACGACAAGGACAATGTCGCTGCCGGTCTCATGGTGATGCTGCTCTTGAAGCGCTTCGATGTCGAATTGGACCGCGACGTTATCTTTCTCGCTGAGTCCGGAGAGGAAGGGACACCGCACGTCGGCATCAACTACATGGTCGAACAGCACTGGGATGCGATTGCGGCCGAGTACTGCCTGGCCGAGGGCGGTTCAAATATCATCGAAAATGGTAAGACTCATATCGTCGGAATTCAAACCACGGAAAAAATGCCGCGGCGCGCAACGCTGATCGCACACGGTACGGCGGGGCACGGTTCAATACCGTTACCTGACAACGCTGTGTCTATTCTCGCGAACGCCGTTGCCAGGGCAAGCGTATGGCAAACGGAAGTGCGCCTGAACGATACGACACGCGCCTATTTCGACCGGCTCGCGACAATTTCGGATGAAGAAGACAGATATCGCTACGAGAACGTCGACAACCCTGCCGAGACCGAAGAGATTCAGCAGCATTTTTTGGGAAATTTCCCGTACCACTATTCGATCATGCGAACGTCGGTAGTGCCGACGGTGATGGACGCCGGATTTCGCAAGAATGTCATCCCGTCTGAGGCTTCCGCAATTTTGGACATTCGCATGCTGCCCGACGAGAACGTTGACGGCTTCTACAAGCAATTGGCAAATGTCATTGATGACCCGCGCATTACAATCATCCCGGAGCCCATATACCGACCGGCGGCGCCGCCGTCAGCAATCGACAATGAAATGTTTGCGGTACTCGAACGCGTTTCAGCACGCCTGCATCCTGACGCAACCGTTCTCCCCACGATGCAAACCGGGGCGACGGACATGGCGCAGGTCCGGGCAAAAGGCGTGCAGGCCTACGGCATCGGGGCCGGACGTACGGTGGAAGAGATCAACAGCGGTCGCGGTGCACACGGTGACGACGAGCGAATCGCAGAGGCCGAGTTTGTTCGGCTCGTGCAGTTCATGTGGGAAACAGTCATCGAAATCTCCGCCACAGATTAATTGGGGTCGAACCGAGGTTGTCCAATAAACTTCGGTTCGACCCTGGGTGACCCAGGAATTCAAGTGCCGTTTCAAATAGCCATCGGTCCAAACATTCGCAAATCGCCGTTCTTCGACGCCACGGTCGCAGATGGGGTCGCGTCGTTCTCGGTCTACAATCACATGTTTATTCCGGCCCATTTTGGCGACCCCGAAGGCGAATACGATCGACTGATACACGGCGTAGCCATGTGGGATGTTGCCGTGCAGCGCCAGGTTCAACTCAAAGGTTCGGATGCCGGCGAGCTCGCACAGTATCTTACGGCCCGGGATATCAGAGATACGCAACCCGGTCAGGGCAAGTATGTCCCGCTGTGCGATCACGATGGCAGGCTCATCAACGATCCCGTGTTGCTCAAGCACGCTGTGGATAAGTACTGGCTGTCCATCGCCGACAGCGACATCGCCCTGTGGGCGAGCGCCATTGCGGCCGAGCGGGGCTTCGACGTGCAAGTCTCGGAACCGGATGTCTCTCCGCTCGCCGTGCAGGGGCCGAAGGCCGCTGATGTCGTTGCCGATATTTTCGGCGACTGGGTTCACGATCTGGAATACTTTTGCTTCCGGGAGGCGGAGCTTGATGGTATTCCTCTGCTTGTGGCCAGATCCGGTTGGTCCAAGCAAGGTGGGTATGAGTTGTACCTTCGGGATGCTTCGCGTGGGACGGACTTATGGAATCATGTGAAGACCGCGGGTCTGCCATACGACATCGGGCCCGGCGCACCAAACGACGTTGAGCGAATCGAGAGCGGGCTATTATCCTACGGTACGGATGCCGACAAGCATGCCAATCCGCTGGAGTTAGGATTGGGAAAATTTGTCGACCTCGAGTGTGAGGATGACTTTGTCGGTAAAGCTGCACTGAGAGAAGTCGTTGCCGAAGGAATCAAGCGCCGTCGGGTCGGCCTGTTTCTGTCGGGCGGACGGATATCGCAGAACGTGCATCCTTGTCCGGTTTGTCTTGACGGCAATATAGTGGGGACGATGTCCGAATGCGTATATTCACCGCGGCTGAAAAAGAACATCGCACTGGCCCTGATCGAGGCCGATATCAGTGATGATCAGAAAGGCCTCGCAGTCGAGACCGGCGACGATCCACGCAAGGCAAATATCTCTGCTCTTCCATTTTGCTGAGCACCGGCTACGTTCGGAGAAAAGGCCGCCTGCTGCGATGTTCTTGTCTCGTTACGAATGGCGGGGCAACAAACGAAAACCCCGCGTAGTGGCGGGGCCTCGTAAATTGTTGTTCTTATTTATCCGATGTTGGCTCCCCGGGCCGGACTCGAACCAGCGACCAATTGATTAACAGTCAACCGCTCTACCAACTGAGCTACCGGGGACTTGTGTGGCTGGAATCTTTGACGATTCCGGCGCTACTTGGCGCGGGCCGCGATTTTCGGTCAGCCTCCGGCCCAAGTCAAGCGGACAGCACTCGCTTGATTCGGTGAACGGCCTCCTCAACCGTCTCGAGAGACGATGCGAATGACAGGCGCAGGTAGCCGGGCGCGCCGAAAGCGGAGCCTGGGACCAACGCTACGCCGCCCTCGTTGATGAGTAACTCGGCCAACTCGATATCACTTGAAAGGCCCTTGGCCTTCAAGGCATCGGTGACTTTGGGAAGGGCATAGAAAGTGCCTTCGCCAGGCCGGCATTCAACGCCGTCAATCCCGTTCAGGGCGCTGACCACGGCATCGTGGCGCATGCGGTAGGCGGCCGTCATTTCAGCAACCGGACCCTGGTCGCCATCCAGTGCCGCCTGTGCGGCCTTTTGCGAGATGCTGCACGGGTTCGATGTGCTCTGGCTTTGGATGGTTTTCATCGCCGTTATCAGCTCCTCGGGGCCGGCTGCATAGCCGATGCGCCAGCCTGTCATCGCATAGGCCTTGGAGACGCCGTTCGTCGTCACGGTACGACTGTAAAGCGCCGGGCATGCGGTCGCGAAACTGACGAAAGGCTCGTCTGCCCAGTGGATGTGCTCGTAGATATCGTCAGAAGCAATGACCACATTAGGATGGTCTTCGAGAATCGCGCCCAAGGCCTCGAGGTCACGACGCGTGTAACTCGCGCCGGTCGGGTTGCAGGGGCTGTTGAGCAATAGGAGCCGTGTTTTCCTCGTTATCGCAGCCGCAAGCTGGCGCGCTGAAATCTTGAAGTCTTGTTCGATTCCCGAATTGATGATCACGGGATCGGCGCCTGCAAGTTTGACCATGTCGGGGTAAGACACCCAGTATGGCGCTGGAATGATGGCTTCGTCACCCGGTCCCAGTAACCCAAGGCAAAGGTTGAATAACGCTTGCTTCGCACCGCAGGTGACGATGATTTGCGCGGGCTCGTAGTCCAGCCCGTTGTCGCGGCTGAATTTTCGTTGCACCGCGTGCTTCATTTCAGGCGTGCCGTCGATCGGCGTGTACTTGGTTGCGCCATCGGCGATCGCCTGTACCGCTGCATCCTTGATAGCCTGTGGTGTATCGAAATCGGGTTCACCTGCACCCAGACTGATGATGTCGTGGCCGGCGGCACGCAGTTCCGCTGCCCTGGCCAGCACGGCGCCGGTTGGAGAGGGCCGTACGCGCGCCATGCGTTCTGAAACTGATAAACTCACTCGTTTGCCTCCGCAATATCGATGACAGATGGTACGTGAAACGGCAACCCTGCCCAAGAAATCCGCTGTGGAAGATCGCGACCGGCTGACACTGGTTGCAAGCTACCAGCCGGCCGGAGATCAGGGGCCCGCGATCGCAGGTCTGGTCGAAGGACTGCGGGATGGCTTAGCGCGGCAAATTCTGCTTGGCGTAACGGGGTCGGGCAAGACATTTACGATCGCAAGCGTCATCGAGCGGGTGCAGCGCCCGGCGATTATCCTGGCACCCAACAAGACATTGGCCGCGCAACTCTACGGCGAAATGCGTGAGTTCTTCCCGCGCAACGCCGTTGAGTACTTCGTTTCCTATTACGACTACTACCAACCCGAGGCGTACATGCCGAGCTCGGACACGTACATCGAGAAAGATGCCTCAATCAATCAACACATCGAGCAAATGCGCTTGTCGGCGACCAAGGCGTTAATCGAACGGCCCGATGCCATCATCGTGGCGACGGTTTCAGCCATCTACGGCCTTGGCGATCCGGAAGCGTATTTCAGCATGGTGCTGCACCTCGTGCGCGGTGACCATATCAACCAACGCACAATCCTGCGCCGCCTCGCCGAGATGCAGTACAAGCGCAACGAACTCGACCTGACCCAGGGAACCTACCGGGTACGGGGCGATGTTATCGACATCTTCCCGGCCGAGTCCGAACGCGATGCGGTGCGTATCGAGCTGTTCGACGAGGAAGTCGAGACACTGGCGTATTTCGATCCGCTGACGGGCGAGGTCACGCGCCGTGTCCCGCGCCTGACGGTGTTTCCCAAGTCGCACTATGTGACGCCGCGGGAGCGGCTGCTGGAGGCTTGTGAGCACATCAAAGTCGAGTTGAAGGCGCGTCTTGATTATCTGAGAAGTATTGAAAAACTCCTTGAAGCCCAACGACTTGAGCAGCGAACTTTATTTGATTTAGAGATGATCAGGGAGCTTGGCTACTGCTCCGGCATCGAAAACTACTCGCGCTACCTGTCCGGACGGGAGGAGGGTGAGCCGCCACCGTGCCTGTTCGACTACATTCCGCCCAATGCGCTGCTGGTCATTGACGAAAGCCATGTCACGGTGCCGCAGCTCGGCGGCATGTACAAGGGTGATCGGTCGCGAAAGGAAACGCTGGTCGCGTTTGGTTTCCGTCTGCCCTCGGCGCTCGACAATCGGCCATTACGGTTCGACGAATTCGAGCAGGCGGCGCCACAGACCATTTACCTCTCGGCGACACCGGGTAATTACGAATCCGAACATACCGATAACACGGTCGAACAACTCGTGCGACCGACCGGGCTTGTGGACCCGCATGTCGAGATCCGGCCCGCCAAGACGCAAGTCGACGATGTTCTGTCCGAGATCGCCAAGCGTGTCGCCGTTAATGAACGGGTGCTGATCACGACACTGACCAAGCGCATGGCCGAGGATTTGACCGATTACCTGCGCGAGCATGACGTCCGTGTGCGTTATCTGCACTCCGACATCGGCACCGTCGAGCGCACCGAAATCATTCGCGATCTTCGTCTTGGCGCTTTTGACGTCCTCGTCGGCATCAATTTGTTGCGTGAGGGTCTGGACATGCCCGAGGTGTCGCTAGTGGCGATTCTCGACGCCGACAAGGAAGGATTTCTACGCTCGGATCGCTCGTTGATTCAGACCATTGGGCGTGCGGCACGTAACATCAACGGCGCCGCGATCCTTTATGCCGACTCGATAACCGGATCGATGCAACGGGCGATTGACGAAACGACCCGGCGGCGTGATAAACAGCGGGCACACAATGAAGCGCACGGCATCAAGCCGGCCTCAATCATTAAACACGTCGCCGACATCATGGAAGCCGCGTATCCGGTGCCGGGAAGGGGACGACGTCGCGCGGCCGAAGACGCGGCACCGTATGCGTCGATGAGCCCGCAACAACTGATGAAAAAAGCGGCCAAGCTCGAAAAGCAGATGCTCAGGCACGCACGTGATCTGGAGTTCGAGGACGCCGCGAGGCTGCGCGATGAGATTCACCGCCTGCGCCGTGAAGGCCTCGGCCTGGCGGATCACGAAGCCGGATAACAGGTCTTGCGCACATCAGGGCCGTTGAGTATCGTATGGCGCGTTTCGCGGGCAGCGGCAATTCAGTTTGGGCGATTAGCGAACGGGTAGCGGACCGGAGGCAGCGGCAATTCAGTTTGGGCGATTAGCTCAGGGGTAGAGCGCCACGTTGACATCGTGGAGGTCGGTGGTTCGAGACCACCATCGCCCACCAACTCAAAGCGGGCTGGCCCGGCTCGTTGCGAATTGCCAACAAAATGCCTGATTCTTTTGAGATTATCGGGGTTTTCCCGGTTGTTTCTTGGGTTCTGGCTATATAGAATCGCGTTCCCGCGTTGGCTGTGCCCGGGCGAGAGGCGCGAGCGCGGGATGCACCTGTTAATTTGCGGAGGAATCGAGTATCGCAGTCACAAAGCGCGTACGGCGCAATGAAGAAATTGACGTTTCCGAGGTCCGGGTAATCGGCTCGGACGGTGAACAACAGGGACTGATGGTCATCGCCGCCGCAATCGAAGTGGCAAAGCAGGAAGGGCTCGATCTCGTCGAAGTTGCGCCCACGGCCGAACCGCCGGTCTGCCGAATCATGGATTTCGGTAAATACTTGTTCGAACAGAACAAGAAGGCGCAATCGGCGAAACGCAAGCAAAAGCACGTACACGTAAAAGAGATCAAATTTCGTCCGGGAACGGATGAAGGTGATTACCAGATTAAATTGCGCAAGCTGGTTGAGTTCCTCGAATACGGGGACAAGACCAAGATTACGCTGAGATTCAGAGGCCGGGAGATGGCGCACCAGGAACTGGGTGCAAATTTGCTGGCCAGGGTCCGGGAGGACCTTGACGAATATGGTGTCGTCGAACAAATGCCGCAGATGGAAGGGCGGCAGATGATCATGGTGATGTCACCAAAGAAAAAGTGAGTAACAGCCGGATACGGAATCAGGACACGAAGGCGCTACCCGCCTGCAGCGGCCGGTACAACCCGGTACGTAGCACGGCCAGAAAAGTGGAGACGACAAATGTCGAAGATGAAGACCAATCGGGGCGCTGCCAAGCGCTTCCGTCGAACGGGTAAGGGCGGCTTCAAGCGAGCCCAGTCCCACCTCAATCACATTCTCACCAAGAAGAAATCCAAGCGTAAACGTCAGCTCGGCCTTACGCTTCAGGTTGCGGACAGTGACGTCAAGAGCGTGCGCCGCATGCTCCCGTACAGTTGAGAGGAGATTGAGACATGGCAAGAGTTAAAAGTGGCGTCACCGCGAAGGCACGCCATAAAAAAGTCCTCGACAAAGCGAAGGGCTACTACGGCGCGCGCAGTAAACTTTTCAAGACCGCCAAGCAAGCTGTCATCAAGGCTGGTCAGTACGAATATCGCGACCGCCGGCAGCGCAAGCGACAGTTTCGTGCCTTGTGGATTACGCGTATCAATGCGGCGGCTCGCTTGCACGGATTGTCGTACAGCCGCCTGATCAATGGGTTGTCCCGCGCGAACGTCGACATTGATCGCAAGGTGTTGGCCGACATCGCCGTCCACGACCTTGAGGCTTTTGGTGCAATCGCCGCACAGGCGAAAGCCGGACTCGCTCAGGACAGTTAATTCGGCGGGTCGGGCGCGGGTGACCGTACCCGACTCCGGATGTATTCAATGCAGGCACTGAGTGAGCTGGTCGAAGCAGCGGCGGCGCAGATTGATGCGGCGCGCGATTTAAGGGCGCTTGACGCAGTCAGGGTGACGTATCTTGGCAAGAAGGGCGAACTGACTGCTCGCCTCAAGACATTAAGCCAGCTGCCCGCCGACGAGCGCCCGGCGGCCGGTGAGGCAATCAATCAAGCCAAGCAAGAAGTGCAGAGTCGAATCAATGTTCGGCGTGAGGCACTGGACGTTGCCGCATTAGAGAAAAAACTGGCCGAAGATGCCATTGACGTGTCGCTACCCGGTCGGGGTTATTCGATCGGCGGCCGTCACCCGGTATCGCGGGCAGGATCGCGAATCGAGAAGATCTTCCTTCACGCCGGATTCGGCATTCGTTCAGGCCCTGAAATCGAGGATGATTTCCATAATTTCACGGCACTGAATATTCCTGAAAATCACCCAGCCCGCGCCATGCACGATACGTTTTATTTTCCGGGTGGCAACCTGTTGCGAACGCACACGTCGCCGGTGCAGATACGTTCCATGGTCGATGAAGGCGTGCCAATTCGCATCATCTCTCCGGGCCGAGTGTATCGATGCGATTCCGATCAGACGCATACGCCAATGTTTCATCAAGTTGAAGGGCTGGTTGTCGATCGCGGCGTCAGTTTTGCCAATCTAAAGGCGGCGTTGCACCAATTCGTCGAGCGCTTTTTCGAGCGCAGTGCCGAACTCAGATTCCGTCCCTCGTACTTCCCATTTACAGAGCCCTCGGCCGAAGTAGATGTGCTATTGCCAGACGGCAAGTGGCTCGAGATCCTGGGCTGCGGCATGGTTCACCCAAACGTCCTCGTGAGCGCCGGCGTCGACGCTGAGGAGTTCACTGGTTACGCATTTGGCATGGGCGTCGAACGCCTTGCGATGCTGCGCTACGGCGTTACGGACTTGCGCACGTTCTTCGAGAACGACCTGCGTTTCCTGCGGCAATTCAGGTAACGATCATGAAGATTGCAGAATCCTGGCTGCGTGAATGGGTGGATCCGGATCTCGATAGCGGGGCCCTCGGTCAGCAGTTGACGATGGCGGGGCACGAAGTTGATGAGATTACGATTCAGGGGGCCGGCCTGGATGGCATTATCGTTGCAGAAGTTATCAACGTCGCGAAGCACCCGGACGCTGACCGTCTAAGTGTGTGCAAAGTTTCCACTGGCAAGAAGGTGATCGACGTAGTTTGTGGTGCACCCAACGTCGTGGCTGGAATGAAGAGCCCGCTCGCGACGCCTGGATTGACTTTGCCGAATGGCATCAAGCTTCGCAAGACCAGGATTCGCGGCGTCGTGTCGAACGGCATGTTGTGTTCGGCCATCGAACTAGGGCTTGGCGACGACGCGGATGGCATCATCGCACTGCCTGACGACGCACCCGTAGGCGCTGCCTTGGCTGCGTATCTGGAGCTGCCGGATGCGATTATCGATCTTGACCTGACGCCCAATCGTGGCGACTGCTTCAGTGTGCTGGGAATAGCACGCGACGTATCGGCCATGACCGGAGCATCACTGAAGAGTGCAGAGGTGCAAGCGGTCGCGGCTACAATCGAAGACGTACAAGAAGTGAAGATCAAGCTGCCAGAGGGTTGCCCAAGCTTCGCAGGCCGCGTGATTCGCAACATCGATCCGTCCGCCAAATCGCCAGGCTGGATGGTCGAACGGCTGCGCCGTGCAGGGCTCCGTGAAATACACGCAGTGGTGGATATCACGAATTACGTCATGCTGGAACTCGGTCAGCCATTGCATGCCTATGACCTCGGTCTTGTTCAGGGCCCCATACGGCCACGGCTGGCCAAACGCGGCGAAAAAGTGACCTTGCTCGACGAAAAAGAGGTATCCGTGAACAAGGATACCCTCGTTATTGCAGACAATAGCGGGGCAATTGGCCTCGCCGGCATCATGGGTGGCTTGAGTACGGCGGTCAGCGAAAACACGGTCGATGTATTTTTTGAGGCTGCATTCTGGCCACCGGAATTCATGGTCGGCAGAGCACGCTCATACGGTTTGCATACCGACGCATCGTTGCGTTATGAGCGCGGCGTAGATCCAAAAGGGCAGGTACGTGCTATTGAGCGTGCGACAGCGCTGCTGTTGGCTGCCGCCGGTGGCGATGCCGGCCCACTCGTGCACCATGTTGACCCGAATTTCTTGCCGGCGCGCGAGTCCGTCACGTTGCGCCGCTCACGTCTTGCGAAACTATTGGGTCTTGATATTGAGAATGACCGGGTTTCGGCAATTCTGACCCAGCTTGGCTTCGAAGTAATTCCGACCGACGACGGATGGGATGTTGCTCCACCCAGCTACCGATTCGATATTGAAGCCGAAGTGGACTTGATTGAAGAAATTGCGCGAGTCCACGGCTACGATTCCATTCCGGAAACGACAGCGAATGCTGAAACGCCACTTGCCGCCGTTACCGAATCTTGTATCGATCTTGAACTGGCTGCGGCTACACTTGTGGCGCGCGATTATCAGGAAGTTATTACCTACAGTTTCATCGGTGCCGGCGTTGATAAATTGTTTTCAGGCATCGACTCCGAACTGGTGTTAAGCAATCCGATTTCATCGGAAATGGCGGTTATGCGCGCATCACTCTGGCCAGGTATGATCGCAGCGGCGGCTGCGAATACAGCCCGTCAGCTGGATCGAGTTCGCATGTTCGAAGTCGGAAAGTCATTTCACGGTTCTGAGTCGAATCGCCGCGAGGTGTTGCGTATTGCCGGCCTCGCGACCGGATCCGCGCGTCCCGAGCAGTGGGGAAGTCAGGGGCAGCCCGTTGATTTCTTTGACATAAAATCGGACGTGGCAGCGTTACTCAGACTGTCCGGCGATTCGGTGCAGATCAGTTATGAGCCCTGTGAGCACGTTGCATTGCAGCCCGGTCAGGCAGGACAGATCGTACGCGATGGATCGATCATCGGCATTTTGGGCAAGCTGCACCCGAGCGTCGCAAAGACATTTGATTTACGACGTGCTGTCTACATTTTCGAACTCGACGCCACGGCCGCACTTGCTTCATCGGCTCCGGCGGCGATTCCGGTCTCCAAATACCCGGCCATCCGAAGAGATATCGCTGTCGTCGTCGATGACAAAATTTCAGTCAATGAACTTGTGGCCGCAGTCTCCTCAGCAGTACCAGACCTTATCCAGGAGGTCAGGATTTTTGACGTCTACAAAGGTCCCGGTATAGAAGCTGGGCTAAAAAGCGTAGCTTTAGGCTTGATTTTGCAGGAAACATCCCGCACCCTTACTGATGATGATGCGGACTCTGCAATGACCAAGGCAGTGTGTAAATTGCAAGAAAATTTTGCAGCTGAGTTAAGAGACTGAGATCGATGGCACTGACAAAAGCAGACATGGCAGAGTCGTTGTTCAACGAGCTTGGTTTGAACAAGCGTGAAGCCCGCGAACTCGTCGATATGTACTTTGAAGAGCTGCGTGCGTCACTAGCAGTTGGGGAGCAAGTCAAACTTTCCGGGTTCGGAAACTTTGACCTCAGGGATAAAAAAGAACGTCCTGGGAGAAATCCGAAAACGGGGCAAGAAATTCCGATTTCGGCACGCCGTGTAGTGACATTTCGACCAGGACAAAAACTAAAAGCCCGCGTGGAAGCCTATGCTGGAACCGGGGAATAACGACGAACTACCTCCAATTCCTGGCAAGCGTTACTTCACCATTGGTGAGGTAAGCGATCTGTGCGCTGTGAAGCCGCACGTGCTCAGGTACTGGGAGCAGGAATTTCCGCAACTGAAGCCGGTCAAGCGTCGCGGTAACCGACGCTATTACCAGCGCCAGGATGTGCTGATCATTCGTCAAATTCGTGGTTTGCTGTATGACGAGGGCTTCACGATCGGTGGCGCCAGGCAGCGGCTAATGGGCGATACTGCCAAATCGGACGTCACACAAAGCCAGCAGATTATCAAGCAGTTACGCTTGGAACTTGAACAAGTTCTGAAGATTCTACGCCGCTGACATTCCACCTTCACTCGACAAGCGGCCGCAAGTATCATTGCCGTTTCGGGTCCTTTCGAATCAACACATCGGTCGGGGCGTAGCGCAGCCTGGTAGCGCACCACAATGGGGTTGTGGGGGTCGGAGGTTCGAATCCTCTCGCCCCGACCATTTTGCAATCAAAAATGCCGCTCTCACGAGCCAACGGGCGAAAGCGATGAAATCTGCTTTTCGAATCGCCAAATTCGGTATCGCAATTTGGCTTGTTCCATTTGCAATCGGAATGGTCATTTTTCCACTCGTACCTCCCGAGACCGCGCTGTTTGAAACCATTATGGCGGTTAGCATGGCCGCAAGCGCAACAGCCTTTTCAATCATGTATTTCCGCACAGCTGACGGGACCGGAATAAGGTCTGGTCTGAAGGTCGGAAGTCTTTGGTGGGCACTTGCAGTAGCGCTGGATGCGCCGTGGTTCTTGATGATTGAGCAGATGAAAATGCCCTTCGTGGAATATGCACTGGATATAGGACTTACCTACGCGATGATCCCGATCATCGCCGCGGGCATCTGCTCTGCCCTCGATGGATCCTGAGGCGCCAGGCAACTTGCATCGGGTTGGACCGGTCGAATTGCAGAGCCCGAGAAGACTAGGCCGGCTGCTTTGCCAGCGGTAGCTTTTTGTCTTCGATGCCAAGCAGTATCGGTTCCGCGGCTTCGCGATAGATATTTACTTTGGCGTTGTACGCAACGCGAGACAATCCGTGCTTGTCTGTAATATGCAAACGCCTGATATTGAATTTCCCATTGTCGAGTTTCTCACCGGTCAAGTAACACTTGATGGCAGAGACACGCTCGCCCGAAAATTCCATTCCGCTGAGCTTGGAAAGATTGCCTTGCGCACGCTCCAGAAATGTAACTGCATCGATGCTGGCTTGCGTATCGGCGGGTGATGTCGCTGCATCGGAATGATCGGCAACAAACTCGCCGACCAGAATTTGGCCGGGAAGTGCGGCCTCGATCATGCGCGCCAGTTCGATCGTAATGTCACCGACGATAAAGTCGTGCATCGTGGGGTTCAGCCCTTCCGCCTGGTGAAATTCGTAACAGCTACCAACGTGAAAACACGCGCGCAGCCTCGGCACAGCTTTGGACGTCGTTTTACTCCTGGCGATGGCATTGTCCGCAAGAACTATGTGCATGAAGTGATACAAATTGACGTTCGCCTCGAGGCCGTCGTCCCGATTCCAGATATAGAAGCCATCACCACTTGACGATCGGGCGAAATCCATACCCACATCCTGTTCGAGCATTTTGGCATGCGCTGAATTCAGCGAATAGGAAAGGCTGTTGAGCTGTGTCATCTGCTCGAACGGCGTCAGCAGGCTGAATCCGACGATATCGAACAACGTGACGGCGCGGCTGGCGACATAATTGATACCGTAGCGGCGGATCATCTTCTCAATAATCTGGGTTTCTACCGGGTGACCCGACAACGGCTGGCGGAGCTGGATGTAGATGGGTTCCATTCGGAGCAGACGACCGACCTTCTGAATTTGATCGAACGTCAACTGGCGGTCGCCGGAAATCAATTCAGTAATGAATTTGGGCGACACACCGGCCGGTGCACCATCGGCGCGCGGCGTCGTGTAGTCGGCAATCGCGTAATGCGGCAATACCAGTATCAGAATACCTTCGTCGAGGGGCGTCCAGCTGAGAATATTGTTTTGCCCGAGAGACCAGTGCTGGTGCAAGCTTCGTTCGAGCTGAACGAGATTGCTGCGCTGCTGCAAGCCCATTTCCTGGGCGAGGCCGGCCAACTGATCCAGGTACGGCGAATAGTCGGCTATTCGTCGAATACCGGACTGGGATAGGTCATCTAGTTCCATGCAAATGCCCGCAGCGACTTCCGCGCGCCCGTGTTATCTGCCACAGTTCGCGCATCCGTTTGGGTACTTCAGGGCAATACCATGACAGTCAACTATTGGGGCCCCAACGGTTACTGGCACTTACTGCTCTGATACCGTCATTCGAAAGTAATGCACTCTTGAATGCAGCGCAAGTACTATCAGAAAGCGATTGAAAATAGTGTAATTTTTATGAAGCGCCCGCAGATGCCTGGATCCCCGGATTACATAATTGCGTGCTCATCGAGAGTCGTATGTCAGGGTTGCCGACGGGCGCGCACTACGTACCATGCGAACCCTGCGAGTGAATATTGATGATGCCGGAACCACCAACCATTGCAGCGATTCGGGCGCTTCAGGCGTCCTTGGCCAGCGAAATTACGCGCACACCGCTGCTGCGATGCACGGGACTGGAGGCTCAAATCGGCGCTGATATGCGCATTTGGGCAAAACCGGAGTTTCTGCAACGTACCGGCACATTTAAGGCAAGGGGCGCGCTAGCGATTGTCAAGAGCCTCTCGCCGCAACGAATCAAGGCCGGCGTTACAGCTGTCAGCGCCGGCAATCACGCGATCGCTACGGCATTCGCCGCCAGGGCCGTCGGTGCCAGCGCCAAGGTCGTCATGCTCTGTTCGGCGAATCCGTCGCGGATTGCTGCTTGCCGTTCCTACGGCGCGGAAATCGTTTTCACCGACGATGTCCACCAGGCCTTCAAGATTGCCGAAGACATTCGCGAGCGAGAAGGTCGCTACTTCGTACACCCGTATGAGGGCCCGGAAATCGCGACTGGCACCGGGACGATTGGGCTCGAGATTTGCGACGACTGCGAAGCGTTTGATGCCGTTCTGGTATCGATAGGCGGTGGCGGACTGATGGGCGGAATTGCAAATGCGATAAAGCAGCTGCGTCCCGAGTGCGAGCTCATCGGTATCGAGCCGGAGGGCGCAGACTCGATGCATCGAAGTTTCGCCGCGGGCAAGCCATGTAGCATCGACGAGGTTCGCACGATTGCGGACAGCCTCGGCGCACCGTTCGCAATGCCGTATTCCTTCGAGTTGTGTCGCAAAAATGTCGACAAACTTGTCAGCGTCGATGACCTCGAGTTACGTAAATCCATGGGGTTGCTGTTTCGTTACATGAAAATCGCGGTCGAGCCGGCATGCGCGGCGACCACGGCCGCGCTTGCCGGGCCATTGCGCGAGTCGCTCGCGGGCAAAAGTGTCGTCCTGGTCATGTGCGGCAGCAACATTGATTGGGCGACCTTTGCCAAGCAGGCCATATTCGAGGATTGAGATGCTGCTGGAAGAGTTGAAAGCAATCGTCGGCCCCGGGGGTTGGACATGTGATCCAGAGGAACTCAAACCGCATCTGACCGAATGGCGCAACGCATTTCGGGGCGAGACCCGGATCATGGTCTCACCGTCCACAACCGACGAAGTGTCGCGTGTGGTCAGCACGTGTGCGAGCGCATGCGTCGGCATCGTGCCGCAGGGTGGCAACACAGGTCTGTGCGGCGGTGCAATTCCCGATGCGACCGGCGACCAGGTATTGCTCTCAACAGCACGACTGAACCGTATACGGTCGATCAATCCTCAGAACTATTCGATGGTCGTCGAAGCCGGCTGTATTCTCGCGACGATTCAGGATGCAGCTCGGGAGCACAATCGGTTCTTCCCTCTCAGTCTTGCCGCGGAAGGCAGCTGCCAGATCGGCGGAAACTTGTCCACCAACGCCGGCGGTATCAACGTCATTCGCTATGGAACGGCACGCAGGCACGTACTCGGATTGGAAGTGGTACTTGCGGACGGAACGATATGGGATGGCCTGCGCTCACTCAGGAAAGACACGGCGGGATACGACATGAAGCAAGTCTTTATTGGTAGCGAGGGAACCCTCGGTATCATCACGGCCGCGTCATTGCGACTCTATCCCGATCCAGGCGAAATGACGACAGCGTTTGTTGCGTTACGTTCGGCGCATCAATCCGTGGATCTGCTGGCAGCGTTGCGGTCGAGCCTGGCCGATCGTATTCAGGCATTCGAATTGATTTCTGATCGTGCGTTGCGTTTCGTCGCGCGCCATATTCCAGGTACTCGAATTCCGTTCGACAAAGAGCACAGTTGGTACGTCTTGATCGATGTCGCCCAAGGAAGCGACGGCGGTCTGCTCGAGCGTGAACTGATGCGCTCGATCGAAAATGATTTGGCGCTCGATGTCATTGTCGCCAAGAGCAACACTGAAGCCGACGCCCTGTGGCGATTGCGCCATTCGATATCAGAGGCACAAAAACGTGAGGGCGCGAGTCTCAAGCATGATATCTCGGTGCCAGTCGCGTCCATCGGCGAATTTCTGGAGCGGGCACAGTCGTTGGTCGACAAAATTCTGCCCGATGCACGTTTATGTACGTTCGGACATGTCGGCGACGGCAATTTGCACTATAACGTCAGCCAGTCCAAGGACGGCGATATTGCGCAATTCAAAACCCGTGGAGCGGATCTTAGCAACGCAATCTATGATCTGGTTACCGAGATCGGCGGCAGCATTAGTGCCGAACACGGCATCGGCATATTAAAGAAAGAGTGTCTGGTGAAGCACCGCAGTGCAGCAGAGCTCGACTTGATGCAGAGTCTGAAACGCGCCCTGGATCCACTGAATACCCTGAATCCCGGCAAGGTAATTTGACGACCAGTTCCGGTTGACGGCTTGACTGAGGCGCTACACTAGTGTCCGCTTGGGCCGCGCAACGATTTCACAGCCCGTCGGACATTGCTGATAACGCCAGATGAACGCAGATTCGGACAAAATTCGTGCATCACTCGCCGATCAGCTATCGAGCTTTGACGATAGACTCGAAGCCAAGGCGGACGACGTACAGATGCTCGCCGAGATTCAAGAGGGCATCGGTCGACTGCTGGCCGCGAGTGGCGGCAACGAAGCCGAAGTGCGCCGTGTCCTGCAAGAACGTTATGAGGCCGGCGAGCTGCGCAAGGAAACGTTTCAACTCGTCAAATCGATGCTCGATCGATTCGTGACCGAGCGAGTTCCAACCAGCCCCGATAATTTATCCACAGCTAAACCTCCCAAGGTCGCCGCAAGACAACGACAAGCGAAGCACAAGGTTCCCGACATCAAGATTCAGGATGACAAGTTCGGTTCAACAACGACGATTCTGCCCAGCGACGCGTTCAAGAAAGACGCGGGCGACGAACGCGTACAAGTCGGGTCCGTGTTGCGTGATCGCTTCATGCTCAAGGAAAGAGTATCGGGCGGCAGCATGGGTGTCGTATACAAAGCTCTTGACAGGCGCCTTGCTGAAGCGGGTTCCTCAGATCCCTGGGTAGCTATCAAGGTGCTTTCACCACAACTTTCGCGCGACGGAGCGGCGCTCCGCGCATTGCAACAGGAGGCGGCGAAGGGGCGGTGTCTGACGCACGCAAATATCGTTCGCTTCATCGACCTTGATCGTGAGGACGACGTGTATTTCATTGTCATGGAGTGGCTCGATGGTCAGCCACTATCTGACATACTCGATTCCACGGCCTCGAAAACCATGAATGTCGATCGCGCATTCAGCATCGTTCGCCAGATCGGCAAGGCGCTCGATTACGCGCATCGCTGCGGCATCATTCATGCGGATGTTAAGCCGGCCAACGTCATGATGATGCCCAACGGCGATGCAAAGCTGTTTGACTTCGGTGTTGCGCGAGTCCGGCAGAAACAAGCGAAAGGCAAGGATGGCTTCGACCCCGGGGTGCTTGGAGCGATGACGCCGGCATATTCCAGCATGCAGGTACTCACCGGAGATGATCCGGTGGCGGCCGACGATGTGTTTTCTCTTGCCTGCCTGTTGTATCGGCTTGTCGCTGGCTACCGTGTATTTGGACCGCGCAATGCTGCTGAAGCGGCCGATGAGGGCATGACACCACAGCGACCAGGAGGCTTGTCCGATACTCAATGGCGGGCTCTAAAAAGGGCGCTGGCGTATCCGCGAGTCACGCGATTCGATTCAATGGCCGGGTTTCTGCAGGCACTGGACGAGCGTTCGGAAGAGA
>Ga0255058_10000491_pt1 | contig 23191 bp, 17 predicted proteins | sample Cases_109_9_MG_FD_188637 | JGI IMG/M metagenome (GOLD analysis project Ga0255058, IMG submission 188637) | Seawater microbial communities from Amundsen Gulf, Northwest Territories, Canada - Cases_109_9 | ecosystem: Environmental > Aquatic > Marine > Gulf | place: Canada: Northwest Territories... | reverse complement strand
GCCTACTTGAGCTCGCCGAGGCGAGTGGTATCAAGGCGCGCTTTGGGTGCCGCGCTGGCAATTGCGGCACCTGCTCATCGGGGATTCAAGACGGCAAAATCAGCTATATTCGCCAGCCCGGTGTAGAACCCGCTTCGGGGTCCTGCCTGATATGTATCGCGCGGCCGCAGGGAGATGTTGTGATTGAGCTCTAGAGCCTGATCGTTTTACTTGGACGCACTTGAGCCGTTCCAAGTGAAACGTGAATCAGTCTCTACACTTTTGATTTAGAGTGAGATTCACTTATCTGTTGGAGACCTCCTGGGCAAAGGCTGAGTGATTCCATCAAGAACGATCTTGCTCTAAGCTGGGCGCCAGAAGTGCCACCGCTCCGTTTGTCGAATTGTGCCTCAAAGCAAACTCGCATCCGACCGCTGACCGCACCACTGGATTGAGCATCTACTTTTTCGGGAACGTCGTTTCCGCAATCGGCGATCTCACATCGTTGACATGGTATTTGTGACAAAGCATGCAATCCTGCCGCGCTGCATTCTTCTTGTGACACGTTGAGCACTGCTGACTTCGCATGGGCTTGAAGTTTGAGACGAACGCCGTCGGGTTGGGCTGTTTATAATTGCTTTGGTATTTCGCTGTCGCGTCTATTTCGTGACATGTCAGGCAGCCTCGTTTATCAAGCAGTCCGAAGTGAGGCCCATGCACGAACGACGTGAGCCGCCCGGACTTGTTCGCTAAGGTTGACGTGCCCCATTCGATGACTCGGCTTTGTCTGGTGTCCTGATCAACGCTATGACATTTGGTGCATTGGCCCTGCGCGTCCTTGTGGGACAGTAGCTCGAGTACGGAGGCCGCGGCGCTTTCTTCTCCACCGCCGTGCAGTTTTCCAGAGAAGTCCAGCCACGCTCGCAAGAACGCGTCAGCATGACCGGTGGGTTTGTAGAGAATCGCAAAATCTCTGCGGTACCATCCCCCGAATTCAGCCCACGATTCCGCATCAACCTCAAGCTCTGTGCTCTGGTCGTCTCCGCTCGAGTTTTCCGTTTCCGCATCGTCGACGTTTGCTGCATCTGAATCTGACTCATCCGCGCGATCGGCGTCATCGCTTGGTGAGGCATCGGATTCATCTTCAGAATCGCCGTCCTCTCCTGCATCGGGATTGTCATCGGATGCATCATCTGACGATTGGCTTTTCTGACCTCCTTTGAGCAGCTGACCAAAGGGGTCAATGCGCCAGCTTTTTGAGGTCTCGGCGTTTTCGGCCTGAGCCACCTGGACCCGCTGCTGAGTATTGTTGGCCCTTTGACGTGAGTTGAGAACCTGTGCCTGTCGGGCGGGCAGAAGGTTGGACCGCTTATCGGGTTGGAACACCGGCGGAGATGAAGGGCGCTGTGGCGCGTTCGGCAACTCTGGCGGCCGCTCGTTCTCTTTCGACGTATCTCCAGGCTGTCCGCCGTTAGGATTTTCGATGGGACTGACTGACGTTTTCCAAACCGTCTCCGCGGTTGAAGAGCGCGTCGATATTTCCTTGTGCAGATTTGGTAGCCATTCCCGTTGCGCGCTCAGGAGCACATCTCTTGGAATGGTGGCGACGAGTTTCGCGGTAAGGGCGGGATCGACATGGGCGCCCGTCGCCTGACTGAGGCGCTTTGCAATCTCTGATGTCTTCGATGTGGACAGTTCGTGCAATAAGGCCTTTAACTCCCATACGAATGTTTCGACAGCTGAGATCTCGGCGTCTGATGCTGTTGAGAGGTCCAACAAGTCAAGCTTTGCGACGGTGTGCAGAATCTGCCTGCGGTGGTCGTCCAGCCCGATCAGCATCGCCATCAACGGTGTGAGCTCTGCTTCAGAGTCTTCCGGCCACTCGCCGATTGATACTCCTTTCTCTTTTAACGTCGCAAGATCAAGGCCAGGCAGAGTAAGAAATGCTATGCCTTTCGGTCCTGAAGCCCGTTCTGCCCCGATGATCTGGTTAAGATGACACGACGAGCAAACGACCTTAAATGGTTTGACGCTCATCAACCGCCTGTCCCCATCGGGGCTGTGACAATCCGTGCAGATATTTGGCGCCGCTTGCGATGTAGCTTTTTCCTTCAGTGCCTCCGGGAAATGCTTTCCGAAGTGCGTCGAGTGGTCGAATATGATGCGCGTCCGTCGCTTATAAGGATAGCTGTCGAACTCAGGGTGCCCCTTTGCAAAACTTTTGAATTGTAGGGAATGACAGGATTGGCAACGATCATTCGACACCCGTTTGAGATCGAAGTCCTTACCTTGATGTTCCCTGTGGCAGGTCGCGCAGAAGATTCCATTATCGACACGGTTCCGGACTGGCAGTACGCCATTGCCAAAGCGCACCATGAGTGACGGTGAACTCAAGGCGGCTTTGGATTGAACGCGCTTGGTGCGCTTCTCCAATTCTTCCAGTGCAAGATCGTGCGGGGATTGCTCTCGCCCGTCGATCATATGGCAGGTCAAACACGCAGCAATTTCTTCTTTGGGCTCGGCATGTGCCAGGACGGAACGCAACCAACCAAATTGGCCGTCTGGAACGTTCGCATGGCAACTTCGGCAGTCGGTTTGCAGACTATGGGCAGCCGTCATTGGACCAGGCATCAGAAATTGCGATCGGCTGGCATAGCTCGCCGCGATGATCACGATGCCGAATACGAAAAGCGCCGCCCACTTCGAAACTGAGGCGCGCCTTGCGCGCAACGAGCGCAACGGCCGGCACGCTGGGGCGGTGTTGGAACACGTTCCGTCCGAATGTGGTCCAGTCCTGCACTTGCCACCCATTGCCTGTGGTCGTCGGCAATGCCAGCGTCCATCGTTGGTTCTTGACGGAGCGCATTTGAAAGTGATCGGACACTTTCCGTGTTGAGTGGGTCCTTCCCCGCATGGAGCACCGATACGAAGGCGGCCGCAGATCCATTTCGGCTCTGCTTGCGCATCCAATTCCTTTCGCCGGCCACCTCTTTGCAGACGCCTCAAGTCACGGAACTCCCAAAGAGAAGGCATACACAATCGCAATGTGGACGATCGTCAACACAATCAGTCCGTACGTCGCGGGGAGATGCACGAATGTCCAAACTCGTAAGAGCCCTTGATGGGCATATTGAAAATCCAAGTCGTTTTTTTCGATAACCAACATCTTTATGGATTGAAGTATATTTTTGTCCGATTTGTCCAAATCCAGTCCGGAAGCTTCTATCTCGTGGCAGATTCTCTTTAGCGGCAGCCTTGATCCCATCAGGTGTGCGAATATATTCTTCGGGCCATTGAAGAAGCCCCGCAACGTCGTTGAGTACAGTTTCCAGATCGTGCGGATGCCTTCTGTTTCCTCTGGAGTCGTTGCCAGCACGCCGGCTTTCTCGGCGAGTTCCAAACGACGCTTCGGAATAGCGTCAAACGCAACGGGTGCTGAGTGCTGCTCCACTTTCACTGGAACAGCAACCATGAGGTAGGAGCCGACAATTCCAGTGACGACGACGAGCACGAAGAGCCCCCACAAAGCCCACTCCAAAAAGGTATCGGGAAGGCCGGTGCTCGTGTGGACGGCAAACGCACCAATCACAACGTAGCCGATCACGATATGTGTCTGCGTCCGACTTGCGTCGTGCAAGCGGCGCGAGCCGCCGGCGTTGCGCCTGATGTGAAAGAGGAATTGCGCGGCCATTCCCGCAAATAGGATCCATCCGTCGAGAAATTTCGGATCGCGAAGGCTGAAATGGTAGGCCTCGGCCAACCACCAGATTGATGCGAACGCCAGAACTGTGATTGCGGGATAACCTAGAAGGCGGACCATTATTGGGTTCGGACCAAATCCGAGAAATTGCCATCTGAATCATCAATGCCCGCGAAGCGACTCTCGAAACCCTCGAACTGACAGGTCGTAGGATCGATGACATCGGTGACCCATCGGGGCTCGATCGATGGCTGTTGACAAAGCTCAGCCTTACTTGCTGCAAGCACCGCGCTTTTGATCCTCCACTTATTCGCCATGTCGGCTCCGAATTGGTGTGCCATTCCAAGTCTCATCGAGGTGCCAGATCATTCAGCCGGTGTTCCCCTGAAGTTCTCGGGACTTGGAATTATCTCATCGATCCCGCTTAATTTGTTTCCGTTATGGGTGCCCGCAAATTTCTTAGCTTCCCGCGCGATGCTGTCGGCCGCTGCAGATAGAGCCTTGTTGTTGTTGAGCTTCAATCCGGCCGAATATCCCAACCGAACGATTTTTGAAATTTCTGGCACATTTGGAAGCGCCTTGGCGACCGCGGCCAATTTCTTGCGCGCCGCATCGGCTCGTTGCGCCATTCTAACGGCATAGGCCTTCTTCTTCGTTGCAACACCAACGGCGCGCAGGGCCGTTTCCAACTCGACGGAAAGGCCGACGACATACATCATTCGTCTCCGGTCGACGCCAGCCTGGGTGTTCTCTTTCGAGTACCAAACTTTGTGGCGTATTTCGCCCTGCGACCAAGAATATAGTTCGAATTTGCTTCCCGCCGTATGCCCGCCGATATTCACGAGCTTTTCGCGCGGAACGACGTGACAGCTGTAGCAGTTCTTCGCGAGCTTATATAACGATTTCGGCCGTATCATACCTGCGGCCTCAGACTTCTCCCACCGTGTTGCTGCCTGCGTTTTTGATTCAGAATCTTTATTCTTCTGGCCGCTAAATTCAGCGTGGACCTTGATGTATCCTCTTCCCTCTGCGTGACATGATTCGCAAGAGATTCCGGCGATAGCCTTCTTCTTCTTCTTTGCTTTCTGTGTTGTGAAGTGACAACCAAGACAAAGCTCGCTCGACTTCATGCGCTTAATTTTCATCTTCTTCGAAATTGCCTGCGCCTCGTTGCTGCGGGGCATATCTCGAAACGTTGAATAATGGTGACTCTTCTTCCAGATATCGCCTTCCTTCTTGTGACATTCGACGCAAGCATTGGGGCCTTCGATCCTTGATGGCTTCGCCTGCGAACGTGCGGGTTGGGTTGCGAAAAATCCGGTCATCAGAATTGAGAAGCAGTAGATCGCCCAGGCGAAACGCCAGCCGTCGTTGCGTCCTGTCACCAAGGTTATCTCGACCACTCTTATCCAATCCTTTGACAACTCGCGGGCGTCGTTTCTAGGCGCTCGGGGTCCTTTTGGTCTCGTCGGTCATTTGACGCATATGGACAGAGTCTTTGCGAAGTGCATCTGAAATGGGCGGCCAATGCCAGACATTGCTAGGCGCGATCCTCGTTTGTGTACGGCATCGACGTGGATCAAGACGTGACAGGACGAGACGACGAGAACCGTAATCTATTCACCGCGCGATGTTGGCTAAACTTTGGCCTCGTGGCGTCGCCGCATCGGGCGCGTCAAGTCCAACACAAAACGAGGCGCCCGCGTCGATATATGCATTAGCAGAGCAAAGGAGGCACAGAGGGGGGAAGCGTGTTTTGCTCACAACAAGATAAACGTCGAATGTTCGCAGCCTTCATCGATCTTCGGTGAAGACGATCAAGCGCCATCAAAACAACAATCCATTTCGATAACCAATTTGGTGCGCGAAACGCATTTTATTTTAATGTCGCGGCCATTGCCTGCGTTGAAGGATCGTGATGCCAGATCCTTTTCTCCGCTAGGCGCTTATCGTGCACCAATATAAGGAAGCAATGTGCGAACTGTTAGCATATCAGCGTTCGTTAGCGTAGGAATTCTGGCTTGCTTTGTCGCAGGATGCTCAACTGCCCAATCGCGTCGGGCGGACGTCGCCAAAACGACCAATACCGGTGCCGAGGTATTAGGCTGTGGCGACATCATGAGCAGCGTTCGCCGAGCAGTCGCAAGTGCTGAGATTAGCGATGCCGAGGCCAGACGCATTGCCGGCTTCCCGTATCTCCGCATCAGTCGATTCCTCGCCCATATTGGAAAGCGGTTCAAAGACGGGGCGTCGGGTCCAGCGTTCGAGGCATGGGTTGATCGCTTGCGGACAGAGGATGCCGAAGCAAGCCGGCTTGAAATCGCCAATCTTTCCACCGGAGAAATGGTGGATCTGGGCAAACGTATCTTTGGGCGCGCTGGCAACCGAGAAAGCATTTTTGAAGCGGCCAATGAGTGCGCTCAACAGCAGCGCACGATCGAACTGGCAGATCCGAGACGCAGACAGAGACTGATAGAGGTCGCATATGTCAGCGACAACTATTCGGAGCTTGCCCGCTCTATAGGGCTCTTTCCGTTGACATCTATTCCAGTCGCCTTGGGTTGGGAGCAGTGGAAGAAGGAAAATCTGTCGACATTCCGTCGGCCCATTGCGGATTTGGCCGTGAAGGGCCGGATCGTTCGATATGTGCCCCCTAAATCAGATGTCGTTTTGAAGGCTGCAGACGTGCGCGCGCTCGTTGAGCGCAATCGCGATCCGCTGCTTGGAATCCCCGAGCCGAAAGGCCGCGATCTTGCGCAGCTCATTCAGTCGTTCGCGCCGATATGGCAGATCGACGTTGCCGGCCACTATGATCAAATTGGCCATCCGACCTGGCATAGCGATGGCACCTCAATCGTTGTCGATCGGGGAAAGCCTACTGTGTTTACCCGTATCAGTCATGCGGTTGTCGGAAACCAGGTCTTGCTGCAGCTCAATTATTCGGTCTGGTTTCAGGAACGTCCACATGATGGTCCGTTGGATCCTTTGGGCGGGACCCTCGACGGATTGATCTGGCGGGTTACGCTTGCGCCTGATGGCCGGCCACTAATCTACGACAGCATTCATGCGTGCGGGTGCTATCATTTATTGTTTCCGTTGGAACCTCTGCGGTCCAAACTCCACAACGTTCGGATGGATGCGTTAAAAGAGCTGCCCGCGATATTGAACGTTGCGTCGATGCCGGCTCCAGATCAGCGTGTCATGCTTCGTCTGGCGACGGCCTCACACTATCTTGTTGCCACCTCTGTAGTTGAAGAGCAGGGCATAGAACCTAAAGGCCGGGGTTATCGGTTTGCTGGCGATAGCTCTTTGCGCTCTTTACAATTGGCACACGGGGGGCGGCGAAGCCTCTTTCGAGGAGATGGAATAATAGCCGGAACCGAACGCCTTGAAGGGCTCGTATTGTGGCCGTCAGGAATCAACAGCCCAGGCGCGATGCGGCAATGGGGGCATCATGCGACGGCGCTCGTTGACCGGCGCCATTTTGACGATCCAGATTTATTCGAGGGCATTTTCGGAAGATTAGAGCTAGGCGACAATGTTTTGTGACGAGCATGCCGTGCCCGTTGCGTGATTTGATGAGTTGTAAAGTCGCCGATTTTGTCGCGGTTTCTCCCACCGTATCGGGCTACAGCCGCGGGCAGGCAACACCAAAAAATACGCTTTAGAGCGATCGCTTAATCTCAAAGGGCTACCGATTCGCGTAGCGAGCGGCGATCTCGACGTCTTTGCCGACCACAACACTTGAGAAAAATGGATGCACACAACAGTTGCCGCACAAAACGGCAACTGTTGTGTGCGCTGCACAAATTTTACGCATCGAATCGGTTGCCTAATGTCACAGCAACACGTCGAACGTGTTGATTTTTCGGCCTAAATATCTTTGCGGCCGCCTGGCACGGTTCTTGAAATTTCTTAAATGCGAGTGCGGGGGACTTCGCCTCCTGGAGCTTGATCGCGGTCCGATGAAGGGCCGCTTGGGCAGCGCTGTCTCGAATGCTGGCCACCGTGGGAGCGATCGGTCGGTCGATGCAGCGCTTTTGATTTGGGCGCGGAGCAGGTTGCGCGAAGAGGGAGAACAGCATGGCGAAGTCGATTGATCTTGGCTGGGGCAAGAGATGGTTTAGGGCAACAGCGCGCTACCGAGTTCTGCTCGCGCTCCTGACGCCCATCATATTGCTCGCGAACGGCGCTCCGGCCCGAGCCGGAGAACCGGAGACGGATCAGCTCAAGATCGGCTTCATCAAGCTCACCGATATGGCGCCGCTCGCCATCGCCAAGGAGAAGTTCTACTTCGAGGACGAGGGTCTGCAGGTGCTGCTCGAGGCGCAGGCCAACTGGAAGGTGCTGCTCGATCGCGTCATCACCGGCGAACTCGATGGTGCGCACATGTTGGCCGGTCAGCCGCTCGCCGCGACCATTGGTTATGGCACCAAGGCCGATGTGATCACCGCGTTCTCGATGGATCTCAACGGCAATGCCATCACAGTGTCGAACGACATCTTCGAGGAGATGAAGAAGAACATGGAGATGGGGCCGGATGGAAAGCCCAAGCATCCCATCTCCGCGAAGGCCCTGAAGCCTGTCGTCGATCGCTATAGGGACGATGGCAAGCCCTTTAACATGGGCATGGTGTTCCCGGTTTCCACACACAATTACGAGCTACGCTATTGGCTCGCCGCCGGCGGCATCCGCCCCGGATTCTATTCTCGTAGCAATACCACAGGCCAGATCCAAGCCGACGTGTTGCTTTCAGTGACGCCGCCGCCGCAGATGCCGGCGACGCTCGAGGCGGGCACGATCCTCGGCTATTGCGTAGGCGAACCTTGGAACCAGGCAGCTGTCTTTAAGGGCGTAGGCGTGCCCATCATCACCGACCATGACATTTGGAAATTTAACCCTGAGAAGGTGTTTGGCGTTTCGGCCAAGTGGGCCGACGAGAACCCCAACACCCATCTCGCCGTGATCAAGGCGCTGATCCGCGCCGGCATCTGGCTCGATGATCCGGCAAACCGCGCGGAAGCCGTGAAGATCCTTTCACAGCCGAGCTACGTGGGGGCCGACGAGGAGGTGATCGCTAGCTCGATGACCGGCTCGTTCGAGTATGAGAAAGGCGACAAGCGACCCGCGCCCGAATTCAACGTGTTCTTCAAACACTTTGCTACGTACCCCTTTTACTCGGACGCCATCTGGTACCTGACACAGATGCGCCGCTGGGGGCAGATTGGCGAAGGCAAATCCGACTCCTGGTATGTCGATGCTGCCAAGAAAGTCTACAGGCCGGACATCTACATGAAGGCGGCCGAGGAGCTGATTGCCGAAGGCAAGGCCAAGAAAGAGGACTTTCCTTTCGGCACCGACGGTTTCAAGCCGCCGACGGCCGAGTTTATCGACGGCATCGAGTACGACGGCAAAAAGCCAAACGAGTACCTTTCGAAGTTCCCCATCGGGCTTAAGGACAACCAGAAAGTGGCTGGCCAAGAGGTAGTCGGCGGTTAGCCGCCGGCACCACAGCAGCCGTGCAAACGAGGACGTTCGATCGTGGCACTCACTGACGACGTCGGCGCTCATGCGCCAGCGCCACCTCTGAAAGAACGGCTCGCACCTACCTTTGAGCGGTTCGAGCGGATGCTCGCGCCCCTTGGCCTTGGATGGCTTGTGTCGTTCGCCCGACTCATGGTCGGCGATCGGCCGTTGCAACAGTTGCAGGAGATTTGGCACGGGCTCTTCGTGCCGGTGATCGCAATCGCATGTTTCATAGGACTGTGGGCGGTATTGGCGCCGCGCGTCGTCACCTCACTCGGTGCCATTCCGGGACCGGCTCAGGTCTGGGAGCAGACCGAGGTCCTGTGGGCCGACCATGTAGCGGAGCGCGGCAAGGAGACCGCCTATTATGAGCGGCAAGAGAAGCGGAACGCTGCAAAGCTGGCTAAGGATCCAAACGCGAAAGTAAAGTGGCGGACCTACATCGGCCGGCCGACCTATCTCGATCAGATTTTGACCTCGCTGATGACGGTCTTCACCGGGTTCTTGTTGGCAAGCCTCATCGCCATCCCACTCGGCGTGCTGTGCGGCCTGTCGAGTACCTTCAACGCTGCGCTCAATCCCATCATTCAAATCTTCAAGCCGGTCTCGCCGCTCGCCTGGCTGCCGATCGTTACCATGGTCGTCTCGGCCGTCTACATCGAGGAGAGGGCGGGGATGCCGAAGAGTTTCGTCACGTCGGCGGTTACCGTAACGCTTTGCTCACTGTGGCCGACGTTGATCAACACAGCGATTGGTGTCGCATCGATCGACCGTGATCTGGTCAACGTGGGGCGCGTCCTAAAGCTCTCGTGGTGGACGAAGATTTTCAAGGTCGTGCTACCGTCGGCGCTGCCCTACATCTTCACGGGTCTGCGTCTCTCCCTTGGTGTCGGCTGGATGGTTCTGATCGCGGCAGAGATGCTGGCGCAGAACCCAGGTTTGGGCAAATTCGTCTGGGACGAATTCCAAAATGGGTCGTCCGACTCTCTGGCACGCATCATGGTTGCGGTGCTGACCGTCGGCGTCATCGGCTTTCTTTTGGATCGGCTGATGGTGGTGATACAGACCGCCTTCACGCATGGCCCCGCGCGCTAAAGGAGACGATGGCACATGGCAATTCTCGAGCTGAAAGGCGTCTCCGCCGGTTACGGCACATCGCAGGCCCGCACCGAAGTCTTGAAGGACGTCGACCTTACGGTCGAGGAAGGCGAAGTGCTCGCTATCCTCGGCTTCTCAGGGACAGGAAAGACGACGCTCATCTCACTGCTCGCCGGGCTTCGGAGCCCGGATAAGGGTGAGGTGCTATTCAAGGGGCAACGCGTCACTGGGCCGGGGCCGGAGCGTGGCGTCGTTTTTCAAACCTATGCGTTGATGCCCTGGTTGACGGTGTGGGACAACATCGGCCTCGCTGTCGATGCCGTGCATACCAAAGAGTCCAAGAAAGCGCGCAAGGCGCTGACCGAGAAATACGTGAACATGGTCGGGCTTGGGCACGCGCACGATCGGTTCCCTGCCGAGTTGTCGGGCGGTATGCGCCAGCGCGTCTCGGTCGCCCGCGCGCTCGCGATGAAGCCTGAAGTTCTTTTGCTCGACGAACCCTTGTCCGCCCTCGACGCGCTGACGCGCGCCAAGCTTCAGGACGAATTCGCCGAAATCCGTGCCGAAACCAACGCAACAATGGTGCTCATCACCAATGATGTCGACGAGGCGATCCTGCTCGCCGACCGCATCGTTCCGCTAAGCCCTGACGGAACGCTGGGGCCGCACTACGAGGTCGGGTTGTCCTATCCGCGAAATCGCGTCGCGCTCAACCACGATGCCACCTTCCATCAGCTGCGTGCGGACGTTACGCGCTATCTGATCGAGGCGGGTGAACTGCAAAAGACGAGTGGCGAACGAGGTCTCGAGTTGCCGAACGTGGTGCCCTTCTTTGCCAAGGACGATCGGCTGCCAGCGGCCTACGTAAAAGCGGCGGCCCAAGCCAAGCGCGAAGACCGCTATCTCGATTTCAGCCAAATCTCCAAGACATACCCGACCCCGAACGGTCCACTCACTGTCGTCGAAGGCTTCGATCTCAAGATGAAGAAGGGCGAGTTCATCTCGCTCATCGGACACTCAGGTTGCGGCAAGTCGACTGTACTCAGCATGGCTGCCGGTCTGCAGGACGTTACGGCGGGTGGCATCTTTCTCGACAATCGAGAGGTGTACGAGGCTGGCCCCGATCGCGCCGTCGTATTCCAGGCTCCCTCGCTCGTGCCGTGGCTGACGGCTGAGCAGAACGTTGCACTTGGCGTCGATCGCGTCTATCGGGACGCCACGCGCGCCGAGCGCCAGGACGTGGTCCATTACTATTTGAACCGCGTAGGCCTGGGCGATGCGATTGGCAGGTACGCCGCTGAACTCTCCAACGGCATGAAGCAACGTGTCGGGCTGGCGCGTGCGTTTGCACTCTCGCCTAAGCTTCTGCTGCTCGATGAGCCCTTCGGTATGCTCGACAGCCTAACCCGCTGGGCGCTGCAAGAAGTGTTGATGGAGGTGTGGACTCGCACCTCCGTGACTGCCGTTTGCGTGACGCACGATGTCGACGAGGCAATCCTTCTCGCTGATCGTGTGGTGATGATGACCAACGGACCGAATGCTCGTGTTGGGCGCATCGTCGAAATCGACATCCCCCGCCCGCGCACGCGTGAGACGTTGCTCGCGCACCCATACTACTACGAGTACCGCGAGGCGGTTCTTGGCTTCCTGGATGAGTTCGAGCATGGCTCAGTTGGCAAGGCGGAGCGCGCGAAGAAGTTGGAGGCGGCCGCATGAGGGAGCCGCTCGTCATTGTCGGAAACGGCATGGCCGCCGTGCGGCTCGTCGACGAGCTGACACGACGCGCACCCGATCGCTATTCCATTTCCGTTGTCGGTGAAGAGCCTTCTCTGGCGTACAATCGCGTTCTGCTCTCTGCGTTGCTCGCCCGCGAGGTCGAGGACCAAGATCTGGAACTGAAGCCAAGATCATGGTGGGACGACCGACACGTCACGCTCGTTTGCGGACAACAGGCGAACGAGATCGATTTGCGCCAGTGCACCGTTCGCCTTGGTGGCGGTACGCCGCTGCCTTACTCAAAGCTTGTGCTAGCGACAGGCTCGGAACCGATCCGGCTGCCGCTTCCTGGCTCCGATCTGCCCGGCGTTCTGACGTTTCGCACGCGGGCCGATGTTGATGAGATGCTATCGCGTGCCGGCGGTAAGTTGCGCGCTGTCGTCATCGGCGGGGGGCTGTTGGGTCTCGAAGCCGCCTACGGTTTGAAAAAGACGGGAGCTGACGTGACCGTCGTGCACCTGGTGGACCGCCTGATGGAGCGCCAGCTCGATGCGCGCTCGGCGGACATGTTGAAGGGCGCGCTCGAAGGATTGGGTATTCGCGTGCTGCTCAATGCAGAGAGCGCTGCGGTTCAGGGGTGGCGCAAGGTCCGCGGTCTGAGGTTGAGCGATGGGCGCACCATCGAAGCCGACCTCATCGTTATGGCGGCCGGTGTCCGTCCGCGCGTGGGGCTTGCCCGTGCCGCAAATCTCGACGTCAATCGTGGCATCGTCGTCGACGATCAGATGCAGACAAACGCGTCGGATGTCTATGCGATAGGCGAATGCGCTGAACACCGCGGTACGTGTTACGGACTTGTGGAGCCCGCATATGAGCAAGCGGGTATTTTGGCGCAGCACCTTTCCGGCGAACCCGCAAACTACGAGGGCTCGCTGCTCGCGACCAACTTGAAAGTCTCCGGCGTCAATGTGTTTTCTGCTGGCGACTTTGGCGGCGCGCCAGATACAGAAACTATCCTGCTCACGGATGCCGAGCGCGGAACGTACCGCAAGCTCGTCGTGAAGGATAATTGCCTCGCTGGCGCTGTGCTGCTGGGCGATACAAGCGACGCACTTTGGTACCTCGATCTTATGCGCACGCGCGAGCCGATTTCTCCTCTGCGCGAGGGGCTCGTGTTTGGCCGGGCCTTTTGCGAGCCGCCGGACTCCCTTCAGGCGGAGGCGGCATGAGCGATACCGAAACCAAGACAGAAACCAAAGCCGATTCCGATGCAGAAGTTTTCTCCGGCGAGCAGAAGCGGTATCTGGAAGGCCTCGTCTCGGGTGTCCAGGCAAAACGCGCGGCGCAAGGCCTGAAGCCGATTGGAGAAGGTGCTGGGGGAACGGGTGAGCCAACTGGTCCGGACGCAGCGCATCTCAAGGCACAGGCTGCAACCGAGGCAGCGGGAAAGAAACTCGTCGATCCAGAGAAGTGGAAGCGCGAGGAGCATCCTTTCGATGCCTATGCGCGGCTGAAGGAACAAGGTGACCACGCCGAGTTTCCCAAGCCGCCCGACAATTTCCGCTGGCGTTACTACGGTCTGTTTTACGTCGCGCCGGCGCAAGACAGCTACATGTGCCGGTTGCGAATCCCCAATGGCATTCTGACGGCTGTGCAATTCGACGGCGTGGCCCGCATTGCCGAGATGTGGGGCGGCGGCTACAGCCATGTCACCACGCGCGCCAACCTGCAAATCCGTGAGATCGCTTCTGAGAGTGCAGTGAAGGTGATTGAGGGCATCCAAGATTTGGGCCTCACGTCACGCGGCTCGGGCGCCGACAACATTCGCAACGTCACCGGGACGCCGACGGCAGGCATCGATCCACAGGAGCTTCTCGATACGCGGGCATATGCGCGCGAATGGCACTTCCATATCCTCAACGATCGCTCGCTCACCGGCCTGCCGCGCAAGTTCAATGTAGCGTTTGACGGCGCGGGGTGTGTGGCCGTGCTTGAGGAGACGAATGACATCGGCTTTCAGGCGGTCGAAGTCATTGAAGGGGCCGCGGTTCCCGCCGGCATCTACTTCCGCTTGGTGCTTGGCGGGATCACCGGACACAAGGATCTCGCGCGTGATACCGGCGTGATCCTAAGTCTGCAGGAGGCCACGCGCGTAGCCGACGCCATCGTGCGCGTGTTCGTCGACAGTGGCGACCGTACCAACCGCAATAAGGCGCGCCTCAAGTACGTGCTGGACTCCTGGGGCTTCGACAAGTTCTTAGGTGCCGTCGAAGACAAGCTCGGGAGAAAACTTGCGCGCGTTGATTGTGCGCACGTCAAACCGCGCCCACAGGCCGATCGTCTGGCGCACCTGGGTGTGCATCCGCAAAAACAAGCGGGGCTGAACTGGATTGGACTGGTTTTGCCCGTTGGCAAGCTGACGGCTGAGCAGATGCACGCCATCGCCGCGCTCGCACGCGACCTCGGTGATGGAGATATCCGCCTCACCGTGTGGCAGAATCTGCTCGTTTCCGGTGTTTCTGACGCTAACGTTCCCGAAGCGCTCAAGCGCATCGAGGAGATGGGTCTTTCCGCCAAACCGACCGCCATCCGCGCTGGTCTCGTCGCCTGCACCGGCAACACAGGTTGTAAGTTTTCCGCAGCCGACACCAAGGGCACCGCTGAGGCGATCGCTCAACACGTCGAAAACCGGCTGGAGCTTGACCAGCCCATCAACATCCACCTGACCGGGTGTCATCATTCTTGCGCCCAGCACTACATCGGCGACATCGGCCTGATTGCCGCACGGGTTCCCGTTAACGACGACGGCGACACAGTTGAGGGTTTCCATATCGTCGTTGGCGGTGGCACCGGTGCCAACGCGCAGATTGGCCGCGAGCTCATGCGCGACATCAAGAAAGAGGATTGCCCGCGCAAGGTGGAGCAGTTGCTGCGTGCGTACCTCACAAACCGCGAGAGCAAGGATGACCCGTTCTTCGCTTTCGCCAATCGCCACGACATAGAAGTCCTTAGCCGGCTTGTGGAGGAACAGACGGCATGACGATTCAGTCACAACCACCGGCGACACCGCTGATCCCAGAGAACGCCCCCTTCAGCCCGGAGCAACGTTCATGGCTGAACGGCTTCTTCGCAGGGCTATTTTCTCTCGACCCAAATGTGACGCCAGCGCCAGCGGGTGCCGTCCCGCTACAAGGCGAGATGCAAGAGGGACCGCTTGCCGATGGCGATGATGGTGAAGCGCTGTGGCACGATCCCTCGATGCCCATTGATGAACGTATGAATCTTGCCGAAGGACGGCCCCTTCGCCGACGCATGATGGCGGCAATGGCGCAGCAGGACTGCGGCCAATGCGGCTACAACTGCGAGGACTATTCCAACGCCATCGTTCTCCAGGCCGAGCCGCGCCTCAATCTGTGTGTGCCGGGTGGTAAGGTGACGGCGCGCATGCTGAAAACGCTCGTTGAGGAGATGGGCGGTGGCGTCCTTGACCCTGATGAGCAGGCGGCAAAAGAAGCAGCGCGTCTTCCGAAATCGGACGATGCGCGCAGGGGCTACAGCCGTGAAAACCCTGCACCCGCCGCATTTGTCTCCAAGCGTAAACTCAATGCATCCGGCTCGGAGAAGGTCACCAATCACATCGAAATCGATCTTTCCGATAGCGGGATCGACTATGAGGTGGGCGATAGCCTCGGCGTGTTTGCGCCAAACGACCCCGCTCTTGCCGACAAGATCATCACCGCGCTCGGCGTGCCGCCTGACTTTCCTATCGCAGACAAATTGTTCCGCGACGTGTTGATCGAGGATATGGCGCTTTCGCCCGCACCGGACTCGCTGTTTGAATTCATCTCCTATCTCACCGGCGGCGAACGCCGGCGGAAGGCACGCGCGCTCGCCAAAGGGGAAGATCCAGACGGCGACGCAGAGACGCTCGATGTTCTGGCGGCATTGGAGAAGTTTCCGCGCATCCATCCAGATCCCGAAGCATTCGTCGAGTCGCTGGAACCCTTACAGCCGCGCCTCTACTCGATCTCGTCTTCACCGAAGGCCGAGCCCGGACGGGTTTGCCTTACGGTTGATACCGTGCGCTACACAATTCATGATCGGGAGCGCCAGGGTGTAGCCTCCACGTGGCTCGACAGCCGCATCGCGGCGGGTGACCGGCTCAATGTCTATGTTCAGAAAGCGCACGGCTTTGCGTTACCCCAGAACGCTGAAACGGCGATCATCATGGTCGGTCCGGGGACGGGCGTTGCCCCGTTTCGTGCATTTCTGCAGGAGCGTCACCTGACGAATGCGCCAGGCACCTGCTGGCTCTTCTTCGGCCATCAGCGAAGCAAGACAGACTTCTTCTACGAGCAAGAGCTTGCTGAACTCACAAGTGCCGGCACTCTGACGAGACTGTCTCGCGCCTGGTCGCGCGATGGAGACAAGAAGGTTTATGTCCAAGACAAGATGCGTGAAGAGGGAATTGATATCTTCTCTTGGCTTGAGCGCGGCGCGCATTTCTATGTCTGCGGCGACGCACAACGCATGGCCAAGGACGTCGAGACAGAACTTGCCAACATCGTCGCAGAGCATGGCAAGACGACGCCCGCCGACGCCAAGGCTTACGTCGATGCCCTGAAGAAGACCGGGCGCTATCAAACAGATGTCTATTGAGGGCGGCGCAATGGATGCTTATTGGCCAGCCCCTGCAGTTCGCACGACGTGTCCGTACTGCGGTGTCGGATGTGGTGTACTCGCCAAGCCAGACGGTGCAGGGGGAACGGATATCGCCGGCGATCCGGCGCATCCGGCCAACTTTGGGCGGCTGTGCTCAAAGGGATCGGCCTTGGGCGAGACCCTGTCGCTAGATGGGCGCGTCCTCCATCCTTTAATGCGGGGGACAAACGGTGAGCTTGCGCGTGCACCTTGGGACGCCGCACTCGACCGCGTCGCAGCCGGATTTCGCGATGTCATTGACCGGCACGGTCCCGACGCGGTGGCGTTCTATGTCTCCGGCCAGATGTTGACTGAGGACTACTATGTTGCCAACAAGCTGATGAAGGGCTTCATCGGTTCGGCCAACATCGACACGAACTCGCGGCTGTGTATGGCTTCGAGTGTTGCCGGACACAAACGCGCCTTTGGGTCCGACACTGTTCCGGGCTGCTACGACGATCTCGATGAGGCCAACTTGCTCGTTCTTGTCGGTTCCAACGCAGCTTGGTGCCACCCCGTACTGCACCAAAGAATGGTACAGAACAGGCAAGAGCGCGGTGCACGCATCGTCGTCATCGATCCGCGCCGGACGCCGACGGCGGAGGACGCCGATCTCATTCTTCAGATCGCGCCCGGCACCGACATCGTTCTCTTCTCGGGGCTACTCTCCTGCTTGGCCGAACGCGATGTGCTCGACCGGTCGTTCATTGGCGATCACACGGATGGCTTCTCCGAAGCGCTTGCGCGTGCCCGCAATATCGCGCCCGATATCGAAGCGACAGCGCGCAGGTGCGGGGTATCCACCAAGGACGTCGAGACTTTTTTCGATTGGTTTTGTGACACGGAGCGCGTTGTCACGCTGTTCTCGCAGGGCGTGAACCAATCGGCACAAGGAACCGACAAGGTCGACGCCATCATCAATTGTCATTTGGCGACGAATCGCATCGGCCGGCCTGGAATGGGACCATTCTCGTTGACCGGCCAGCCTAATGCCATGGGCGGACGCGAGGTTGGCGGGCTTGCCAATCAACTCGCGGCCCACATGGGCTTCGATGCCGAGAGTATTGATCGGGTGCGGCGGTTTTGGAAAGCTCCTGACGTCGCTGAGAGGGAGGGGCTGAAAGCCGTTGAATTATTTGATGCGATCGCGGCCGGCCGCATCAAGGCGTTGTGGGTAATGGCCACCAATCCAGTCGTCAGCCTTCCTCGTGCAGATGCGGTGCGTGCTGCGCTCTCCAAACTTGAGTTTTTTGCCGTATCCGACGTGGTGGCGTCTAACGACACCATCGGCGCAACCCCGCATGTACTACTGCCCGCCGCAGCGTGGGGCGAGAAAGAGGGAACCGTCACGAACTCCGAACGGCGCATTTCCCGCCAACGTTCCTTCCTCGAGCCACCGGGAGAAGCCAAACCCGACTGGTGGATCGTCTCCCAGGTGGCAAAGCGAATGGGTTTTGCGAAGGCGTTCGACTATGCTTTCCCCGCCGACATCTTCCGCGAGCACGCGCGACTCTCCGCCTTCGAGAACAACGGCACGCGTGATTTCGACCTTGGCGGACTAACCGATATCACGCCTGATACCTATAACGATCTTACGCCGGTGCAGTGGCCGGTGCGCAATCGACCGTGGAGTGGTCGCGCGCGGTTTTTTGATGATGGCCGCTTCTACACACCGGACGCGCGCGCACGTTTTATTGCCGTTGAAAAGCCAAAGCTGGCCGCGCAACCCGGAATGCAGTATCCGTTTCTGCTAAATACAGGCCGTGTGCGCGATCACTGGCACACAATGACGCGCACGGGAAAATCGCCCCGTCTGGGTGCTCACACAGTCGAGCCCTACGTGGACGTGCATCCCGAAGACGCTGAGGAGGTTGGGCTCGCCGATGGCGCTTTTGCCAGCGTGTCGTCGCTGCATGGTAGCGTGCTGCTTCGTGTTCGCTACAGTGATGGCCAGCGCCGTGGAGAGTTATTCGCACCCATCCACTGGAATGCCGAGACGGCCTCAAACGCACGCATTGGCGCACTTGTCCATCAAGCGTGTGATCCCATTTCCGGCCAGCCCGACATGAAGGCGACACCGGTCACTATCGCTCCTGCCCCATTCATCGTTGAGGGCTTTGTGCTCTCGCGCACGAATATCGAGATGCCGGCCGAATTCTGGTGGGCGCGCACATCTGTAGAGGGTGGCGTTGCCATGCGGATTGCTACCAATACGCCTACCGATGGAGTGGCCGATTTGGCGCGAGCATTGCTCGGCGACGGCGGGGCCATCATCGAGTTTCACGACACCACACGGAAGGCGTACCGCGCTGCGCGTATTCGCGATGAGCGGCTTGAGGCCTGTCTGTATCTTGCAGCCGGGCAAGCTCTGCCAGGTTGGGACTGGCTCAAGCGGCAGCTAACCGGGACGCGACTTGATGAAACAGCGCGCAAAGCGCTTCTGGCGGGCCGTCTGCCGGACGGTGCGGCGGATACCGGACCGACTGTGTGCGCCTGTTTTGGTGTCGGACTTGCTCAAATTCAAAAGCTTATCGCGAGTGATTCAAAGGTCACGGTGGAAGAGGTCGGCGTACATCTCAAGGCAGGAACGAACTGCGGCTCATGCCAGCCCGAAATCAAGAAACTGATTGCGGCAACAAACGGAGCGAAGGTCCTTGAAGCTACCACCTAAAGACTCTGCGCGGCCGCGACACCGCAAGGCAGGAACCGTGATGCTTGTCGGAGCTGGGCCTGGAGATCCTGAGCTATTGACGCTCAAGGCACTCAAGGCACTGCAGGCCGCCGACGTCATCTTGTACGACAATCTCGTGTCTCCGGACGTGCTGGAACTGGCACCGTGCGCAGCGAAGCGCATTCTTGTCGGCAAGGTGGGCTACGGCCGTTCGTGCAAACAAGACGACATCAACCAGTTGATGTGCGCGCTTGCTTGCTCAGGGTGGCAGGTCGTGCGGCTAAAATCGGGAGACCCATTGATCTTTGCTCGCGCTGAGGAGGAGATCAGCGCACTAGAGCAAGCTGGAATTGTCTACGAGATCATTCCCGGAATTTCTGCCGCGCAAGGTGCTGCGTCACGTTTGAAGGTTCCGCTGACGCGGCGCGCCGGCTCGCGACGTTTTCAGGTGATCACAGGACATGCGGCGAGCGGTGGCCTGCCCGACGATTTCGATTGGGCCGGAGTGGCCGACCCGGGGGCGACAACAGCAGTTTATATGCCGAAGGCGACCATCCGGGTCCTTTGCTCCGAGTTACTAGCGCGCGGACTTGCCGCAAACCATCCAGCCACGGCCGTTTTCGATGCCACGCGTGCAACCGAGACGGTCATCACAGCAACGCTCGCAACACTCCCGAACCGTCTCGAACAGGCTGAAACGAATGCGCCGTGCGTCGTGCTCATTGGTGAAGGTGTTGCCAGGCCCGCTTACATTTCGGCGGCTTCACGCCAGAAGCGGAAGACAAAATGTTGCACGTGAGTGCACTCGAGATTGAAACTCTGATGCCTTCTCATACAGTGCCTACTCAGTAGACAAATCGGTGCGGAACTGCTCTTAGCAGACGGTGTGATCGGCCGGTTGGCGTGGGTGCGGAGCGGCTAGAGCCTGATCGTTTCACTTGGAAGCGCGAATTGCGTCCAAGTGAAACGTGAATCAGTCTCTACACTTTTGATTTAGAGCAAGATTCACGTTCTTGGCGGATACCTTCCTGGTTTGGCGAGTGATTCCATCAAGAACGATCTTGCTCTAGGCGGCCAGAGGTTACACGCTCGATGACTTGAGCGTCTTCGCACTCGGCAGCTTGCAGAATCCCTGCGCTGGGACGTCAAGGGCGCTGTTGAACTTGCTCGACATGTTCTGGAACGCGATGAGACCCGTCAATTCAACGATGCCGTCGTCATCGTAAAAGGACCTCAACCGATCGACCAACTCATCGTCGACCTGCACGTCGGATCGCGTCATGGCTTCCGCGTATTCAAGGACCGTTTGCTCACGGCGATCAAACAGGTTGCTTTGGCGCCAGTTCTCCAGCGCTTCTACCTTTTCTATGCTGACCCCTCGCTTCATGAGCGTTGCCGAGTTTATGTCGACACAAAAGGAGCACGTGTTGATCTGGGACACGCGAACGGTGATGAGGGAGCGTAAGGCAGGATCAATAGGCGAAGAGCGCCGGTCGATCATGCCGTAAAGGAACGCCACGGCAGAGAATAGTTTTGGGGATCTGGCCCACAGCAATGCCGCCTGCAGCACTTCTCCATACTTGCGACGCTGGTTTGCGAAGAAGGGCTGAAGGTAGAAGGGGTAGCTGCTAAGTGGCTTTGCTGGAACTCGCATTTCTTATGCCTCAACGTTCTTTGCTCTGCCGTGTTTGGCAATGTTGCTGTGATTTGGTTGGCCCGCTGGGGAATTCAAGCGCCGCATTCGACCCTTAGTTGCATCAAACAATCTTCCGACACGGTTGCTTCGGCCCAGAAGCGGGCATGGAAGACCGATGTCAACACGCCGGCGCGCTGCTTGTTTGTTATGAGGGGGGGGCGTCTGCGCGCGCGTCAGTTTTTCAGCGGACACTTAGCCGTACTCTTCGCGATGCAACATGCCTCCGTCCCTCTGGTTGGCTCAATTTGCTCCGAGAATCTGATTCGGCGCGCCGTTGATAAGCTCGATACGTAGCCCCTCACGTGCGCGCTATGGCTGGCCCCGGACCGTGGTCGGGGGCAGCCACCTATCATTCGCCAGCCTTCGGTCAATTGCTACAAGGCCGGAGAAGTCGGGCATGCAGCCACTGTCAGATATCGGGATTTGGTCTGGCAGCAGAGGGTAGAAAACGATATTGTGCTGCAGCCCTGACGAACGGCTAGGAGCTTAAACGCTAGCGAAGCTGATAGAGTTTGAGGTGGTTAGAATGGACGCCTTCCTCAGCGCCATGAGAGCCGTGGCCGATTTCGCGATCGAGGTCCTGCTGCTGGTTGCGCTCATCTTTCTTGCAAACAGTTTTGCCTACTATCTCCTAGGCGAGGAAAACCTGATCCTCGCAATAGTGATCGGCACCGGTGTAGCCTGCGCAATCGTCTTGGTAGTTTATCCCTATGTCAGCCGGTCCTGGAACACGCGGCCCAAGTGACGTGATGGCCAAGGTTAGGCTGAATTTCCAAGCGCGCGTGAAGAGCCTTTGGAACGCCTCAACCGGGAGCGTTGTGTTCTGCATCGGGGCCCTCTGCCGTACACGAGGGATCCCTCGCGTCTGCGACATTGTGTAAAACTCTGTGGATATTCTTGTCGCAGCCCGCCCTTGGATTCTTGGCAAGGAGCCCCTCAGGCGGTCAAGAAGCCCAATTTTCTGGGCCTTTTGACCGCTGTCCCCTCCTGCGGACGCCGCTGTCCCCCGATCGGGGGACTTTAATTTTGGTGATCTAGGGCTAGCTTAGGGGTGTATACGGATCAAATATATGAAGGCGGATAGCTAAGTAGCGCTGTCCTGCCAAGTTCGGATGCGTCGTCCAAGCGTGTGAGTACCTGGAGTGATCCAATGTCCACCATCGCCACCCGAGTTTCAGGCGAAGTGCTTCCCCATTCAGCGACAGGATTGGGCAGCTGCCAAGCCATAACTTGGTTCTCCAAGCAGCACTCGAGCCAGGCCGCCGCTGGCTCAGCCGTCATCGACGCGCCGGAGTCGGCCGGCGTGCAGCGAACGCTGGCGCCACATGAGATCCTGTTCAAGGAAGGCGAGGCTAGAAGCCACGTCTATAGAATCGAATCAGGAACAGTATGTGTCTACGAGCCCCATCAGAATGGGAAGCGTTCCGTCATCGAGTTTGCGGTTCCCGGAGATTTGATTGGCTTCGGCTATCTGAGGAGCCATACGCGAACCGCACGGGCAACCACGCAAGCGCAAGTAACGTGCCTGCCGTTGAGCGCGATTGACGATGTCGTTAAAGACGATCCAAGAGCGGAAGCTAAGCTTGAGGAGGCTGTCGAGCGTGATTTCAGAATTCTGCGGAATTCGCTGGTCAAGTCCGCCCATGTGAAACCGGTCACGCGTGTGGCGGCATTCTTGGTGACCCTGTCGCAAGGCAACAAGCGTGAAGGTAGAGATCCCTCCATTATCTCAGACTCGCTGAAATGCGGGGTCGTGGCGGACTACCTCTCACTCAGCATTGAGCTTCTAAGTTCAATCCTTGTCGTCCTTGAGGAGAGGGGGCTTATCGAACATTGCCCACCTCTGGGCCTCCGCCTGAAGGACACCGGCGCGCTCGAAAAGCTGGCAAATGGGTTCGAAGTTGGTGGTGCAGAGGTGAGCGAAGAGGCTCGATGCAGTCCGTGATTGCCCTGTGAGGCCGTCGCACCTTTTACCTGGCTAAATTCCGCGCAGCAGGCCAAGGCTTTGAGCCCGGACGACGGCCTGCGCTCTGCTCGCCGCCGATAGCTTCGAAAAAATGCGCTTTACGTGCGTCTTGATCGTCTCTGGCGTGACGCCGAGGGC
>Ga0255058_10000490_pt1 | contig 23194 bp, 11 predicted proteins | sample Cases_109_9_MG_FD_188637 | JGI IMG/M metagenome (GOLD analysis project Ga0255058, IMG submission 188637) | Seawater microbial communities from Amundsen Gulf, Northwest Territories, Canada - Cases_109_9 | ecosystem: Environmental > Aquatic > Marine > Gulf | place: Canada: Northwest Territories... | reverse complement strand
CCGACGCCTTCACGGGCGGCGGCGCCAACGCCGGCATACAGAACACGCTTGGTGTCTTCAGCATCGGCACCGAACTCGAAGCGCTCATCGGCTGCGGCGTCCCCGCCGCCACGCCGACGCCTGTGCCCACGGCGAGTCCGGTCCCGACCGGAACGCTGACCGTCAACAAGGTCTTCTCCGACGTCAACGCCAGTTCGGTCATGGTCACCGTGACCTGCGTCGGCAGCGCAACGGTGAGCCCGTCCGGAGCGACGGCCGTGTCCGCCATCTCGCCGGTTCAGTTCGTCGTCACGCTACCGGCCGGGACAGACACCTGCACGGCGACCGAGTCACCGGTCCCGGCGGGATACACCGAGTCCGACAACTGCGCGGCCGTTATAGTGAACAGCGGCGAAACACCGGGCTGCACGATAACGAACACGCTCAACAGCGCCACCTTCACCGTCAACAAGAACTTCTCCGACAACTCAACCGCTTCCGTCAGCGTCACCCTCGCCTGCCTTGGTGGCAGCATCACCACCGCCAACCCGACGAACGCCAGCGAGGCTTCGCCCGCCGTCTTCACCGTCACCGGCATCGACGGCTCCACCACCTGTACCGCCAGCGAGAGCCCCGTACCTGCGGGCTACACCGCTGCCGGCTGCACCTTGGCCGTTACACTCACCGCCAACGGCAGTAACTCCTGCACAATCACCAACACGGCGGTCCCGACCGGAACGCTGACTGTCAACAAAGACTTCTCCGACAAGCCAGGCACCGACACCACTCCGGTCAGCGTCACCGTCAACTGCACCAACAGCGCGACGGCGAGCCCGGCGGGTGCAACAACCGTGACGGAGGCCGCGCCGGTTGACTTCACGATCGTCCTGTCCGTCGGCCCGGCCAACTGCACGGCGACCGAATCACCAGTCCCGGAGGGATACACCGAGTCAGACAACTGCGCGGGCGTTGCGGTCAGCGACGGCACCTCGCCGAGCTGCACGATCACGAACACGCTCAACAGCGCTACCTTTACCGTCGACAAGGTCTTCTCCGACAACTCAACCGCTTCCGTCAGCGTTACCCTCGCCTGCGGCGGCGGCACGATCAGCACGGCCAACCCCACGAACGCGAGCGAGGCCTCGGCCGCTGTCTTCACCGTCACCGGTATCGACGGCTCCACCTCCTGCACCGCCAGCGAGAGTCCCGTACCTGCGGGCTACACCGCTGCCGGCTGCACCTTGGCCGTTACACTCACCGCCAACGGCAGTAACTCCTGCACAATCACCAACACGGCGGTCCCGACCGGAACGCTGACTGTCAACAAGGACTTCTCCGACAAGCCAGGCACCGACACCACTCCCGTTAGCGTCACCGTCACCTGCACCAACAGCGCGACAGCGAGCCCTGCTGGTGCAACAACCGTGACAGAGGCCGCGCCGGGTGCCTTCACGATTACGCTGCCTGCCGGTCCGGCGAACTGCACGGCGACCGAGTCACCGGTCCCGGCCGGATACACCGAGTCCGGCAACTGCGCGAGCGTCGCGGTCAGCGACGGCACCTCGCCGAGCTGCACGATCACCAACACGCTCAACAGCGCTACCTTTACCGTCGACAAGGATTTCTCTGACAAGCCCGACACCGACACCACGACCGTCAGCGTCACCCTCGCCTGCGGCGGCGGCACGATCAGCACGGCCAACCCCGCGAACGCCAGTGAGGCCTCGTCCGCTGTCTTCACGGTCACCGGTATCGACGGCTCCACCACCTGCACCGCCAGCGAGAGCCCGGTACCGGCCGGCTACTCCGCCTCCGGCTGCACCTTGGCCGTTACTCTCACCGCCAACGGCACCGCAGACTGCACCATCACCAACACGAACGCCGCTACCTTCACAGTCAACAAGGACTTCACCGACAAGCCCAGCACCGACACCACTACTGTCAGCGTCACCCTCATCTGCGACAGCGGCACGGTGGGCGCACCCAACCCCACGAGCGCCAGCGAGGCTTCGCCAGCGTCGTTCACGGTCACCGGCTTCACCGGCGACCCCAACTGCAACGCCACTGAGTCACCGATCCCGACCGGCTACAGCTCGAGCGGCACCTGCGTCGCAGCTCTCGTGGCGATCGGCCAGTGCACGATTACGAACACGCTCAACGCCATTAACTTCCACGTCAACAAGGACTTCTCCGACAAGCCCAGCACCGACACGACTACCGTCAGCGTCACCCTGACCTGTGACACCGGCCTCGTCGACCCCGCTAGCGCTCCGGCCAGCGAGGCCGCACCGGCGGTCTTCACCGTTACCGGCTTCACGCCCGACCCCAACTGCACCGCCACCGAGTCACCGGTCCCGGCCGGCTACAGCTCGAGCGGCACCTGCAACGCCACGCTGGTCGCTGGCGAACAGTGCACGATTACGAACACCCTGAACGAGGCGACGTTTGAGGTCAGCAAGGACTTCTCCGACAAGCCCAGCACCGACACCACGACTGTCAGCGTCACCCTGACCTGTGGCACCGGCACTATCACCACACCCAACCCCACGGACGCCAGCGAGGCTTCACCCGCTGTCTTTACCGTCAGCGGCTTCACGACAGGAGCGACCTGCACGGCGACAGAAGACGTGCCGGCTGGCTTCACGGCCTTCGAGGCGGACTGCCTGAATGTGCCGCTGACGCCGGGCAACCAGTCGACGTGCACGATCGTCAACACGGACGAGGTGTTCTTCCAGGTGCGTAAGTTCTTCGACGCGCCGACGGCGATATCCGTGATCGTCAAGCTGACCTGCAGCTCCGGAGACCTGACGGTGATTGACCCGTCGGCCAACGGCGCTGACCCGGCCGACTTCCAGGTCAACGCCTTCGGCCCGGGGACGACCTGCACGGCAACGGAGCAGGTGCCGCCCGGCTGGACGGCCGATCAGTCGGACTGCCTGAACGTACCGATCAATGAGACCGAGTGCCTGATCATCAACAACAAGATACCCAGCACGCCAACGCCGCTGCCGACGGCGAGTCCGCAGCCAAGTCCGAGTGTTCTTCCGACTCCTCCGAGCCCGCAACCGACGGCGAGCCCGACAGCGAGTCCGACGTCAGCACCCACGCTAGCGCCGACGCTAGCGCCGACGCCAACGCCGACGCCGACACCAACGGCCCTACCGGCGACGGAGACGCCGACGCCGACTGACGCGCCGACGCCGACGCCGACCGCCACGCCGGTCAGCCTGGTCTGGGGCGACGGGAACTGCTCCGGATTTGCTGGCCCGGTAAGCGCGCTGCTGACTCTGCGTCACGACGCCGGCCTGGACACCAACACCGGCGACTGCCCGAACTACGGTGAAACGGTTAATGTTCTGGGAGCCTCCCTCCATCTGTGGGGAGACGTAGACTGCTCCGGTACGATCAACCCCGTCGACTCGCTGAAGCTGCTGCGGGCCGACGCCGGACTGTCCGTGTCACAGGCGGCCAACTGCCCGGAGATCGGGAGCACTGTCCAGATCATATGAGGCCAACCACAGACGGACGATAGCCAACACACAGGCAAGCGCTTGACGGGGTGGGTGGAGATGTTCTCCGCCCACCCCGGAACGTACACGCACCCCGCGAGCAGATGAACACGCAACGACGCACCCGGGTAAGATCCGCGCGCCTCGTGATGGGCGCCCTGACAGCGTCCCTGCTGGCGCTGACGGTGGCCTGCGGCGACGATGCGACCAACTCGGCGGCGACTGATGAGCCTTCGCCGCGCACGACGCTCTCCAGCGGGGAGGTCGACATCGGCGCGATCTCGCCTTTGATTACGGTTTACGGGCCCGGCCGGGCGACGTTTCCGTCGGACCAGCCTGGCCTGGCGGTGGCCGACTTCAACGGCGACGGCCTGGACGACTTCGCAGCCGGTGCGCGGTCGACCGGCACGGCAGCCGGCGAGAACGTCGGAGCGGTCCATATCGTCTTCGGGAGCGAAGATCCCACGGCCGCAATCGACCTCGCTGAGAAGGCAGCCGATGTGACGATCCGGGGGCCCGGGCCGTCGGCCGGCCTGGGATTCTCGGCCGCCGCCGGCGACCTGGACGGCGACGGCGTGGCGGACCTCGTGCTCGGCGCGCCGTTCACGGCGACCGGCGCGGGACAGGTTGGGACGGTGCACATCCTGTTTGGGCCCCTTGAGCAGGGAGCGATCGACCTTTCAACGACCACGGCCGACGTCACGCTGAGCGGCGAGAGTGTTAGCGGCTTCTTTGGGGACTCGCTGGCGACGGGGGACGTCAACGGTGACGGCATCGAGGACCTGGTCGTGGGGTCGACGTTCGCCGCCGAGCGCTCCGGGCAGGCCGGGGCCCGGGCAGCGGGCGGGGCGGCCTTCGTCTTCCTCGGAAGGTTGCAGTGGCCGCTGGAAGCGGAGGCCTCCGACGCCGACGTCGCTTTTTGGGGAAGAGACGAGTTTGACGAGCTGGGCGACTTCGTTGTGACGGGCGACCTGAACGGCGACGGCAGAGCCGACATCATCGCCACTGCGGAGGCGGCGGACGGGCCGGACGACCTGCGCTCCACCGCCGCGGAGGTGCACATACTATATGGAAGCGATGATCTCCACGGAACGTACCGCGTGGCCGACGGAGACAGCAGCGTCGTGATTTACGGCGCGCTGGAGAACGACACGCTCGGGTTCAGCCTCGCCGCCGGCGACCTCGATGGCGACGGCGTGGACGACCTGGCGATGGGCGCCCGCGGAGCGAGCGCAGGTGGGCGGACAGGAGCGGGCCTCGTCTACGTGCTGCGCGGCCGCGGCGACCTTCCGGCGGAGATCGATCTGGCGAAGCAACCGGAGGGCGTCTCAACGATCGCTGGCGCGAGTACGGCGGACCTCCTGGCGACCAGCATGGTGATCGCTGACGTCAGCGGCGGCGGCCAGAACTCGCTGGTCCTCGGCGGCAGCTTCGTCGACACGAACGACCGACTGGACGCGGGAACGGTATACGTCATCCATGCCACGCAGGCTCACGCGGGAGGAAACGTCGGTGAGATCGCCTCACTGGCGCTCTACGGATCGGAACAGGCTGAGCGCCTGGGCTCGAACGTGGCAGTCGGGGACGTCAACGGCGACGGCGTGCCGGAGCTGGTGATCATCGCGGAGACGGCCGCGGGGCCGGACGAGACGCGGCCCGAGGCCGGGCGGATCTATGTGGTTACGCCAACGCTGGAGTGATCACGGACCCCAGACGGGGTTCGCATCCTTAGCGGGATCGTCGGTGATGCGGCGGACGTCGGTGCCATCGGCACGCATCACGAAGAGATCGAAGTGGGGCTCGCCCGCCCGCAGCGAGCCAAAGGCGATCCATTGGCCGTCGGGAGACCAGTCGGGCTCGATGTCGAGGTCGGCGTCGTCGGTGAGGTTGGTTCGCTCACCGGAGGCGAGGTCGACGATCCAGATGTCGTGCTGGTCGTCGATGATGGCCCTGTAGACGATCCGCGAGCCGTCCGGGGAGAAGACGGGCTCGATGGCGTACTGACCGGCCTCGAAGACGATCACGTCGGGGTCTCCGCCGCCGGCGGCGATCTTGCAGACCTGGCCCTCCTCGCGGCTGACGCTAGAGGAGTAGTAGACGATCTCGCTGTCATCCGGCGACCAGCCACCAACGAAAGCGCCGGCGCGGCAGGGATCGGCGGTCTCTTGCGGCTGTGCTTCCATGAGCACGCGAATGTTTGACCCATCCGCGTTCATCACGGCCAGGGACGAACCCAGGCTGAAGGCGATTTGCGTGCCATCGCGAGACCAGCGAGGGGTCTGCCCGCCGCTGGGATCGTCGGTCAGTTCAGTGAGGTTGTTGCCGTCCACGTCGATGGCATAGATCTGGACCTGGCCGGACCGGTCGGACACGAAGAGGACCCTGGAGCCATCTTCGGAGATGTCCGGGTCGAAGTCCTCCGACGGATCGTTGGTGAGGTTAGCTTCGTTGCCGTCCGGGATCTCCTTGACGAAGATCTCCTGGTTCACTTCGCGGAAGGAGACGAAAGCGACTTTGCCTTCGGGCTCGCTGGAGCTGTTCTGGACATCGCCGCCATCATCGTCGCCGCAGGCCAGGGCCAGGGCCGCGACGGCGAAGGATAGGAAGAAAAGGCCAGCCAGACGAACCATGGTTGACAGAGATGGTAGGCGGGCGTGGGAAGTGGTGCAATCGCTGCTCTCGCCTCCACGACGAGTCGCGCAAGCCGCGCCAGGCCTGACCCGCCGTCTGGCGCCCAAGACGAGCGCTTACTCAGTATATCGAGCGCTCGCTATACAATGCTCGCATAAACCCCGTAACTCTTGACTCCTCTTACCACGAGCGGTAATTAACATCGTGAAAGGAGGGGTACCGATGTGACAGTGCCTTTCGGCAAGCGCGGTCGAGAGGAAATCCCGCGAATGGAGAAGCATCCATGCCAGCGCGCTGGTCAGGTGGTGGTAAGTATGAAGTTTTTGTCGAGTAGTTATGTCTTGACATCACTGCCGGAAGACCGCAGAGTTGACCCACGCGATAGTCGGGACAAATAGCTTGCATAGCCCTGCTTGACAAGTTGTTTGGCATGACCGATTATTCAACGGAGCCCGGAAAGGACGAAACTGACCGGAATGAAGAGTAAGCCTTCGCCGAAGTCGGCGGAGTAACCTGATTCAGGTACATAAGGGAGGGGACTACCAATGCTAGTTAGGGTATTACGCCCTGCGATTTCACTGACGGCTATTGGCGCGCTTTTGCTCGCCGCTCTGGCCGCTTTCGTTATTTTGGGCACGGAAAAATCTCACGCGGACAGCGTCTATGCACCGACGACTGTCGCCAAGTTCTGCAACGCGATGGACCCAGCGTTCGTCGACCCGGCGCTCGCCGGTGTTGCGTCCTGCACAGAGGACCTGTCCCTGGGGGCAGCGGCGGACTTCTGGACCGAAGTGGACATGCTGTCCCCGACCACGCTGAACTTCTCAAACATCACGACGTTCGCTCCGCCCGGTTCCACGGTCAACGCCGGCGGGACGATCCCGACAGGCGCCAAGATCGGCGGACTGCGGTCCTTGACGACTCTAGGCCTGATCAACGGCACCTGCAGCACGACGATCACGGTTGAGTTCGTGCTCTTCAACGTGGCGTTGCCGGACAACGCGGCTGACCCGCGGGCGAGCACCAACATCGTGTGGCCGCGCTTCGAGGGTTCGTCTGACCGCTTCGGTGGCTTCGCCGCCCCAGGCGGCGTCGGCTCTGGCGTGCACCCCGCGGGGCCGAACCCCTATGCACCGGCCGGCCTCGGAACCGCTCCAGGCGTTGTTCCTCGCGCCGACGGCACGAGCATCGGCATCACGGGCTACCCGATCTGGCTGCTCGACCTGTTTGACCCTGACTTCACACCCGGTAACTTCGACCCCGGTCTGGGAGCGGTCACCGGCTCTGACGGCGCGACGAAGCCGCTCGTTCCCCTGGCCGTCTACGGCGGACTGACGTTCGTGGCAGGCAGCTGGACACCGCTCTACTTCTTGCAGTTCGAAGGTGGCACGGCTGCTCCCGCTGGCGGCGCGCTCGCAGCCCTTGGTGGAGCCGCAGCACTGATGAACGAAAACATGGGCTGGCCGAGCGCTGCCATCCTGACCGACCCGAGCGCGGTAGCGGCATCGCCCAGCACGATCACTGACTTCTGCACACCGCTGGGCATTGAGACGATGCTGCTCGGCACCGCCATCGGCGGCGGCGTCCGGGCGACCAACCCCAGCGTTGCGGGCACTCACTTCGTGACGCAGTACCACGCTTCTCAGCGCGACCTGGACCAGGACGGCCATGAGAACGCGATCGACACCTGCTTCAAGGACCCCAGCACCGACCCGCGTGTAATAAGCGGCTCGGACGCTGACAGCGACGGCATTGACGACGTCTGCGACGCCGTTGGCGGCGGCGCCATCGACGAAGACGGCGACGGCTTCCTGAACCGCCAGGACAACTGCCCCGTCCTGACCAACGCGGCCAACCTTGGCAGCGAGGTCAACACCAGCATCGGTTCATCCCAGGCAGACCTCGGGCCCAAGGGCGACGGCATCGGCGACGCCTGCGACACCGGCGTCGTGACAGTCACCGCCGGCCATAACGGGTCCGGCTCCTACGCAGTCACACTGTCACCGACGGTCTCCAACGGCCGCTACCACACGCTGACGAACGTCGTTGCGAAGTGCTTCGGCGGTGCGGCTGACCTCGACCTCGACGGCTACTGCGCCGGCGCCGGCGACACAGCTGACTCCGGCCCGGGAGCGGCTGTCAAGCACGGCTCCTGGTCGGGCACCCACCCGGGCGCACAGATGGACACGGACGACGATGGCTGGTCTGACGCGCTGGAGACTTACTTCGGCACGGACCCGGTCTTCGCCTGCCCCGCGAACACGACCTCCGGCAACGAACCGGTCAACAACTGGCCGCTGGACCTGAACGACAGCAACTTCGTCAACACGTTCGACGTTGTTCCGTTCATCCCGGCGCTGAACAAGTTCATCGGGGAAGTAGCGGCCGCGACGACTGGCCTGGACTTCAAGAACGACGGCTTTATCAACACGTTCGACGTTGTTCCGTTCATTTCGGCGCTGAACCACACCTGCGATGCACCTGTTGGTCCCGCGGGTATGGGATTCACGTCCTGGAGCCAGCAATAGTCAAATTGGCGAATAGGCCTATAGGAGCCCGCAAAATCGGCTTGTAACAGGGTTGTGGGTGCGGCGGTTTACCAGCCGTACCCACAACCCGACCAGCTAGGGAACGATCCATCCAGTCTAGTTCTTAATAGGGGGTGCGGCGATGAGACGCCTAACCATCGGCTCGTTTATAACCGCGGTCATAGGAGCGCTCATAGCAGTGACGTTCCTTGTATCGCAGGTTGCTGATAATGCCGAGGCATTGGGTGGCACGGATACCGTTGCCATCGACTTTGTCACAACCGGCAATACCGGCACCAACATCGGCGCTGGAGGAGCCGGCATCGACGCCGGCGACATCCAAGGCACCACTTCGGTGGCGCTCGCCAGTCCGTTCACGTTCGACATCGTTGTCGATTCTGTGGTTGCACCTGATGCACTCTTCGGAATCGGCGTTGATGTCGGCTACGATTCGTCAATAATCAAGGTGACGGGCGTAGACCGGACCTCCACCGGACTTCTTCAGTTCACAGGAGCTGGACCAAGCCCGTTCGGCGGCAACGACATTCTCCCCGACACTGACGGCAGCTTCCGCGTGGACTCCGTCGACATCGGTGGTTTTGACGAGGTCGGCGCTGGCGTCGTTCTCAGCGTTACCATGGAGTGCACCGCGGCCGGCGTCAGCGCGATTACGCTGGCTGACGGCAGCACAGGCGGTGGCGCCAACATGGGTGTCCTGACGACGGCAGCCGCCATATCGGTGGGCACCGAGCTTGAGGGCACAGTCCTCTGCGCCACGACGCTGGCCGACATTGAGGCGACAAGTGCCACGATCTCCGCGATCCCGTCACAGGTCGGCGGCGTAGCGTTCCCGGTTACGGTGAGCGGTACGATCGACAACCTTGGCGTGACGACTCCGGTTAACGTGGACACGACCATCGACCTGACGGTCGCGGGCGACTGCAGCGTTGCAGCCCCTGGAGCCTCGTTCGTGGTCCAGGACAGCGCGCTGGTTGATCCAGCCGCACCGTCGCCCGTGAGCCATATCTTCTCGGTCACGTGCACTGGCCCGTCGTTCCACGTGTTCGACGCGTCCATCACGGTTGCGATCGACCAGGCCGGCGTTGCTGACCTCACCAGTGGCAACGACACGGTTGCTGCCGCCACAGTAGGTGGTGTTGTAGTGACGGTCTCGGCTGACCTAAGCAGCGCAGTTACTTCGATCCTTCCCGCTGGCGGCGCGTTCGTCGCGCCTGTCTGCCTGCCGGACCCGGTAGGAGTAGGAAGCTTTGCGCACTGCCCGCTGGCGACTCTGCCTCGACTTGACATCGGCAGTTCCGGCACGATCGATGTTCTGAAGAGCCTGACGAACATCACGGCAAACGGCCCGTTTGCGGCCACGGACTCGGCTACACTGAGCCTCCACTACGGCTCCGCCTTCGGTCCGCTTGCAACAGGCTGCTCGGTAACGACGACGAACCCGGCGACGGCGCCTGCCAGCCTTGGCTCGGCGACGCCGACGCTCAGCTGGGACATCACCTGTGCGGGTGGTCCCCTAGGTGACTCGTTCGCCGGTGGACCCGCTCTCGCGGCACCAATCTTCGTTTGTGTGGTGGACACGGTGACCGCAGACGATTCTCACGTTACGGACCCGAACGCGGCTAACAACACCTCTGCAACGTGCACGGCGTTCTGGAGCACGGCGACCTTGACGCCGATCTACACACAGACGATCGACGAGAACGACGGCCCGTCGACGACAGCTGCCGTCCCTGACGATGACAACTGCCTGACGAACGGTGCAGCGTTCGCGTCGGCGATCCCGTGTGAGTTCCTGCAGTTCGCCGCCAACGCCGTTGGCGAGCCTCTGTACGCCATCTTCAGCACGATCCCGCAGCCCGCGTTCACCCTGGCCAACGGTCTAACGATCCCGGCCGGTGAGCCGGTCGGCGCATTGGGCTTCTCGGTTGGAGTTATCATTCCGCCGTGCTTCCCGGGTGCCGCTACGGTCCCCTTCCCGGCGGTTCCGCTGTTCAACGGCGCTCTGCCGGCGACGACGACGCTCGTCAACGACGACCCGGCCGGTAACGGCGTCACAACGTTCGTTGACGTTCTGACCGACGAAGACCTGTTCGACGGCATCGACAACGACGGCGACGGTTCCTGGGACGAGGACGGCGTCAACCCGTTGAACGGCCAGCCTTCCGCAGGCCCGAACGACGGCAGGATAATCGGCGCCCCTGCACCTGGTGCGGGCCTGTTCAGCCCGTTGGCCTTCCCGACGCGGCTGTACGCGGACGCGCTGCTGCAGTCGTTCCTGGCTTCCGGTCTGCCGATCTGGGCCCGCTACAGCGGTGTTGCCCCGACGGCTGCCCCCGGCACGCCAGTCAACGTACTGGTCATGAACGCCGGTACAAGCTACATCAGTTACGCCATCACGGGTGACCCGGCCTCTGACCCGACGATACCGAGCAGCTTCTGCTCGCCGTTGACCTCGACGTCAGACATCTTCGGTGTGACCCCTGGCGGCTTCCAGAACCGCGTGTGCAACACAGTCGGCACACACTTCTCCAGCGGTAACTTCGTCCGCGCGGACACTATTGAGACGGTTACCGTAATCGACCCGATCTCTTGCTCGCCGGCGGACGTCACTGTTGCGATCGCCAAGGACGAGATCATCGGTGACAACAGTCCTCCAGGTGACATCGTCCATGCAGGCATCACGACTACCCGGACAGTAACCGTCACCCTCGGCGGCGACGCCGACCTGACGCTGTCGTTGACCGGTCCGGCCGTGTGTGACCCGCACTGGACGAACCCGTTGGATGCGTTCCCCTCGATCATCGGCGGCACGCAGACCTCCGTGGTATCGGCTCCTGGTCTTACCGCAGCCGGCGACTCGCCGTTCCTCGCTGTTTACAGCGTGAACTGCCCGGTCACCGGCCCATACAACATCCAGGTAGTCGCCAACTACTCGTCAGCGTCACCAGACGCAGACCCGACGAACAACCAGGATGAGAACACCATTCAGGTAGTCGTCAGCTGTGACGCGGACAGCGATGGCATCTGCACGCCGACCGACAACTGCCCGAGCGTCGCCAACCCGGCCCAGACGGACACGGATGGCGACGGCATCGGCGACGCGTGTGACCTCGACGACGACGACGACGGCGTTCCCGACCTCTCTGACGGTTGCCCTCTCATCGCTGAGGACTTCGACAGCGTGGCCGACACTGACGGTTGCCCCGACACCGACGTTGGCGTTTCCGTTATCAAGGACGAGACCTACGACGTGGACGTCTCCGTCTCGACACTCAAGAACGTTGAGATCACAGTCACGAACGGCAACTACCCGGCGGACGTCCGCACGGTAATCACTGCCATCTCCCTGGTCGGGACGTGCGAGGCTCGCCTCGTAGCCCAGGCTGGAGACCTGTACAGTGAGTTCTTCACGGACGAGACTGCCGGCGCGCCGAACCCCGACACTCTGACATCTCAGGTTGAGCGGGTCGACGCGATGGCTGCCAACACAATCAACATTCTCAACTACCAGTACGCCATCCACTGCTTCGGCGAGTCCGCCCACGTTGATGCTTTCGAGCTTCAGGTAGACGTACTTCCGTTGGCACCAGTCCAGGAAGAGAACCTGGGTAACGACCCGTTGATCGGTCCGCCGACTGCTTCCGACAACGTGCACAAGAACTTCCCGGACGTTACCGCGTTCAACAACGCCGACCTTAAGAAGGTTAGCGTTACCGTGACCTCGCCGGCCTCGGTCGCCGAGAACACGAACTTCCAGGTGGTGGCTGAGAGCATCATCCACAACAACGGTCCTCAGTCAGGCGACTACGAAGACACCAGCACGCTGGTTCTTCCGGGCGACTGCAGCACGATCAGCACCAACCCACAGGTCGCCTCCGGCACCCTGGCCGTTAGCGCGGCCACGCCCATCGCGGGCGTGTGGACAGTGCAGTGCAGCGACGGATCGAACCACCTGTTCACGGTGAACAACGTTCTAGTACTGACGGGTCCGACCCACACGCAGGACCCGAACGGGTTGAACAACTCGGGCTCCGGCAACAGCACGACGGCGATCATCGGCACGACTGACCCCAGCGTCACGATTGCTGTGTTCCCGATTGGTCCTAAGTTGGCCAACACGCCGTTCACTGTCTTCACCGACAGCGTCGTGAACCTCGGTCTCGCCACCAGCGCTACCCTGACGGTGACGCTGGCCGGTCCGGGCGACTGCACGATCCCGGCTCCGAACCCGATAGTTCAGGGCACAACCGGTGGCAACGAAGCCGCGGACTTCTCCGGCATCGAGTGCACAGAAGGCTCAAACCACCTGTTCACCGCAACCGCAGTGCTCAGCGGCGAAGTTGCGCCTCTGCACGTGACAGTCGTTGACACAGCGAACGACAACACGAGCGTGGACAGCGACACGACAGCCGTTACTGCCACGGCGGTTCTGACGACCACCGTGACCCTCAACCCAACCTCCGCACAGAACACTGCTGCCACGAACACAGCCGTGAACGTCAACGTCCTCACCACCAACAGCGGCGACGTAGTTGACGTGACGAAGGCGTTCACCACTGGTGGCACGTGCACCATCAACAGCCTGGTTCCGGGCGGTCCGGTTGTGGGCATCACCATCAGCCCGGCTGACAACCAGAACCACACCCTGAACATCGAGCTGCCGGCGGCGGCCCTAAGCTGCACGTACACGGTTGACGTGGCGATTACCACGCCTGACCTGCACGACGACGGCTCCGCGGCCGACGGCGACAACGGCGTCCTCTGCCTCGACACCGATAGTGATGGCGTCGACGACGGCGGAGCGCCTTGCAACGGGCCTGACAACTGCCCGACGGTTGCCAACCCGAGCCAGACAGACACGGACCTTGACGGTCTTGGTGACGCATGCGACCCGGATTCTGACCATGATGTTGGCGTGAAGTACGTCATCCTCATCGGCCCGGCTGCGGTGAACATCAGCGACACCAACGGCCGCTACATGTGGGTCATCGCCGAGATCGGTAACTTCTCCGATCACGACGAGCTGGTCACGATCAACATGAGCATCGCAGAAGCCGTGCCGCCGCCCGCCGGTTGCACGCGCAGCGAAGTTACGATTCTGCCTGGTCAGGCATCATTCATCCTCACCCAGGGTGAGCAGAAGTTCATCGTCTTCCGGGTGCGCTACGAGTGCCACAGCCCGGCCGGTGGACAGGTGATTGACCAGACGGTCACAGTCACGATCACTCACGACGACATCGATGGCGCTGGCCCGCACGACGGCGACGACACGCACCTTGCTAACCAGAGCAAGACGGTCGTCAAGCAGGTAATCATCCAGTAAGCCTGTAACTAGCCCGAGAGTGGGAGTCCGACCAACTCCCACTCTCGGTGAATCGGTAAGCAAAGTAGACGACGGGGCAGTGGGGGTCCCCCCCTCTGCCCCGTCGTTTTTTCTCAGCAGGTTGAGCAGGAAAATCGAACAGGTTCAGAAACCGCCCGGTCGAGCTCGAAAGAGAATGGGGAGGCGAACGTGAACACAGGTATCAGCGCCGCGAGGAAGCTAGTCCTTCCAGCCTTCATCGCACTGTTGGCGATTGGCCTGGGACTATGGGCAACGAACTCTACCGAGAACGCCGAGGCCGCGCCAACCGAACTCACGGTCGGTCTGGACATGAAGAGCGCGGTGGGAAACGCCGGTACTTATAACATCAGCAGCCTGCCCACGTTTGAGCAGTGCCTGGACGTTGAGACGAACGTCAATAGCGGCATGTTCTACCTCGACGTGTTCATCCTCAACGTGACGAACCTGATCGCGTTCAACGTCGACATCACCTTTAGTTCGGGGAAGATGCAGATCCTGGAATCTGACGTGGAGCAGTTTCTAGGCACCGGTGGGTCAATCCAGAACTTCTCCCGCAACTCATTTGGCGGTACGAAGACGATCAATCCAGCCGTTAGCGACGGCGCGTTTGTCGCCGCCGCCCTGGACACGGGGGGGCCGGACTCCGGCAGCGGCGTGCTGGCCCGGATCAAGGGACAGGGGTTCATCACCGGCGGCGGTAGCGTGGTTACTTTCGAACTGAACATCAGCCCGGCGGCGTTCAAGGGCGTGACGCTTACCGACTCCATAGCCAACCACCCCGGAGATACAAACAGCGACGGGTTCTTTGACGGCCCCTTCATCAATCAGACCGGAACGATCGCGATCGACCAGCCGGACGGAGACTTCGACGGCATCTCCAACACTTGCGACAACTGCCCGACCACGTCGAACGCCGCGCAAACGGATACTGACGGCGACGGCCTGGGGGACGCCTGCGACAGTGACAGCGACGGCGACGGCATCGCGAACGGCAGCGACAACTGCCCACTGGTGTTCAACCCGGGTCAGGACCCCAGCGCCTGCCTGGACTCTGACGGCGACGGCGTGTTGGACGGCAATGACAACTGCCCGTCCATAGCGAACGCCGGCCAGGAGGACTTCGACAACGACGCCACCGGCGACGCCTGCGACACAGACGACGACAACGACGGCGTCCTCGATGGGCCAGACAACTGCCAGTTCGCCGCCAACCCGGGGCAGGAGAACTGGAACGGTGATGCTCTCGGAGATGCCTGCCAGGACTTCGACGGCGACAGTTGGATAGACTCGGATGACAATTGTCCGCAGTTTGCGAACCCAGGCCAGGCGGACTCCGACGGCGACGGCGCCGGCACGATCTGCGACAATTGTCCGACCGCTCCGAACGGCGGGCAGCAGGACGTGAACACGAACTTCGTTGGCGATGCCTGCGAAGACACTGACGGTGACGGTTGGCTGGACGACGTCGAGGTGTTCACGGGCACCAAGTGGAACCAGAAGTGCGCAACGGACACCACGAAGTTCAACGAGGACCCCGACCCGGATCCCGCTGACACGAACGACGACCGCACGATCAACACGTTCGATCTCGTACCGTTTATCACGTTCCTGAATACGACCACGCCACGCTATGACTTCACGATGAACGGATTCGTGAACACGTTTGACGTAGCGCCGTACATTCCGCTTCTCAACACTACGTGCGTTCCCTAGGGAGAAACTGATTGGTGGGTTGGATCCGGTTATGAAGAGAGAGGGGAAGGGGCTCGCTCACGGCGTCCTCTTCGCCTGTGTGGGGCTGGCGGCGCTAGGCGCCGCCCTGCTGATCTGGCTCGTATCCTCGGCAGGTGCCTCAGGCGAATCGACGATGATGCTCGGCGTTGATGTTTCGCCGGGAGCGAATCAATCGTCGAGCAGCATAGGCGAGATCGAGACCTGCGTCCGCCACGACGTCGGCGATGAGTTCACGATTGACATCTTCGTGAACAACGTCATCGAGCTGACGGCGTGGGAGCTGCGATTGGACTATGACAGTGATGTGGTGCAGGTGACAGATGCAGACTTTAACTACTTCCTGCTCAGCACGCCGCCGGGAGGAAACGTCTTGTCGCTGTTCGAGTCTGAGCTACCCGGACGGCAGTTCTTTGGCGCAGGAGAGATTAGTGGGGCACCGGACTCCGGGTCCGGAGTGCTCGCCCGTGTGAGCATGGCAGCGGTAGGCGAGGGGGTGAGCGACGTATCGGTCGTTGACAGCCCGGTATACTTCGCTCCCCGGCTGACGAACAAGTCAGGCGGCGCCGTAGGCGACAACAACAGCGACGGTCACTGGGACGGCTCAATCGTCGGCGGCGAGATCAGAGTGGGCAAGAGCTGCAACCCGAACGCGCCCGTGATCACACCGAAGCCATCACTCGCTCCGGGTACAACTCCCAACCCGGGACCGGGCGACTCAGGCAGCGGCAGCGGCAGCGACGGCGCCGGGGATACCGCAACAGGCGCTCCCGTGGTGATCGTCCCGGGTGGCGGATTCGATCCCGGTGAGAGTGGCTCCGACGACTCCGGCAGCGATGCCGAAGTCAGTAGCGGCAGCGATTCTGATCCCGGAAGCGACGACGATGGCGCAACGGATCCCGGCGATGATGGATCCGATCCCGGCAGCGGCGCGGACGATGAGATCGAGGGAGACCGCAACGCCGTCAACGCCGCGGACGACAGCGATAGCTCCGGTGGGATGGCGCTGATAATCCTCGGTCTGGGAGCGGCCGCGCTGGCGCTGGGAGCGCTAGCCTACACGTTATCGCACCGTTTCCGCGGCTGAGGGGTTCGTTCTACAGACCCTAGCTTGTCACAGAGCGTCCGCGTGTGATAACAAGAGCGGGACACACGAGCCCGAAAGCAGTATCCGCTCGAAGAGGAGGCGTCAATTGAAGAAAGTGATGTTTGGGGGTCTGCTCGCCGCGATCGCGGCGGCTGCGGTGATCCTTACCGGCGGCGGCGTCAACGATGCCCAGGCCGGCAGCGTAATCGTGGGAGTAGACCTGGATTCAACCGGCAACACGGCGACAAGCGTAGGCACAATCGAGAACACTGCCGACAACGTGGCGCTTAACACTCCGTTCCGGGCGGACATCACGGTCCAGGGTGTTCCCGCGCCGGGCCTCTTCGGTGTTGGCATTGAGATCCTCTTTGACCCCGCCATCGTTAGCGTCACTGGCCCCCCGTTCGCACCTGCATCGCTGGCCGGACAGGTACTCCAGTACTCCAGCGGGACGCCGTCGCCCTTCGGCGCCGTCGTCCCGGGCGCGGGTAGTCTTCGTGTCGATTCGGTCGATATCGGCATCGACCCGCCCGAGACTGGCGATGGCATCGTCTTCTTCTTCGACATCGAGTGCATCGCGACCGGCGTTTCGACGATCGAGCTGATCGACAATGCTACCGACGGCGGCGTCCACGCCGGCATACAGAACACGCTAGGTGTCTTCTCTGTCAGCTCCGAGATCGAGGGCGTCGTGGGCTGCGAGGTCCCGGCCACCGTGCCGGCCACCGCCACGCCGACTGACCCGCCGACCGCGACGACTCCAGCGGCGACGACTCCAGCTGCGACGACTCCGGCCGCGACGACTCCAGCCGCGACGACTCCAGCCGCGACGACTCCGGCCGCGACGACCCCGGCTGCAACGACTCCGGCCGCGACGACGGCAGCACCGACAGGGACGGCCGGTGCCGGTACCGGCACGCCGGCCGCGACCGCGACTCCCGGTGGCCTACCAAACACCGGTGGCGCGAGCAGCAGCTCTGGCATTAGCAGCCTGTTGCTGATCAGCGCGATCGGCGCTGCACTTGTTCTGACAGCCGGCGGCAGCCTGGTAGCGGCCCGTTCGGCGAGGAAGGAATAACGGAGGCCTGACCCTCAGGCTTAACGTGAATCGTTTTATGATAGCGGCGGTGGTGGTGCTGGCACTTAGCACCACCACCGCTCTGTCTTTCCAGCAGCTCGCAACCGTTACCGCGGGACTCGACGCCCAAGCGGGAGAACCCGGCGTGGACGTCGTGGCCGTGGACCTGGACCCAATCGGTAACACGGCGACAAGCGTGGGAACGATCGAGAGCTTAGCGGATAACGTGGCGCTCAATGCTCCGTTCCAGGCCAACATTACCGTCGAGGGTGTACCGGAACCAGGCCTCTTCGGTATCGGCTTCGAGATCGTCTTTGACGCCAGTGTTGTAAGCGTCGCGGGCGTCCAGCCTTCGACACTGTCCGGAGAGGTGCTCCAGTACTCAGGTGGGACGCCAAACCCCTTTGGCTCCGCCGTCCTGGCTGAGGGCAGCCTTCGCGTCGACGCCGTCGACATCGGCGGCGGCTCGCCCGAGACCGGCGACGGCGTCGTCTACATCTTTGACATTGAGTGCATCGCAACCGGCGTTTCGACGATTGAGCTGACGGACACCGCGACGCTCGCCGGCGCCAACGCCGGCATCCTTAACCTCATCGACGGGGGCAGCGCGTTCCCGGTCGACCTCGAGATCGAGGGAGCTGTGGGCTGCGGCGTCCCCGCTCCGACGCCGAGCCCAACTCAAATTTCGACTCCGACTCCGACCGGCGGCACGGTAGCGCCCGGCGACACCGCCGTCGCCGTTGATGTAATACCCAGCGGGAACAGCGCCACCGCGCTGGGGGCGAGCGAAGTCTGCGCCGCCGCGGACGTTGACGACCGATTCATCGTCGACGTGATCATCGACAACGTCGAGGAGCTTGTTGCCTGGGAGGTTTCGATCAGCTACGACCCGGAAATTCTTCAGGTCGAGGAGCGGGACGTGGACTTCCTCCTCGCACGGGAGGATATCGACAGCATCATCGACACGTCCGGCCGGGTGCCGGACAGCACGGGCCGCTATTCGGCCGGGGCAGTCGACACGTCAGATCCGGCGACGCCTGACAGCGGGTCGGGCGTTCTGACGAGGATCACGCTATCGGCGGTCGGTGAGGGGACGTCACCGATATCGATCCAGGGCGTCGACATCGGCGGCGATTCGGGCATCGACCGCGGCGTCCTCCTTCGGAACCACGACGACGACCTCGTCGGCGACGATAACGGCGACTCATTCTTCGACGGCCCAACGGCCGACGCAGAGATCCGCGTGGGCGAGGCTTGCCCGGACAGCAACGCCCGCGTCGTAGTGGATACCGGCAACGGCGACGGCGACCCAGGCGGCAGCGGCGACGATGACGACGGAGGCAGCAGCCTGATCTGGATCATCATCGGAATAGCCGCGCTCGTCATGGCCGGGGGCGGCGCGGTATATCTCTTCATGCGCCGACGGTCAGCACCGTCCCTATAGCCTCGCGACCGGGCCGGCCGTATAGTTTTATGTAACCCAACGAAACCGTGTAGCTGTGCGTCTCCCTCTCGTGATCAGAATTCTTCACACGCAGGCCCCCGCGCTCTTTGCAGCTGCGTACAGCCTTGTCTTGATGCTTGCCACGCTCACTCTCCTGTTAGTCGCAGCGTCACCTGCCTGGACGCAGGGTGAGGGGCCGTCGCTGGCGATCGACGCCGGGCCCGAGGGGAACGGACCGACATCGATCGCCGGAATCCAGGACTGCGTGTCGGCGCCGCTCAGTGCATTGTTCGAGATCGACGTTGTGATCAGAGACGTGGAGGACCTACTGGCCTGGGAGCTAGAGCTGGAGTACGACCCGACAGTCGTCATCGTGGTCGATCACGACGTAAGGCTATTTCAGGGGGCGAACCCTGGATCGGCGCCGATCGACCTCTCGGGCCGGATCCCCAACAACACGGGATTCCACTCGCTCTCCGCTGTCGAATCAAGCGATCCGCCAGCGGTGGACTCGGGGTCGGGTGTCCTGGCGCGAGTGACGCTGGAGGCCGTGGGCGAGGGTGAGAGCCCGCTTCGCCTCGGCGACCGGGACATCAACGAGGACGGGACGCTGGACCGGGGTACGCTGCTGAAGAACGTTGATGCCGAGGTGATCGGAGATGAGACCGGCGACTCGTTCTTCGATGGGCCGCGCGGCGAAGCGATAGCCGTTGTCGGCAACGACTGTCCGGCCGGGTCGAGTTCAGTCTCAGTCGAGGGATCTGCGTCTTCGAGCGATAGTGGCTTCCCCTGGCTGTACGTCGCAGGTGCTATCCTGGCGGCGCTGGTCGTCAGCGCACTGGGTTGGCTCATGTTGATCTCGCGGCGCAAGTCGACCGGCAGCCCGAGCGATACTAGCGAGGCTTAGCGGCGGCAGCGGGCGCGGGCTCGCTGGCAAGTGGCAAGGTCACTATGAATCGAGCACCCTTCTCCGGCTCGCTCTCGGCACGAATACCGCCCCCGTGCGCATGAGCGATCCAGCGGCTGATCGCAAGACCGATTCCTGCACCGCCGACCGTCCGTTCGGGGCTGATGGTTCCGCGGAAGAAGCGCTCGAAGATCTGCTCCAGCTGCTCCGGCGGTATGCCCGGCCCTTCGTCCGCAACGATCACCTCAACGGCGGATTGTGATGGCTCAACGGAGATGACGACCTCGCCCCCTGAGGGCGAGTACTTGATCGCGTTGTCTACGAGATTGATCAGGAGTTGCTTTAGGAGATCGCGGTCTCCGGACACGTTCACCTGCTCCTCGTGTTCGAGCTTGAGGCGGACGTCTTCACGGACGTTGCGTGACTGGTGACAGACCTCCAGGCAGAGCTCGTCCAGCTCCACCGGCTGGCGGGCGATCTCGCGGCCGGCCTCAGCGTGCGCGAGGTAGAGAAGGTTGCTGGTGAGACGGATCAGGCGACCGACCTCGGCGGACATCTTCTCGAGCTGAGCGCGGGTGTCTGCGTCGAGGTCTGTATCCATGAGCATGACGTCGAGGTTGCCACGCAAGCCGGTGAGAGGTGAGCGCAACTCGTGCGATACGTCCATCACAAAGTTCCGCTGCTGCGAGAACGCGCTCTCCAGGCGCGCTAGCATGGCGTCAAACGTGTCAGCGAGGCGCTGCACCTCTCTTGGCTCGCCGCGCGCACTGAGGCGGCGCGTGAGGTCCGACGCTTCGATCTCAGCCGCGACGTGCGTCACACGCTCAACGGGACGAATAGCGCTCCGAGCGAGCCAGAAGCCGACGGCGAAGACGAGCAGCACGGCGATGGCGCCACCGCCGATGAGGATCGTAGCGAGCACCTGGCGGACGTCCTCGACGGCCTGCGAGCTCTGCGCCACCTGTATGATCAGCACTTCGTCTCCGACACGCAGGCGCCCCGTTCGGACGAGGTGTTCCTCGCCTGCGATCTCCATCGATTCGTCAAATCGCTCGCCCTCGATCGTGACGCGTACGACCTCTCGCTCGGTCAAGCGCATCGTCCTGACGTCCGCCTCGGCGTTAGCGGCGATGAGGACGCCGGTGGCGTCGTAGTAGATGACAGGATAGGGATAGTCAGCGACGGTGCTCTGCAGGGCGGCCTGATCCGACCCGCGCACGAGGACGACACCGCGGGCTTGTTCGAACGTACCCGTAAGATCGTCGCGAACGTCGTCCTCAAGGATCTCGGTGACGGCGACGTAGATCGAAGCGAAGACGGCGATCAGACTGACGGCGAAGGCGAGGGCGATCCAGATGGTGAGCCGCCAGCGGATGGCGAGTCCGGCGCGCGCTCGATCTTGAGAAGCCATCCCGCTACGCCCTGAGCATGTACCCGACGCCACGCACGGTGTGGATAAGGTCGGACTCACCCTCCGCGTTCAGCTTGCGGCGGAGATACCGGATGTAGACCTTTATTGTGTCGCTCTCGACGCCGAAGGTGTAACCCCAGACACGCTCGAAGATCGTATTGCGGTCAAGCACCTTGCCGGCGTTGCGGGCGAGGAAGATAAGGAGGTCGAACTCACGGGGCGTCAGCTCGATGTCGCGGCCGGCGCGGACGACCTCTCGGCTGGCCGGCCGGATCGTCAGATCGCCAACCTCGATGAGCTCCTCCCCGGGCTCGTGCCGGCGAAGGGCCGCGCGCACGCGGGCGACAAGCTCGTCGAAGGCGAAAGGCTTGGTGACGTAGTCGTCGGCGCCGGCCTCCAGGCCCTCGATCTTGTCGGCCACGGAATCGCGGGCGGTGAGAATGATTATCGGCACGTCACCGGCGGCGCGCAGGCGGCGGCAGACTTCAACACCGTTGACTTTGGGGATCATAAGATCGAGCAGGACAAGGTCCGGCGGCTTGTCGCGGGCGGCCTCGAGCCCTGCTTCGCCGTCACGGGCAACCTCGACATCGTAGTCCTTGTAAACGAGGCCGCGCTGGATGAAGTCAGCGATATCGAGGTCGTCTTCTATCAATAGGATTTTAGTCATCTCTGCTACCTGCCGAATCCTGCTTTCAAGTCTCGCTCATTAGAGATGTAATGGAGTGATTCAGACGCCGTAGGAATCACGAGCGTTGTCGACAACCGTTTGCGCCCAAGTCTCTACCTGGTCCAGAAAGACCTCGAGCGGCGAGAACTGGTCATGCGCCGAGAGAACCTTGACCAGGGATCGCACACGTCCGGCGCGGAAGATCACGAAGTCATCGGTGATCAGCCGCGTCGGCGGGCAGGTCTCAGACGGAGTCGTGCCCGGAGATGCGCCGGGCGGTAACAGCTCGGTGCACTGGTCGAAGCCGGTGATGCGAATCCAGATCGATTCATCGCCGATCTGGCGGTCGATCTCGGTGACGCCGAGGCCGGTCAGGTCTTTGTAGCTCGGGCCCCAGTCGGTAAGGCGGACTTCCGCCTCTGTCTCCTGGAAGGATTGGCTCGCTCCGAGTGCGTCGTCATACACGCTCGCCGAGTTCTGGATGCCGCCCCTCACCGGCGAGTCCTCGGCGAGTGCAGCGGTTGGGATAAAGGTGAGGTCGACGCCCATCAGCCGGCCGATCTCACCGAGGCGCAGAAGCTCCTCGACGGAGGGTCCGGCCAGGTCTTCGTTGCTGGAGAAGGCGAGGCCGCTGGCCTGCAGTCCCTGTGGCACGTCGTCTTCGTTGAGCAGGACTGAGACGAGCTGCGCCCGGAGAGGGTCGAGCGTCGCCGCGGCGCTCGGTTGCGCGGACTCGCTCGGTGTCGGCGTCGCAGCGTCATCATCATCTCCGCCGCAGGCGGCGATGAGAGAAGCAGCGAGGAGCGGGAGAAGCAGGTATGAAAGTGGCTTCATATGAATGAACACGCGGCTTT
>Ga0255058_10000489_pt1 | contig 23195 bp, 15 predicted proteins | sample Cases_109_9_MG_FD_188637 | JGI IMG/M metagenome (GOLD analysis project Ga0255058, IMG submission 188637) | Seawater microbial communities from Amundsen Gulf, Northwest Territories, Canada - Cases_109_9 | ecosystem: Environmental > Aquatic > Marine > Gulf | place: Canada: Northwest Territories... | reverse complement strand
ATTAATTTGGGCCAGATAAGCCTTGCAGATATATATGAAAAAGACGAAATAAAATATGTACTTCCCCGTGATGCTATCCCTGCTATAAAGAATCCTGAATTTGTACCTGCAGATGAAGCGGGGCTTGATGACAATGAACCTGTTGTAGGCATAATTATTAATGGTGAGACTCGTGCCTATTCTGTATATCTCCTGAATCATCATGAAATAGTAAATGATAAGATCGAAGATAATGCTTTTGCCGTTACCTGGTGCCCGCTAGCGAATCTTGCGGTTGTGTATAACAGAAAAATTGATGGTGAAGAATATACATTCGGGGTTTCAGGAAAATTGCTTAAAAATGCACTTGTGATGTTTGATTATGAAACTGAATCACTCTGGCCAATTGTTTACGGCGAGGCGATAGATGGAGAATTAACGGGAAGAAAGCTGAATAATATCCCGGGAAGCCAAAAGACATCATGGGGTGCATGGAAAAAACTGCATCCGGATACACTTGTGCTATCTCATGGTGGTTCCAGAACGATTGGTTACGATGCTTACGCAGACTATCACAAGGGGGAAAATACAGGCATTTATCCTGCCAAAAATATAGACAAAAGGTTAGGTATTAAGACAAACGTTATTGGAATAGAAGTAAATGATAAACACAAGGCCTATCCTTTCAGCTTGTTTAACAATACGAAAATAGTTACTGATAAATTTCAGGGCGTGAACCTGCTTATTTATAGAAATAACGAAACCGGCAGTATTATGGTATATGATAGGAAGGTTGACGAACATATAATTGATTTTGGGAAGAATATGGATTATGCGACAGACAACACAACAAACACTACGTGGGACCTGGAAAATGGGATTGGCATAAGCGGCAGTATGAAGGACAAAACGCTTCGACCCGTTAGCTATATTGCTGTTTACTGGTTTGTCTGGGCAGATTACTATCCTGAAACCGAAGTTTTTGAGGACTTAATCACGGAAGAAAGAAGATGGTAGCATGCATTGTCATTCTGAAGAATGAAGTGACGAAGAATCTATTATCCAAGACATGGAGTATTACTGAGAAAGAAATTATGCTAATACTGTCAAAGAAGTTTACATGCAGGGCGTTAAGTGCTTCATGAACAGAAGACTGGTTACCATAATAATCACAGGAATTGTTATCGAAATCCTGTGTGCTGCAACCGCTTTTATTGGAGATATAAAAAAGAATATTCCCTGTTTTGCTTTTTTATATACAGCCTCCTTTATTGCGTATATCTTTGCTGTATTTTATGTTTCAAGTAATGGAGAGACTTCTGAACAAGATGGCAATAGTTCAAGGGAGATTCTCTGGGCTATTATAATTTTTTCGCTGATATTTCGCTTTACGCTGTTACCAATGACTCCGTCAGATGATATGTATCGTTATTTATGGGAAGGAAAATTACAATTAAACGGGATTAATCCTTACTCCCATCCACCGGAATCTTCCAGCCTGGAACATCTCAGGGACAAGTTCTTTTTCGGTATTAATCATAAACATTTGTCTACAATCTATCCTCCATTAACATTAATGGTGTTTGCCGTGGCAGATTACATCTCACATTCCATCATATCAATGAAGTCTCTCTTTTTGCTTTTTGATGTATTTTCGATATTTTTATTATTGAGGTTTTTAGGCGTAATGGGGAAAAATTCTGTTAATGTGTTGATATATGCATGGAGCCCGTTAATCCTTATAAATTTCGCGGCAATGGGTCATGGTGATTCTTTGCAGATATTCCTTGTCATACTTGCGTTGTACCTCTGTGCAATTAGAAAGAATTTGCGGTCTGTCATTTCCATTGGTCTGGCAGCAATGTCAAAATTTGTATTCATTATTATTGCCCCCTTCATGATTTCGGGCCTGATGCCGGGCAAAAGGCTTAAATATGTTATAGCATTACTATCCGTTATTGCCATTTTGTATTTACCATATGTTGGCGCCGGTAAGAACCTGTTTTCTACCCTTTTCCACTTTGGGACTCAATACCATTTTAATGATTCTGCTCATTTCCTGATTTTCTGCTTATCTATTGGCTCCCCCCTGGTATCTAAGATAATAACGGCTATAATTTTTGGCTCTGTGCTTTTATATTTATATAAAAAACATTTAAATCTTTTAATTACAGATGATAATGAAAGTCCCCCTCAGTCCTCCTTTTCTAAAGGGGGATTTGAAAAAGTACGACAATGGGGGATTAATGATTCTGTTTTAAATTTTGCCTTTTTATCTATCGGAGCTTTTTTAATATTAGCTCCAACACTGCATCCCTGGTATCTGACATGGATAGTTCCCTTTCTCTGTTTCAATAAAAACCGGGCATGGCTTGTTCTGACCGGAACTATTGTCTGTTATTACTTCATGAATCATGAACTGTTTTCTAAGATGATATTGTATAACAACGAATTGGTATGGAAGGAAGTACACTGGTTAAAGCTGCCGGAATATCTTCCTTTTTATGGCCTGTTAATTTATGGCTGGCTGGCAAAGAAAAGCTTTACCTTGCGCCACTCTGGTTGAATAGAAATCTTATTGGAGGTAGAAGTTAAAATGGAAATAAACGAAAAATCTGTTTTTTACGCACCTGATTATTATCATATAGAACAAGACTCTCTCCACCTGTTTTTAGACCCTGAAATGCCGAACTGGATTATTACGGACAAAAGAGGCAGTCAGATTCTGGACGATATTAAGAAATGTAAAAACGTTAAGGACCTGATGCACAACTATGCAGACAATTTTGATATGGACTATACCAAGGCATGGTTGGAAGTTCATACGTTTTTAAAGGATTTGATAAGGTCTAAATTCCTGACATCAGAACCTGTAAAGAAGGTTAATTACGCCGGACGTGCAGACTTTATTCATGCATACAAACTCAATGAGTTGTGGATACACACAAACAATTCGTGCAATCTGACGTGTTCACATTGTCTGGTAAATTCATCTCCAAACGAAGATAAAGGCCTTTCAAAAGAAGCCATTAAAAGGGTAATTGATGAAGCCGTGATATTGGGAACATCGCGTTTTTACTTCACTGGCGGAGAACCCTTCATGAGAAAAGACATTTTTGAACTTATTGATTATGTCTGCAGCCATAAAGAGTCGGAGCTGATAATACTCACGAATGGAACTCTCCTGAAAGGAGAAACAATGGAAAGACTGCAAAGATGTAATAAAGAACTCTTAAAGATTCAGATAAGTCTTGATGGTTCAAGGCCGGAGATCAATGATCCTTTAAGGGGCAAAGGCAGCTTTGCTCTGATTGTTGAAGGTATTAAGAATATTGTTGAAGCAGGATATTTTCCAACGGTAACGACGGTAGTTACAAACAGCAATATTGAAGACATACAGGAAACTACAAAGTTACTTGCACTGTTAGGAGTAAGAACCCAACATCTTTTATGGGCCCACAAGAGAGGCCGGATAACCGATAATGGTAATAATTCCATTCCTCCGATAGATAAGGTGATTGAGGTAACAAGAAAAATAAAGGTAGTTGCGGGCGAATCAGGTATTTCAGTTGATAACTATGACTCATACAAATTCAGGGCAAACAGCAACAGGGGTACACGGTATGATTTGGGGAATGCATGTTATGACAGCTTGTGCGTATATTCAAACGGTGAAGTTTATCCATCTGCTTCGTTTGCCGGCCATGAAGGCCTGAAATGCGGAAGCGTTCTTACTGAAACGCTCAGGGAGGTCTGGGAAAACAGTAATATGAGCAAGGCATTTAGAAACGCAACGCTACAGAACAAGGAAAAGTGCAGGGACTGTCATATAAAATTTATATGTGGAGGCGGAGACATCGAACATTCTTTCTTTTATTCTGAGAACGGGTTCAAGCTGAAGACTGATCAATTTCCTTCCGACATCGGCATACACGCCCTGGACCCATATTGTGATTTGCATAAGGAGATAACAAAGAACGTCATATTTGAACTTGCCGAGGCCAGGGAAAAGATGATGGAGAGAAAGACGGGGTTCAGCGCTCCTACTGTTTTAAGATCGATGGGTGAAGGTGCCGCTGTTTGCGGCGCTGATGAACAAATTCTGAATTCCCAAATCTCAAATCCCAAATCCCAAATAGTAAATCCTCAATCCGTTCATACTCTCCACTCTAACTGCGTACTGTCTTTTGATGTTGATAAACCCAGGAGTATTGTACGTGAATTTTACGGCAAGGCGGCAGAAGAACCCCAGGAGGAATTGTGCTGTCCGACAAAAAATTCTCAGGAAGATACAAGCCATATTCCACAGGAAGTACTGGACAGATTTTATGGATGTGGGAGTCCGACTACGATTGCAAAGGTTTCAGAAGGAGAGACCATGGTCGATCTGGGGGCAGGCGCAGGGATTGACTGCTTCATTGCTGCCAAAAAAGTTGGTCCAATGGGGAAGATTTATGGAATTGATATGACGGATGAGATGCTGAAGGTTGCCAACGAAAACAAACATCTGGTGGCAAGAAATCTCGGCTACGATATTGTAGAGTTTAGGAAAGGATTCCTGGAAGATATCCCGGTTGAGGACAGTACGGTTGACCTGATTACTTCGAATTGTGTTATCAATCTATCACCGGACAAAAAAGCTGTTTTTAATGAAATGTGGCGAATACTTAAGGACCACGGCAGGATTGTGATATCGGATATCGTTTCTGAAGAGGAAACACCTCCCTATCTTAAACTTAACAAGCAGCTATGGGGTGAGTGTATCAGCGGTGCACTGACCGAGGATGAATTTATGGTCTACCTGGAACATGCCGGTTTTTATGGACTTCAAACATTGTCGAAGGTATTCTGGAAAGAGGTCGAAGGATACTCATTCTATTCCTTAACGTTGCGCGGGTATAAGTTTGAAAAGAGAGAGAATTGTGTTTACATTGGACAGAAGGCGGTTTACCATGGTCCATATAAGGCGATAACGGATGAAGAAGGCCACCTGTTTCCCAGAAACGAACCTGTTGAGGTTTGTACAGATACGGCGGCGAAGCTGAGCAATCTCCCGTATGCAGGACAGTTTACTATACTTAATACGGATAATGAGGATGCTGCATCATATAGTTGCAGTCCCTCAGAGGAAGGAGTTCCTTGTTGTTGAGGTAGTACATCCGTCCCAGATTATTTCTATAACATAACAGTATGGAAAAGATATGGACATAGAGAAAGCAATCAAGATAGTAAAAGAATATGGCAAAATCCTGAGGGAAAAACCGATTAAAAATATTCAGGGTCGCCTTATATCACTATTGCCATACGATAAGAATATAATAAAAGAGGCAATAAAAGTTGAACTGATATATACATGCACAGCAGAGCCGCGAGATGAAAAAATAATAAGGTCTCTTAAGTTGGCGTTCTTGCAGCTTGCCAGTTTTCTTCCTTATGATGAGGTCGTACCACCGTTTGATGTTGACGAAGCCCTTGGTTCGGATGATGTTTGCCACGACTATTACAAATACCTCGACGGAAGTGAAAAGGCCAGTAACCATATTTTAGAACAAACGAGTGTATTAGTAGAGGAGCTTGATGGGTTTTGTCAGGAAAATGGCTTATAGTAACGTCATAAGGTGGCCTGGCCTAATATTTCCGTGGTGTATTTGGTGATATCATAGAGTACGGCTATTTTGGTTTTACAAATCAGCTTTGCCCATTTCCAAACTTCCCCTCTGGTACCTTGCCCATGTTTTATATTGAAAAACTAAGACACTTTTTTATAATTGTTAATATAAACAGAGGTTAGAAACCATTTTTAAGGAAAAGTGTTCATATGATTACAGCAACCATTGAAAGCGAATAAGAGAATTATGGAAGAGAACGACAAGGAAATGATAAATAATCAATCAGAAAACAAAGAGAAATCAAAGGTATCCTTTTGGCTGATAAATAGTATTACCGAAGCATCTAAAAACGCACGTCAAATATATTACATTTATATTGGACTTCTGGCTTACTGGGCACTCACAGTCGTTAGCACTTCTGACCGGCAAATTATTCTTGATAATAAAGTCAGCCTGCCAATTATAAGACTTGAGGTTCCCCTGGATGGTTTCTTTATCTCAAGCCCACTAATAGCAATATTTGTTTTTACTTATCTTCAATTGTATTTGCAAAGGTTAAAAGGTTTAATTACGGATCTTCATACTAATTATCCTTCAATAGAAAACAGGCGCCTTTATCCAAAGATGCTGGATATAACTAAAGAGTCTGAATCTGAACCGGGTATTGTAGGAGCAGTGCAAAGAATATTTGTTAGTTTCTCTCTCTGGTGGCTGCTGCCTTTTGTTTTAATCCTTGATTCTCTCTGGTTTGTCAAAAAACACGATCCTATATTGTCTTACATTGTAGGGGTAATGCCGATTCTGGGTGTCGTAATAGTCTATTATTTCTGGAGTTATTATGGTGATATCCACGAAAAGTATAAAGGTATAAATAATCGTCTATTGAGATATTTAAGAGGAAACAGTGGTAAGATTTTCTTGTTTTTTTGTGTAATGTTATATAGTGTGTTTCTCCTTTATTTTTTGGTGCCTTTATCAAATGAAGGTAAAGGCTTGAGCGTGGATTTAAGCAATCAGAAATTAATTTTCAAACCGGCAGACGATTATAAGGGCCTTCACTGGGTAAACCTGAAAAATGTTCACCTGGAAGGCGCAGACCTTGTTGCTTCTGTCTTAAAGAGAGCCAACCTCGAAGGGGCCAACCTTCAGAAAGCTGATCTTCAGGAGGCCAACCTTGAAGACGCTAACCTCGAAGGAGCAATCCTTGATAGCGCTAACCTGCAGGGCGCCAACCTTAAGGGGGCCATTTTTGACATAGATAGCCTGCAAAGCGCCAGTAACTGGGCGCTGGCATATTATAGCAGTGAAGCCCTCAACAGGCTTGGATTACCTGTATTGCACAATAAGCTAATCCAGAAAAGTAACCTGGAAGGATATGACCTTGTTGGAGCAAACCTCAGGAAGGCCAACCTCTGGGAAACCAACCTTTCAAGAGCCAACCTGGAGGTTGCTAATCTTGTGGGAGCTAATCTTGAGGGAGCAAATCTTGAGGGAACTAACCTTCAGGGAACTACTTTTGACATAGATAGTATTAAAAGTGCAAACAACTGGGTATTAGCGTACTATAGTGATGAGCATCTCAGTAAGCTTGGGCTGCCTGCGATGCACAACAAATTAATCCGGGAAAAAAATCTAAAGGGATATGACCTTGAGGGAGCAAGTCTCCAGGAAGCCAACTTCTGGAAGGCTAACCTTCAGGAAACCAACCTTCAGAAAGCTAATCTTGAGGGAGCTAACCTTGGGAAAGCCCGCCTTCATGGTGCCAATCTCGATAGAGCTAACCTTGAGGGAGCCAACCTCCAGGGAGCAAACCTTGAGCGAGCCAGCCTTCATAAAGCCAATCTCGATAGAGCTAACCTTCAGGATGCAACTCTTTTACTAACCGGTCTTTTGGAAGCCCGCCTTGAAGAGTCCAACCTTGGGAGGGCTAATCTTGAAGGAAGTAACCTTGGAAAATCAAACCTTCAGGGATCTAATCTTTGGAAAACGAACCTTACGAAAGCCAACTTTGAGGGAGCTAATCTCAGGAGGGCTAACCTTCAGGAAGCTGTTCTTCAGGAAGCCATGCTTGAGAGTGCCAACCTTGAGGGAGCCAACCTTGAAAGAGCAAACCTTGTGGGAGCCAATCTTCAGAAAGCAGACCTTAAGGAGACTATCCTTGAGGATGCTAATTTTGAAGGAGCAGGTCTTGAGGAAGCTGATTTTCAAGGAGCTAACCTTCAGGACGCCAACTTTCACAAAGCTGACCTTGAGAGTGCCAACCTTGAGGGAACCAATCTTAAGGGAGCAGACTTTGAGGAAGCCAATCTACAGGGGACCGATCTCAGGGGTGCTGCATTTGACATAGATAGTATTAAAAGCGCTAGAAATTGGGTACTGGCTTACTACAGCGAAGAACTACTCAGCAAACTGGGACTGCCTGCAACGCACAATAAATTAATCAAGGAAAACAATTTGAAAGGATATGATTTTGAAGGAGCAAATCTTTGGAAAGCTGACCTCGAGGGATCCAACCTTGAGGAAACTAACCTTGAGAGAGCAAACCTTCAGGGATCCAACCTTAAAGCGGCCAACCTTCATAAAGCTAACCTTTGGAAAGCCAACCTCGAGGGATCCAACCTTCAGGGATCCAACCTTGAGGAGTCCAATATCGAGGGGGCTAACCTTAAGGGGGCTGCTTTTGACAAAGATAACCTGAAAAGTGCAAGCAACTGGGTATTAGCGCACTATAGTGAAGACATCCTCAGTAACCTTGGACTGCCGGCAATGCATAATAAGTTGATTCTGAAAAACAATCTGATAGGTTATAATCTTGAGGGTGCGAATCTTCAGGAAGCCAACCTCAGGAAGGCCAAGCTTCAGGAAGCCAACCTTGTGGGAGCTAATCTTGTGAGAGCAAACTTTCATAAGGCCAATCTTTGGAAAGCAAATCTTACAAATGCAAACCTTCAGGGTGCCAGTCTTGAAAAGGCTAATCTTGCGGGGGCTCGCTTTGTGGAAGCTAACCTGGAAGGTGCTAATCTGGCAGGAGCGGAGCTTACAGAAACCAACCTCGGGGGAGCAAACCTTCAGAAGGCTAACCTTGAGGGAGCTAATCTCTGGAAATCTAACCTTGCGAAAGCTGACCTTACGAAAGCCAACCTTCTGGATGCAAATATGGAGGGTGCTAACCTTCAGGAAGCTGTTCTTTTAGCAGCCAGACTGCAGGGAGCCAACCTTGAGGGAGCCAACCTTGCGAAAGCAGACCTGGAGGGGGCTAATCTTGAGGGTAACAACCTTGAAGGAGCCAACTTTGAGGAAGCCAACCTTCGGGGTGCCAATCTTGAGGGAACCAGACTTTTGGGAGCTCGCCTGAATGGCACCAACCTTGGGATGGCCAAACTTGAAAGAGTCAATCTTGAGGGGGTAGGGCTTAAGGAAGCCAACCTGGAGGGTGCCAGGCTCAGGGAAGCCAGCCTTGAAAGTGCTAACCTTGAGAAAGCCAACCTTCAGAAAGCCAACCTTGAGAAGGCCATCCTTGTAGAAACCACTCTTTCCGGAGCCAGGCTTTTGGAGGCCAATCTTGAGGGAGCCGACCTTACAAAAGCCAACCTTGAAGGAGCCAACCTTGAGGGGGCTGATCTTACAAAAACCAGACTCTGGCAGGCCAAACTTACAAAAGCCAATCTTGAGGCAGCCAATCTTGAGGCAGCAGACCTCCAGGAGGCCAATCTTGAGGGAGCCCGTCTTGTGAAAGCCAACCTTGAAGGAGCCATCCTTGAGAGAGTCAATCTTGAGGGAGCAAACCTTACGGAGGCCAACCTCAAAGAAGCTATCCTTGAGGGAGCTAATCTTCAAAACTCCATACTGGAGAGAGCCAATCTTGATGGTGCCTTCCTTGTTAGTGCCAATCTTGAGGGAGCCAACCTTCAGGCCGCCAGTCTTTCTGGAACTGTATTCGATAGAGCCAATCTCATTAAAGCCAGTTTTATAGGCGCCAATCTTAAAGGCGCCAGCTTTGCAAATTCCAATCTGCAGGAAGCCAACCTTCAGGATACCAACCTGCAGGAGGCCAATCTTCAGGAAGCCAATCTTGGTAAAGCCGATCTTCAGGGAGCCAACCTTGAAAAAGCCAACCTTTTGAACGCTAATCTTGAAAGAGCTAACCTTCAGGGAGCCAACCTTGTAGGATCTGTACTACAGGGAGCCAAAATTGAGGGAGCCATACTTCAGGGAGCTAACCTTCAGGGAACTAATCTATCGTCAGCCAAACTTTGGGAATCCAATCTTAATGGAGCCAATCTTGGGAGAGCTAAGCTTGAGGAAGCTAACCTTGGTAAAGCCGATCTTAAAAGAGCCAACCTTGAGAGAGCTATCCTTCATGGGGCTAACCTTCAGGAAGCCAACCTTCAGGAAGCCAACCTTAACGAAGCAAATCTTGTGGGAGCCCACCTGGTGCAAGCTAAATTTGATAAAGCCAACCTTATGAAAGCCAACCTTACAAAAGCCAACCTTGAGGGAGCTACCCTTATAGAAGCCGATCTTATCGGAGCCAACCTTGTTGGATCAGATCTTAAAGATGCCAATCTTGAGAATGCTAACCTTTCGGGCACCAACTTTGAGAGTGCCAATCTTCAGAATACCTTTCTTCAGGGAGCCAACCTTGGGAGAGCTAACCTTCAGAGTGCTAATCTTGAGGGCGCAAACCTTTTGGGAGCCAACCTTAAGAACGCCAGACTTTATAATACCAACCTTATGAATGCACACCTTCAGAGTGCTAATCTTGAGGGAGTATATAACTTAACCATTGAACAGCTTTCCGGGGTTAAAACCCTGTATAAAGCAAAATTAGATCCTGCGCTTATGAAACAGGTAAACGAAAAATACCCCCATCTTTTAGAAGAGCCAATAGAAGAGTCAACACCCGACAGCAAACCAGCGGATAATTCTGCCGAGAAAATTACTCCAGACAAAATAGGTACAACACTTGGAGGAATTCCACATCCTTGATATTTGATATTCCATCTTGAGGGGTGTGTTTACTACTTTAATGTATGGCCCTGCTATGCTTCATCGATAATAAGCAATAACCCGCAGTCAGGACATTCCTTTGCATCCTTACCAACATGATGACCGCAGGCAGGGCATCTGTCCTGATCTGCCCATTCCTGTGATTCCCTGAGCTCCGGATGGACAGTCATGTAGTATTCATCAATACTATCAAGTGCTGCCTGAATATCCTCTTTGGCAACCAGAAGATGGAATTTGCATCCGCACGTTCCCGCAGTGCATCCCGGAGCAAGCGTTAAACGGGATGGAATACCATTTTCAGAAAGCATATCAGCTAACTCCTTGATCCATTCTTGAGTTTCTTCTTTAATTGCTACCCATTCATCATAGGCTTCTTTCCGATTTGGAGTTTCCATATCTCAATACCTCTTTATAAACCCGGAGATAATTATAGGAAAAGCAACTATACTACATGTATTACCTTCCCATCAGTATAGTTATTAAACTAAAATCCAGTTTATCATCAAAATTGATAATATAAAAAAAGTTGATGTTTTTGTGCAAGAAAGTCTTTTGTGCTTGAGAGGGACCTTCTAATGGGTGACTCCTTTCCGGCTCTAATGAGAAAACCACTTTCTTTTTTTCATAAAACGAGAGAGAATCCTCGGCTCTAGTAAAGCATAATTAACAGGTTTGGTTATATAATCCTCCGTTACTAAAATTCTGTTCATTTTAAGAGGTTATTACAATATTAATATAAAGTCAATGTCGTTTTATTTTCTCTCCCTCTTGCTTTCCCCTTGATTGCACGTTTCTAGAGTTTTTTGTCTATGAAATCTAAATTAATCAAATAAATTATATTTTCTCTTGCTTTCATAAGTAATGTTTGATAATATTCGAAAACCATTAGTATTAGTAATCTTTCAGTTGTATTGTAAATGACATATTATATATTATACATTTATTAATAGTAAGGCGACAGGGGTTACAACCTTGTTGCCTTTTTTTATAGTTTTACCTTTTTTCTATTAGAGGGGGTGATTTTCAGTATGCCGAGTGGAACGGTCAAGTGGTTTAACGACAAGAAGGGCTTTGGCTTTATTTCTCAGGAGGATGGAGACGATGTCTTTGTGCATCATACCTCAATCCAGGGTGAGGGTTTCAAATCTCTTGCGGAAGGGGATAAAGTAGAGTTTGAACTTGTTGAAGACCAAAAGGGCTTTAAGGCCTCAAATGTTGTCAAATTATAAATATATATTATAAAGTACGCTCATATATTTTACTGTTAGAACTGTCGAGATAAGGTTGCATATAAAAATATAGAGTAATTGTAAAATATTATTATAATGAAGACGTAAAAGCCTCCAGTATCTATAAAATGGTATTGGAGGCTTTTTTTATATCCCTTACTTTTGTTGAACCCTGAATTGGAGTAGCGGAAGTTTATTAGTTCCGTAATGGGCTACATACAAGAAGACGTATTCCCTGATATAAATCCTTAAATCCCATCCCTTATAATGGCTTTGTTCAAATTCTGCAAGTACCCGCTCGGCATCCTCAATACCAAGTCCCTCCTTAACGGTAAAATAATAATCGAGAGCCAAATCCCATTCAGGGTTTTTGTTGTAAGTTACCCCAAACCTTTCGGCATTTTTCAGGACAGGAGAATACTTGCTAAGATCGAATGTTCCAAAACCGATAGAATGCACGTGTTCTTTATTGTCTTCTAAAAATCGTACAGTAATCTTTGCATCTTCAAATGTTTCACCTGGAAAACCGAAAAACCCCATCACATGGTTCCATACACCATGCCCGGATGAAGCCTCTAGGCTTCGCTGAATTACTTCTGTAGTAGTTGCCTTACCCATCAATTTGAGGACCCGTTCACTCCCGGATTCAAATCCCATATGCAGGAATTTACACCCGGACTTTTCGGCATCTTCCCACACCTTATCGTCCAGTAAACTCTCTTCAAAACGCAAGTGCGTTGACCAGGCAATCTGCAAATCATCCTTAATTAACCTGCGGGTCAATTTTTTAAACAATGCCGGTGGATAGGATTCATCAGGGAAATGAAAATGGGAAACCTGATACTTATCCCTCAGATGTTGGATCTCCTCAATAATCTGGTCAATATTTTTGGCCCTGTACCCGGCGGTATAACCTTCGCCATGGTCACAAAACTTACACCTCCCCCAATAACATCCACGGGTGGAAAGGTAAGGTAGAATTCTATCTGGCACAAAATATTTTTCAAGAGAGAGGCCGTCAAAATCGGGTGGAGGTAAAGTTGGCATATCCTCCGCGGAAGTAATCGTAGATATATGAATTCCGGTAGAATCTTTGAATATGAGATTGGGAATCGTGGAAAAGTCCCGGTCAGTGCCTATAGCATTTACTAACTGTAAAAATGCTGTTTCCCCCTCATACATAATGGCTGTATCAAAAAGTGAAAACATGTTACGAGCTTGTGGTAATACATCACGCAATCGAGTTACTGTATTTCCGCCTATGGTAATATGAATACCTGGAAACTGTTCTTTTATCATGGCGCAGAAAGTAATGGAGGAAAAGAGTTGCTGCTTCAAGACAATGGAGATTCCGATTATGTCAGGTTCTTCTGCCTCAATAGCAGGTTTGAGTATGTGATTGAACACATCTCGGTACACATTTACCTGAGTGTCTTCGACAGCTTTAAGAATTTCTGAAGACATAAACAGTTTATAATTTAAGTCGGTTTCCATAGGAGGCATGCAGATTCTTGCAGGGGCGTAAGCAAGGGATATGGTATCAGTCACTTCACGAAAAACATTCATGGCCCATTCCAGTTTATCCACATTATAAAATTCCTGTGATCGTATAATAGTCTTGGCAGATTCTGCTTTTTCGGTAAGTTTGGTAATATTGAAATGGGTGTGTTTACGTGGAGTCCTTTCAAGTATCAGGTTAAGACCCTCCTCACTGAAGAACCAGTCATACATTTCCAGATTCATGTCCTTCTGGATAACGCAATGACCTGCCTTCCTTAAAAATGCGGTCAGAGTTGGCAGGCTCAAATAAGGTTCGGATGGATACCAGTCAGGAGGAAATATCAGTATTACTTTCTTTGGTTGCCCTGCTTGTTGGGGGTAGGGGTATTTTTGCGGTTGAACCTTTTTTCCCTTTGTGTAGTCAATTGCCATATAAATTTCTGATGTTCATTTTTAAAATTGTAGGCCTATTGCTTACTGCCTTTTTGACTCTCGTTTCCCACTTTTTTTTTGCTTGTAACGCTGTCCTCTGGTTTAAGACCTTGTGTCTTAACAAGTAAATCGACAATGATTTTGGATTCATGGTGTGTAAACCAATCTTTTTTCAATTCCTCCCTGGCCAACAAGCGCATATCAGCGACGATTTCTTTCCAATCTCTTCTTGATTTACGTTCCAGAAAAATCCTGCCGCCATCATGGCATATCAGACATTTATCTACTATATTTTGAGCTACAACGTCATCACGCATAATTGCCGCTCTTTCGGTAAGATATTCTATTATGACAGGGAGATCTTCGTCAAGGAACAGTTCTGGTGCGTTATCTCTCATCCTTGTTACGGTTTCCTTCCATTCTTCTCCTGTTTTATTTGCTAAAAGAATTCTGTTTACAGGATGACACACTGTACACCTGTCGATAAAGAGCAATCTGGCATCAGCATATTTTTTCTTCTGAGGAAAAGATCCTATTACACCCTTTCTGATGCCAATGATTTCCGCAATTATCAGTTCTCCTTCTTCCGGCGTAATCCACAAGGGGCTCTTTTGAATCATTCTGTTTACACATATCTTCCACTCTTCTTCAGTCTTTGGATCTGCAAAAATCCTATCAAGTGGATGACATTTTGAACATTTTGGCTCGTATAAATATTTCCAACTTTCATACAGATTCCCCATTTCTGACTATTTTATATAACTTCCGACCTCTTGATTCTATCATTTTGTTTCTTACCTCTGCCATGAGATTCCATAATATCAATATAGTTTCCTGCATTATCAATATATCCGGCTTTTATAACCTGCCAATTACCATCCTCTTTCTCCAGCATTGTGGTAATCGTAATCTCTCCTTTATCTCCGGAAACATTAATTGTTAAATTTGCTTTTCCGGACGCACCCTTGATGATGACTTCAATGTTTTGAATTATACTAAATTTGATTGTATTGCCCACCTCTTGTTGTACCCTTGGGTTTTCATTTATATATTGCTTTGACAACCGGTAAGCTTCCGAGTCCTTCAGCAAATACATCACACCTCCAATTAAACTAAGAAGCAGGAGTAAGCTTACGACAATCAATGAAGTTAACAATTTGACTCTTATCAAACCGGTACGAGGAAGATTAGTTACCCGAACAGGCATTGCTCCGGACCTGATAACATAAGTTCCCGCAATCTTATCGTGCCACGCTTGCCTATCCACATCGATTGTTATCCAGATATATCCCAGTCCAAATGGTATTGCAGAAAAGAATGAGGAAATTATCCTTATTAGTATTTGTTTGACGCTTACATGTGTACCATTTATAGAGATTATTCTTATCCCTAAGACATAGTAGCCCGGAGTAGCACCTCTATAGCCCTTAAGCCATATCATATATGCCCAAAACATTATTGTACACAACATCCATTCACTAAATCCAAGATAAGATGTTCCAGACAGAGAGGCTATTGCATGCAATATCTCATTTAGTGCTCTGTAAATTATCCCCAGGATTATTCCGTCAATGGAGTTAGCTGCGAAACGTCTCCAGAAGCCGCAATAGTCCTGTCTACGGTATGTAACCCGTTTTGTTTCAGTTACTGCTTCAGACTTTTCTGGATATGACGCATTCATTTTTCCGATTTAATGGATTAAATATAAGGTAGGTAAGCTGACAAAAATCTGCTTTTTTGAATCGGCATGAATATAAAAAAAGAAGTAGTTACAATCAAACTAAGTATACATAATTAAGTATTGTGATTACCCGACAGGATTGTTTGACAAGTTTCCATGCTCTCCCTCCTGCCAGAATACACATCGGGTTGGCAAACGGCCTGCCCTGGAGGCAGTATTTTAGCGGATCCCCGAAATTTGAATATATTATTTATTCATTCATGTATTCATACTCTTCATAGAGGGATACTTCTTCGTTGCTTATTCTTTTGCTAAGGGCGGCGAAAAGGTTTTCAAAATCTTCCGGGAGTTCCTTACCTGAAAATTCCTCAGAGTATTTATCAAAAAATTCTCGTACAATTGTTGAGACATTCTCCATATCCATTTCAAATAAATCTAATGTGTTATTTAGGTCTTTATTATGTTCTGCTTCTTTGCGAAGTACCGGGTAAAGTCGATCGTCCTCCATTTCGAGATGTGCAAGCAAACTCGTTTGTACAGACATGAGTTTGCCTTGTCCTTCCTTTGAAAGAATACCACGTTTTTTGACTTCATTGAGTGTGGCAATGATCTCTGAATGTTCTTTCTTAAGTTCTTCAATCAGTATACTCATTTTCCCTTCATTTCCTTATTGATATTTATTAAGAACATAACTTACTGCTGAGCACTACTGCTCACGTACTGGTACAAGTGCAATGTTCTTCAAATAAAAGGATAACCACTAATCCATTTTAAAGCAAGAGTTGATTTGTATTTTAAACGGCCTATGAGCGGGGAAGCAGCCTGCCCGCCGGTTTGCTTGGCGGGCCTGCCCCGCAATTTGCATCTAATTCTTTGAATTAAAAAGGTTCGATGGTGCTAAGGAAGGTCAAACGATTATTGTCTGTAGGGTGGGTGATTGTCAATTTTCCAGCATGCAGGAATAATCGATCAGCTAATGCAAATGCGGCCTCATGGCCATAAAGCTCATCGCCAAGAATGGGGTGTCCCAGTGCCTGCATATGTACGCGTAGCTGGTGTGTGCGTCCCGTAACAGGGATCAATTCCAGGCGGCAATTGTTTTCCTGCCGCTCAAGAATTCGCCAGAAAGTTTGAGCTGCTTTACCATGTTGGAGATCGATAATCTGTAGTGGGCGCCGCTCCAGATCGCAGCGCAACGGCACATTCACCTCACCGGATTCTTCCTCCGGGTGGCCGTACACTTTTGCGATATATGTCTTCCCGGTTTCACGATCCTGAAACTGGCGACTTAGCTCACGGTGTGATTCCGGGTTTCGTGCAATAACCATGAGACCAGAAGTAGAAAAATCAAGGCGGTGGACGATAAGTGCTTCCGGGAAACGCTGCTGAACACGGTGAATGAGACAATCCTGTTTTTCCGGCGTCCTGCCGGGTACTGACAACATATTTGCCGGTTTATCAACAATGATGATCTGATCATCGTTATAGACGTACTCAATGTTACCCATCGGGTGAGGTAACCGCTTATGTATTATATGAGACAAAGAAGGCATTGTTATTTTTAAGACGAACCAATAGAATAATTGTAATTTTAAACTGTCGGCTTAAAAATAACAAATGATATTTCAATACATGTCTTGATGAAAGTTTGGAGGAGATAATCCCGTAAAGTTGGATGGATTGATATGAGGGCGGCTGTGAAGACTCTACCTGAACGCTTTTTATCTATGTTGAGCGATTTTCATAGCCGCAGGCTTTAGCGACTACAAAGGAACGCCAGATAAAATCGCTCAACATAGGTATTAGCTAAACATACGGATACTACACAACTAAAGATTGTCACTCAGGAGCTGAGTGCAAATAGCCAGCTTGTTTAGCTTCGCCGGCGGACTTTCGGATGAGCTTTTTACCTCTGACTTTTAGTTTTACAGGCCTGTCAAACTAAATAAAACTATAGCAACCCAAACAGCTAAGAATGCGACTTTCATAAAAAATATACTCATAATTCGCCCCTCCCTAATTAAATAAAAATTCCCAATAAAGTTATTCTTATCATGAAAATAATAATATATAAAGTTTTCGGTAATTTTATTTAACAAACACAACCGGCGCATTATCTTGTTTTTGCCTTTTTTTGTCTATTGGGAGGAGACACTATTTACAATTATTTTCTGCCTTATTACAAAAAATAAATTGCCTTATATTGTGCGTGGATAAGGGGTTATCTTTTACCATTTTATAACCCTGTTCAACCACTTGTATACCTCGACGATTTGTCTGGCATATACGGCATCCAGAGTTTTATAAATTGGAAAAGAGTAAGCTCTTTTGTTATAAATAAAAGAAGGTTGTTAATAGGGCAAGGAAGCAGATGCAAAATCAAAATGAACTGGTTCAGGCTTTATCAAAAATGGATGAGAAGCCATATCCTGCATATAAGGCTATAAAGGGCCGTTATCAATATCAGGATTTTGAGCTTTCGATTGACCACGTTCAGGGCGACCCGTTTGCCATACCCAGTAAGGTAAGGGTCATAATCCCCATAAGCACAGCCCAATTCCCGGAAGACACATATCATAATAACTACAGGAATGTTGCCTTGTGTGATTTCCTGGCAAGACGGTTTTATCATTCCATTAAAAAACATAATACACAAAGGGAAGGTTCGGGGAAGAGCGGGATTATCGAAATAGACCGTCCGGGACAGGAGGTACTTAAAACCTCTTCTATGGTCATAAAAGACGGTTGTATCGAGGCGCGTTTCCTGGTCGGCCTCCCGGCTTTCGGACGCAGGATTGCCGGCAGGATAGCCGCCAACATATTTTCAGAAGTTATTCCTCACGTTGTAAACGATTCATTATATTTCCGGGAACTTCCTGAAGACAAATTGTACCGTCATGTTGAGACCGTTGAAGATGCTGAATTTATCAGGGAAAAATTGTCTGAATTAGATCTGATTGCATTCGTAGCGGACAGTGCCGTACTGCCCAGGGCCAGTGGAGTTGATCCCCGTCCGCTCAGATCAGAACGACTGGTACCTTTTGAAAGCTGTCAATCGATGAGAGTCAGTATAGAATTACCCAACCGTGGCTCAGTAACCGGGATGGGTATTCGCAAAGGTGTGACATTGATTGTGGGCGGAGGATATCATGGGAAATCCACTCTATTGAATGCATTGGAGCACGGAGTATATAACCATATTCCTGATGATGGTCGAGAGTTTGTAGTAACCAATTCTGATGCAGTCAAGATAAGGGCAGAAGATGGTCGCAGTATTCAGAATCTGAATATAGACCCCTTTATCTCCAATCTGCCGTTTGATCAGGCGACCACTACATTTTCTACTGCTAATGCCAGTGGGAGCACCTCTCAAGCAGCCAATATTCTGGAGGCATTGGAGGTAGGTGCGAGTACTCTTTTGCTGGATGAGGATACGCTGGCAACAAATTTCATGATTAGTGATCCGCGTATGAAGGCCCTGATCGCAAAAGACAAGGAACCCATTACTCCATTTGTGGAACACGTGCGCAGACTCTATGAAGAAAAGGGTATATCAACCGTAATCATAATGGGAGGTAGTGGCGACTATTTCAGCCTGGCAGATGTGGTTATAGGTATGATTGAATATGTTCCACATGATTTAACCGCTCAGGCGCATCAGATAGTTAAGGATAATCCTTCTCCTCAGGACTTTGATGTTGTGTCCCCTTCAGAGATTCAGCGTATTCCCGCATCAGGTGTATTGAATGCTTCAAAGGGGAAACGGCCTATTGATATCAAGATAGAGGATCTTTTGTATATGCGCTTTGGAGTACACAAGGTGCAGGTTGCGGCGGTGGAACAACTCGTGCACCCCAGTCAGTTGAGGGCGATAGGATACGCTATCCATTATGCCGGCCGTTACATAGACGGCCGGAGAAGCATAATGGAAATATGCCGGCAGGTATTAACCGATATCAGTGAGAAAGGGCTGGATTGTTTGAGTGATAGGGAGGCAAGGGGTGACTTTGCTGAATTCAGGATCTACGAAATGGCAGCAACCCTGAATCGATTTCGAGCATTAAGGGTAGAGCAGAGATGTTAGGAATATGTTATGAACATACCTTTTGTATATTCATTTAAAATAAATATATATAAATAATGCAGTTACAATCAAATCTTTTAATGTAATCACGTCAATTGTGATCATAGAATTATATTAGCCTGATGTTTTCAATTCTCGTTTTATACCCTCCCCAAAACCCGAAATACAGTAAATATAGAACGATATATCGTTAATTTCCAATAATTCGCTAACTTACATATTCCTCACTACACATCATAACATATTATCATAAAACACTATACGCTGATTACAACAGGTTTGGTACGTCATTTGTTATTTCTATAATACAGAGCGAGAAAAGATATATCTTAAATCGTTTTATATTTCGAAATTATTAAGAAGGGAGTTGATGAATTGTTAAAAACTTTACGAGTAGATCAGAAAGCAGTGGCATTATTTAATTTTAAAAAACTTAATTTTCTTAGGAGGGATTACGATGAAGAATTTGACCATAGCATTAACGGCAATGTTTCTTTTAGCATTTGTGTCAACCGGTATTTTCGCCGCGAACGGGAACAAAGGCGATTGGGGCTTTGAACCAAAGAGTTACAAATACGCCTTGATAGAGGGCGAAATAATTTCAATAGATCATGATGAAAAGACATTAATTGTTAAAGGGACAGAAGGACAAGTTTTTTTCTGTGAGCACACAGAATTTTTCAGTGGGGTTACTTCACTGCCAATGGGACAGGTGTTCCATCCCGTAAAATTCAACAAAGATCAGGAAATAAAGGTTGTTGATATTAAGGTTGGAGACATTATTAAGTCCAGATATAGCAAAGAAGAAAATGGTAAGATCTATCTGGATACCTGCCTTGTGGTAAATAACGGCAAACCCCAAAAGAGCATAGATGTCAACAGTGAAACCACACGTTTGATTTCAGGTCAATAGACAGCTATGCGCCAGGGAGACACAAAGACTTTACGTCTTAGTGTCTCTTTGGTAATTAAATTAACAAAAATTTTAAACAGTAGGCATTCAAGACGGATGGTAGAACCTCGATATGTATAGAATTAACAATATTGAAATACCTTATTGGAGGTTTTGAAAATGGACATTATGGAAAAAATAATTTTGCTAATGAATGCATACCTCTTATATTTAAGCAAAGTAATATTATGTTTAAATAACGTAATTTTATTCTGGACAAAGAGGTTGCTTTGAACGATTGAAAAGTACAGTTTAAAAGAACCGAAAGAGGCATGTGATAAATTTGAAGGCAATGTGTATAAACAATCTGAGTTCACCTATGAATTCCGAGCGCTTTAATTCGAGATGCCAGAGTGGTAGGCTTTGTTCCAAGGAGTTCCGCTGCTCCACCCACTCCTGATATCTTCCAGTTCGTTTTATGGAGGGTGGCCAGGATATTCTCTTTTTCCAGGTGTTTCAAGTCTTCATAAGTCAGAACCTCACCGGTTTGTCCAATATTTTTTGCGGATTGGGACGTAATTGGCAAAGCTTTTTCTATATTCGTTTCCGGCAAATCTAATCGTAACTCATTGCCACTAGATAAAATTACTGCACGCTCAATCACATTTTGTAGTTCTCGTATATTCCCGGGCCAGTCGTAACTCTGGAGTTGATGAACATGCTTTTTCTTCAAGGTTAATTCTTTCAGTCCCATGTTCCGGCAACTCTGCCTCAAAAAATGTTCCGCTAAAAGAGGTATGTCTTCCGTCCTGTTCCGAAGAGGAAAAACTTCCAGTAGAAAAACGCTCAACCGAAAGTAAAGATCCGATCGAAACCGTTTCGCTTCCATCTCTTTCTTAAGGTTTCTATTGGTAGCGGCAATAATCCTTACATTAACCCGACGGGTTCTCTCCTCACCAATTCTTTCGTATTCACCTTCCTGAAGAACACGCAGTAGTTTACTTTGTAATTCAATGGGTATATCTCCCACTTCATCAAGAAAGAGAGTACCGCCATCTGCAAGCTGAAACCGTCCTGTCCTATCCTTGACTGCTCCGGTAAAAGCTCCTTTTACGTGTCCAAAAAACTCACTTTCAAAAAGTTCACGCGGAATAGAAGCGCAGTTCACTTTAATGAGGGAACGGTTTTGACGCCTGCTTCGTTGATGGATAGCCAGGGCAATAAGCTCTTTGCCTGTCCCGGATTCTCCTTGAATGAGAACAGTTGCGTCTGTGGGGGCTACCAGTTCTATCTGTTGAAGGGTTTTTTGTAAAGTGGAACTCCGTCCTACAATATTAATAAAAGGATATACTTCCCTGACTTCATCGCGGAGATACTCATTCTCCAATTCCAACTGCCGGTGTAACTGTTCGATTTCCTCAAAAGCCTTTGCATTGGCAATGGCCGCAGCAGCATTAGAGGCAAAAGTTCGAAGCATGGCCAAGTGAGATTGGTCCAGTACTTTTCTGCTAAATAAAGCCAGTACACCCAGTGTTTCTCCCCGAAATATCAAAGGCTGACCAGCGAAACTGGCTATTTTCTCCCGCTTTGCCCACTCAGGATCCATCAGCCAAGCTGGATTTTCAAGTATATCGTTACGGAAAACAGCTTTTCCGGTTCCTCCAATATAGCCTATTTTTCCTGTGGCAGTAACGCTGTCTGGCTCAGCAGTAAAAAGGGGAAAGCGTCTATAATGCCCTTTAAGTAGCGTGGGCCATCTTTCTCTATGAAGTGATCTACCATTGCTTGCTACCAAGTGCAGACACTTAGTCTGATCAGGACAAATTTCCCTCCAGGGGCATTTATGGCATATATCACCTGGTGCTATAATCCAAATTCTGGCCAGAACAACGTTAGGGTCGTCAGCTAAACTATCCACTATATTGCGGAAAACAACATCCACTGAACGTTCGTTGGCTACTGATAAAGCAATGGATTGAAAGAATTCAATGTGCATATTTTCAAGGCTATACTTTATTCAGCCCAATGTCAACGAGATTTCGTGAATTAAGAAATCTCGACAATTGATTAGAAACTAATTGCCAAGTTTCCAACAATTCCTTCAATTTGTTCTGAAAACCTTTCAGGAGGTCTCCGTTTATTCCTTTTAAATGGTTTAATAAGGGTTAATTGATGATGTTGTCCCTCGCAAAAATCTATCTCATAATATTTTTTCCTGATAACTCGTTATTTATTTCCTTTCTTTCATAACAATCAAGATTAAAACCATGTGAATCTTGTTATTGTGACCTCTCCCATAACATAAAAAAGGCCATTCAAAATAATTAATAACTTTTCGTTGTCATTAGTAAAAGTGATAATCCAAAAATTACTTCCTTCACCATAAATTCGTAGATGCATAAAACAGGAACTATACAATATTGAAGTTACAAATTGCTACAGATTCAAAAATAATTGGATTACAAAACAAGTGGATATTTTACCAGTTAGATTCGTTGAATATATCACAGTTGGTTATAATGATGGTTTTAATTTTATGAATTGATAAGATAAGAAAGGCCGTGTAAGATAGAAACAGAGTTAAGATACCATCGATTAAAGAAAGGAAAGAAAATTGAGTAAACTCAAAGAAGATATAATATTTAGTTGGAACGAAGTAAATGAGGCACTAGTCAGCCTTGATGATTTAGAAAATCATGAGGATATTGAAATGAAAGAGAAAATAATTGAGAATGTAAGGGAAGGGCTGTTAAAAGTGCAAGAATGGCTTGGGGAATAT
>Ga0255058_10000488_pt1 | contig 23260 bp, 23 predicted proteins | sample Cases_109_9_MG_FD_188637 | JGI IMG/M metagenome (GOLD analysis project Ga0255058, IMG submission 188637) | Seawater microbial communities from Amundsen Gulf, Northwest Territories, Canada - Cases_109_9 | ecosystem: Environmental > Aquatic > Marine > Gulf | place: Canada: Northwest Territories... | reverse complement strand
TCCGAGGGCGAGCGGGATCCCCACCACGTCGCCCAGGGCGTATACACCGGGATACTGCGTTTCCATCGTGTGGCGGTCTACTGAGACCCAACCGCTATCCCCCACCAGCCCGGCGTCGCGCACAACGTGAGGCGCGCGGTGCGGCGGCACGTATGCGAGCACATCAAAGTCAGCCTGCGCCCCGTTGGCGAAGGCGATCCGCCGGTGCTCCAGATCCACCTCGATGACCTGATGTTCGGGGTGGTAGCCAATGCCTTTATCCTCCGCCATCTTGCGAACGGCGGCGGATATCTCCTGACCGGCCACGCCCATCGGACAGGGCTCGGCGGCATAGAAATCGATCTGGGTCTGCTCGCGGATCTTCTTTTTTCGGCAGTGGTATTCGAGGAGCATGGCCGCCTCGTAGGGAGCTGCGGGGCACTTGTAGGCGGGCGCCGCCGTCAGTATGGTGAGCTGGCCCGAGCGGAACCGGCCGAGCGCGTCGCGAAGCCCTTCGGCTCCCTCGAGCGTGTAGAAGTTGTGCCCCGCTTCCGCAAGACCGGGGATCGTTTCAGGGGCGAGCTCCGCGCCAAGTGAAATGATGAGATGGTCTGCGGTGATGCTCTCCCCGTTCACCGTCACGCGTCGTTCGTCCGGTTCGACACGCTCGACCTCGCCCCGCACCACCTCGATGCCCTTCTTTTGAAGTCGTTCGAGCGGACGCGAGATCTGCTTGGCCGTGCGCTGCCCAATCATCAGCCACAAGAGCGACGGGGCAAAGAGATGCTGCTCCAGTCTATCGACCAGCACAATGCGATGTTGCTTCGGTAGCTTCTTGCGCAGTTCGACCGCCGATACGACCCCACCGACACCCCCGCCCAAGATCACGATGGTCTGATTGCTGTGCATGACTTCACTCCTTGTCGCGGTCAGAAGACCACCACCTTGTCGGCCCGGAGCGCCCACTCAGTCAGCTCATCCATGCTGCTGCGATGGCACCCCTCTGCGAGCTCCGCGTCGGTAATGCCACGGGCGTCCATGCACGTGCCGCATACGCCGATATGGCCACCCTGCCTTATCACGGCCTCCAGCATGTGCTCGATGTTGTAAAATCCCTTCGGGACCGTTTGACCGCTCTTCGCGCATGCGGCTGCGTCGTAAGAAAGACGCGCACGTCGACACCGTTGCGCCTGGAGAGCCAGCCGGCCAATCGTAGACCGTTGAAGCTCCGCTCGGTTCCATAGGGCGGGTCATTGAGAATGATGAGCGTGTTAGTCACGGTGAGCCTAAGGACCGCATCACAACCTCTCGATCGCGAGGGCGGTCTGAGGGACGCGCCCTCGCCATCAGTCAGGAGGCTACTGATGCAGGCGGCGTGCCAGCGTGCTTCGCGGACTTCGCACGTGATCCCCACCAACAATGGCCGCAGCTTCTTCGTTTAGCAGTTCGCCACGCAACGAGTGCGTATTCACAAGTCAATAACATTAGCATTTACGCGTGCGCTTACCTGTCTGTGTCGGGGGCGGGCCGTTCGGTTCGCCCTGAGGCTCATAGGCACAGAGCGGATCGTCGCCGAGCACATCTTGAGTCATCGCGAAAGCGCGCGCGCGCGATCCGCCGCATACCCACTTGAAGTCGCAGCGACCGCAGCGTCCTGTGTAGTTTGCTGGGTTGCGCACCCGCTGCAGCTCTGGCGAGTGGCGATAGAGGTCCACCAGAGATCCGCCTTCAACCCTAGTGGCGCCACGCGGAGTGCAGACGCAGCGAATTTGAGTTGTTGTTTCATGGTAGGCCCCAATCTACGGGCTTCAGGGCTGCATACCGCATGCCAACACTGAAGCCCCGGCTTTGTCGTGCTCAGCGAAATGCGGACGCGAACCGGATGCGTTCGGCATGGGCGAGGCGAAGCCTAGGTGACCGCGGATGATTCGCGGGTGCACGCTGAAAGCGCAAAGCATGCGCGTCGCCGAAATCGCTGCCTAGCGAGTTTCTCGAGTGCCTGCCGGCGACGCTCACTGCTGGCTGTTCTTTGTGCAGACCCCGTCGATGATCAGATAGCTCTCCCACTTCAGGTACCGTGTCGCGGTGACGCGCAGGCTTGGCTCCTGCTCCAGGTGGTGGAGCGTTTCTCGATCAAAGCGCGCCCCGTAGATCCGCTCGACAAGCGTCGAAATACGCTCTTGCCACTTCCGTATCTCGGGTTCGCTGGAATAGACAACCTCGAGGAGTCGAAACCGGCCGCCAGGCTTGAGCACGCGGGCGAATTGCTTCAGGGCCTTCGGTTGCAGCTCGTCCGGCATCACACAACACATGAACGTGGAGAAGATCCAGTCGAAATGGTCGGAGGGCACACTGTCGAGCCGAGTCGCGTCATCGACGCGCAGATCGACCGCGCAGTGCACATGCCCTAGCTTTGCTTGTGCTTGCCGCAGCATCACAGGGCTGAGATCGACTCCGGTCACGTGCACGCTCGGATGGTAAAACTCGAGGTTGTGTCCAGTGCCGACCCCGGGCTCGAGCACCTCGCCGCGAACGTCCTGAAGAAGCTGTGGCCGCCACCGCCGGTACATGCGTTCAAAGGGATAGTCCAGCACGTCGTAGAACCGGCCTGTGATCGCGTACTTGGCACGCAGGGGGTCTCCACCGGGGCTACTCACCTATTCACCTCCCGGTAATGCCGGTTGGCGTTAGCCGCTTCGCGTCTTTGGCCCAAGTATCTCCGAGCACGGCCACCAAGGAGGAGACCGTAATCAACAAAGGCATCGCGTAGGAGATCAACGTCTCCAGAAGGTCATGAGACACAGACTCAGCCCTTTCTTGGTTGAACGGTAGCTCCAGTAGTGAGGAGTGGAAACGCGGAGTTGCTCGTGGGCGAGGTTCCCGCTCTAGCGATGGCATGGAACATGCTTTGTTTAGTACACACAAGGAGGTGAGTGACCCATGACACAGCTCCTGGTCCGCGACCTGATGAGCGCACCCGCAAAGACGGTCGGACCGACCAGCCCCCTCCGCGAGGTCATTCGGTTGATGGAAGAGGACCACATCCGGCACGTCCCGGTCGTGGATGAGAAAGATCGACTTCTAGGCCTCGTGTCGCACCGGGATGTGCTCCGAAGCCAGGAAGGATCTCTCTCCGGGGCGCCAATCCCCGAACAGGCTCATATGAATCGATGGATCGAGGCGCGGTGGCTGATGACGAAGGAAGTGCGAACGGTGCGGCCCGACACGCCGGCGCTCGAGGCTGCCCTGACTTTGCGCTCCCACGGATATGGTTGCGTTCCGGTCCTGGAGCACGGGAGCCTCGTCGGGATGGTCACCGAAGCAGACTTCGTCGAGTACGCGATCCGGGCGCTCTCCGACCCCGGCGTCTGAGCGTCCGCCGCACGGGACCTGGCACGGCGCTTGCTCAACCGCGAATATCAATCCTCGAGGTCGACGCGCAGTGAAGGGTAATCACCATCCGATCACGAGCTTCGGGCTCCAGCGCATACCACCACGGATGCGGTGACTTTTTTCGATAAGAAAAAGTTCTCTTGTTGTCGGGCCCACGGTTCGCAGTACTGGCTGCTGAGCGCCGTCCGCATCGGCCGCGAAGACCGTTCGGAGTCCGTGAACGGTAGGAAGGAAAGCGTGGTCCCGCCGATTCGAGGTGCAAACTAGTTAAGACCCGTCCCTAATCATCATCGCTGTCGTCCTCATGACTGGCGGGCGGCGCTACGTCGACGCTACCCGAGCCTCCCGCGTACGCTCGCGCCGCCCCGTGCTCGTACACCAGTCGCCCTCCGGACTCACCCGTCCGGTAGCCCAGGCCAAAGACCAGAATCGTCCCTACCCATGCACCTAGGAGGATCGCCTGGCGGACGCGTCCGTCGCTCAGGACCAATGGGAAGGCCATCAGGACGAGCAGTGCACCGCCAGCCCACACGAACGCTTCGGCAGCCTCCTCGTGCGATTCGATGTGCCGCTCGGCCAGCACCTGCTCGACTCGGTCTTCCTCCGTTTCTCCGGTCTTGAGTGCCGCAATGCCAGAACCGAGCAAGACAGCCTGCAGGAGGAACACGACAACCCAGCTGCGAGACGGCAGCCATCCCCGCCAAACTGCGAAGAGAGTCCCGGTGGCCACCAGTGGCATTAGCACCGCGAGCGCCATGGGGACATGCACGACTTTGGGATGGAAGAAGAGCTGATCCATGTTAAAACACCTCCGGATTCAAGCATGGCTCCAAGCATGGTCAGCGGGCTATCCTTCGGATGTGATACGGAAGGAATTCCAAGGCCTTGAACATCGAGGGACTCACATCTGAGGGACGAGTCGTGCTTGCGCTCCTTGCGACCTTCGTCACGATCGCTGCGCTCGCCCTGCTCGATGTCCTCGCAGACCTCCACGAGGGGACGACGATCTCCCATATGCTCTTGGAAATTGCGGTCGTCGTCATCGGCTTGGCCGGCGCAGCCGGCATGGGGCGCCAGTTGGTGGGCATCATGCGCCGCGAGCGGGCGACCCAGCTGGAGGCCGAGCGCCTCGCGGAACGCCTAAAACATTCGAGGCAAGAAGCGGCGCATTGGCGCGAGGAGGCGCAGGCCCTGCTTCGCGGGCTGGGACAGGCTCTCGATCGCCAATTTGCACGCTGGGAACTTTCGCCTGCCGAGAAAGATGTCGCGCTGCTGCTCCTCAAGGGTCTGAGCCACAAGGAGGTTGCAGAGGTGCGCGGCGTGACCGAGGACACCGCACGCCAACAAGCGCGTGCGGTCTACCGCAAGGGGGGGCTCTCCGGTCGCCACGACCTGGCTGCATTCTTCCTGGAAGACCTCATGCTTCCGAACGGCCTGATCGATTGAAGCGGACGTGTGGTAAGAGACGCTCTGCCTTCTCGTCTTATACGACGCGTACTGCTCCCCATACGCGACGCACCCAATCCGAAAAGTCTTCGATCGAGTCGAAGTTTGGGACACGTGTCCCAAGTTGAGCCGGCAACCCGGATTCACTGGGGCCTAGGCCGGTCTCACGGTCGAGCCACGCCCGCGTAGTCGCTACTGAATGATGCGAAACAAGGGCATCTGACGACGGTCTGGATTTGTACAACCGCGAGCGACTCCCACACAACGTGCGTCGCGCGCAGTGCCAGTGCCAGTGAAGCGTCGCCTCGCCCGCCGCGCGCGCAAACTACTTTGGCGAATTCGATCTGATGCCTGGAGGTCCATGCACCCCGCTCGGTGGCGGATTGGTACGCCCGCGGCGGGTGTTCTTATCGGCCAGCGTGGCGAGATCATCGAGGCCGTCGAAAACCGCTACCTCATGTAACCCCCGGCTGTTCTGTCAATCAATGACTGCGGACCCTGCCCGATTTCGATCCGCGGCTCAGGAATGCTTGAGTTTTTCGTCAGGCGATGACGCTATTATTAGGAAATTCGCAGCCTTTAACCCTTGACGCAGTGCGTTATCGTGGCCAGGTTCGTAATCTAAGGAATGCGGGTCGCGAGCCCCAGCAAGTCACCCGCCGAACCGATTGGGGATTTTCCCATGGATACTGCACTTCTCGTCATCATCATGTCTTTCGTCGCGCTTAACGTCGCCGCCCTCGTTGGCGGAGGCTTGGGGTTGGGCATCATGCGACTCCTCAGGCGTGAGCTCGCCAGTGCCTCTGATGCTGAGGCACGAGACTCGATCCACTGACTCGATTTGGCGGCTCTGTGCGCCCAGGTACCCTTGACGGACAGTGCGACGGGAAAACGCTCGTTCGTGACAGATGAAAGCACGTGCACGAACTGTTCCTGGTGTTGCACGCGATCGACCGACTGCGATTTCCCCGTGCGGTGCACGACATCGCACTGGGCGTGGCCGTCATGGTGGTCGCCATCGTGTTCACCGTAGGAGTGCTGCTCATTCAAAGGCGGGTCATCAGGCTCACCCAATCCACCGCGATTCGGGCCGATGCCCTACACTACGGCACCGATGTGCTCGCCAACCTTGGGATCATCGTCGCCTTGTTCCTTTCTGCTCAGGGTTGGGTCTGGGCAGATCCCCTATTTGCGATCGGCATCGCGGTCTACATTTTCTACAGCGCAGCGCGCATAGGTTACGACGCCTCTCAGCAACTGATGGACCGCGAGCTGCCGACCGAGGTGCAGGAGCAGATCCTATCGATTGCCCGTCGAAGCTCCGAGGTACGAGGGGTACATGATCTTCGCACGCGACAGTCGGGCCACGTCAAGCGCCTCAACTTCGATGCATGCTCGACTCCGCGCTCGAACCCGCGTTTGAGATCGATTGCACTCGCACCGGCAGCATGCGTCGGCCAACAGGGTTGCGCCGACCAAGACCCTACTCCGTGCTTCGGGCCCCGAAGAGATCGATCTTGAGAGGTGGGGCTGTTAGCATCGTGGGCGAAGGCGGCCGCCATGTCAGCGTCGTTGGATACGCCCCTTGAAGAGCTCGTCCCGGATCGCATTTGGCTCAAGAAATACCCGGTTCACTATGCTGGACTGGACTTCCACGCCCGCGCGACGGTGATTCGTCTGTCGAGCGATGACTTGGTCGTCCACTCGCCGCCACCCATCGACGGGGCTCTCGCCCAAAGCATCCGTCGCCTCGGTCGAGTCGCGCATCTGGTCGCGCCCGGAAGCTATCACTATTTCCACGTGGCAGCGTGGCAAGAGACATTCCCGGAGGCCACTGTTTGGATCTGCCCGGGCGTAGAACGCAAGCAACCCGACCTGGAGTTCGATTGGTTCCTGTCCGATCACGCGCCAGACACATGGGCCGAGGAAATCGATCAGGTGTTGGTCCGAGGAAATCGATTCATCTGGGAAGTGGTGTTTCTCCACAAGCCATCGAAGACTCTCATTCTGACCGATCTGCTCGAAAACATAGGGGAGCAGTCGGGCTCGGTCGACTGGAAGTTGAAGCTCTGGTGGAAAGTGGTCTTTCATATGTGGGACAATCCCAAGCCCGCACCGGAATACCAAATGGGTTGGAAGGACAGGCGTGCCGCAAAGCGTTCCCTCGAACGGATCTTGGCGTGGGACTTCGACCGCATCGTGCTGTCCCACGGCGAGAACATCGATTCCGATCCCAAGGCGGTATTGCGCGAGGCGTGGGCCAGCCCCCTGAGTTTCGACGGCTGAGCGAGCGCGCAACGCGTATTGGCGCAGCCGGTGCAGCTAATCGCTCGAAACGCATGACGTGCGCGTCGTGGCTTTTTCGAAAAGGCACCGAAACCCGTTTAGTGCCGACGACATGTGTTTCAAAGCTGGGACTTCAATGGCATCATTCGGTACCACGTCATGCTCACCTTGTTCGACAACCCCTTTAGTCCGTTCGCTCGAAAGGTGCGGATGGTGCTTCACTTCAAGAGATTGGAGTTTGAATCCGTCGACGCCTTGGCTCTCAGCGAGCACGACAGGCTAGTCGAAGTGAATCCGCGCGCGGAGGTGCCCGTCCTCGTCGACAGAGGTTTCACCGTCACCGATTCGACCGACATCGTCTACTACCTGGAGGACCGATTCCCGACGCCTGCGGTCTTTCCTGTGGAGCCCGAGCACCGCGCCAAAGCGCGACGATGGCAACGAGCTGCAGACACTCTTCTCGACGCGATCATCCATGACATCTCCATCTGGACCTGGCCTACGCACGAACGGCCAGACGAGCCTCCTGAAGGGTTGCTCCAGGCGGGGCGTGGCGACCTATTCAAGGTTATCACCCAGCTCGAGGATTCGCTCGATGCCGGAGGTTTCGTGTGCGGCGATCTATCGATCGCAGATTTCGCGCTGTTCCCTCACATCTCAGCACTCAAGCCGCTTGGGATTCTGCTCGAAGAATCCACCCACCCGAGGCTGCTTCACTGGAATCGGGAGATGCGCTCACAGGCGCCCGTGTGGAAAGATCTCGACTACGTGAAACACAGCGCGTTCGAAAAATTCGGGTCTGGCAAGTCCCCCTACGAAGGCGAGAAGATCGTTTGGCGAGGTGACCGAATCGAGTGGCTTCTCGCTCACGGCTTTCATGAGTGGCTTCTTGCTGAGCTCGGGGCTGGCCGTGCAGTCGTTCCCTGCTCGGTTTAGGATCCGGAGCCAGTCAGGCCCTGTGAGTGGTGATGATCTCCGATGGGAAAAGGCACTGTTGATGGTATTCGGTCTCGTCAATGGCGAACCCATGGTGCGGGAGAACATGTGCAACTTCGACGCCACGACAACCTCCGAGCGTTCGCGGTGACCATCGGGAGATGTGCTCGTAGAGGCGACTCATCGGGGTCCGACCGTGAGCCATGTTCACGAGTACCATTCTGCCTCCGGGCCTGAGAACTCGCGCGAACTCACTGAGCGCCTTCGCCGTGTCTTCTTCGGACAGCAGATCGAACATGTAGGTGTTGATCAACAGATCGATACTTTCGCTTTCGACGGGGAGGTCGATCGCGTTGCCGAGACTCAGCTCGTAGTCGGCGTCTGCATGCTTGCGAGCGCGCTCTTTCGCCTTCGCTAGCATACCCTCGGAGAGGTCGATCCCCATGTTCTTTCCGTGCAGATTTCGTTGAAGGATTCGCTCGAACATCAGACCCGTCCCAACCGCGACTTCAAGGATCACTTCACCGTCTTGAATCCTCGCAAGCTCAAGGGCCCGCTTTCTCGCCTTCGATTCCGTGGCGAATGCCCACGCGTCGTAGGCGGGAGCAAGAGAGTCATAGAGTGCCCCAATTTCCTCCTGAGGCACAGGGGCTGCCTCCGACTGCTTCTGCGAGCGGTCCGAAGTCGGTGAGTCGGGGGTGCAGCACGATCGCATATTCATATCTTTGTCTCCTTCTCTAGCCGCCCGGCTCGTCGTACCGCATCGACTCGACGGTTGGCGCCTCGAATCGCCCAACGATAGAGGAGTTGCTTCAGTCGACCAGGCCGGTTTCGGTAGCGGTCCGAGGCGTAGTAATCGGCCGGGTCGTCCCAAACACCGTGATCGTCGGTCACTGCACCCATCTGCGTGAAGCGCTCACCATCCAGGCTCAGCTCCGCGCTGGGTTCGCCCCCGGCTCGCGTCACTGAAAAACCGGTCTCCCAACCGCGCCGCCGAATCTCGGTGACGGCACCTTTGTGAAAGGCGAGGTCGTTGATGAACGAGTCGATGCTGCGCCACTTGCCATCGACCTGGACCTCGATCCAGCTGTGGGAGATTCTGTCGGGCAAGAGTCGATAGAGCAGGCCCCGAAATGGGCCGTGCTGGATCTCTCTCTTGATTAATGAGAAGTGAATCCGAGCTGGGATGCCTACGGCTTTGCAGAGCGCCAGAAAGAGCGTGCTCTTGGTGTTGCACTGCCCGCGCCGCCTTCGGATCGTCGTGGAGGCTAGAACGAAATCCCCCTCAGGCGGATAGGAGAAGGTGATATCGTCCCGAACGTAGCGAAAGATCCGCTGGAGCTTGCCCCGGATCGTTGGCTCACCGGTGGTCAGCTCCTTTGCTTTCGCTTTGACCAGCGGATGGGTGTAATTTGCCAGGGGCTCCATGTTGCGAACTCCGCCCACCCAGGGGTGCAAAACATGTGCCTGGCTGCTTGGAGCGCATACTGGCTGCGCGGTCCGCACGGCGTGTGCCGGCCAGGGGCAGGGGCCGCAGCCTGTGCGTCCGGTGCACAGATCTGGCGCAGAGGCTCCTTCCATGGGGACGCGAGTGCTCCCACGGTCACGAAGACCGGGACTTGGTGGCTAAGCTCGTGCCGCGACGTACTTGAGCGGGAACCCAAGCCGGGTCGTGGAGGCGTCAGCACCGACCTGGAATCCACTGGACGCGAGAACCGGCCGAATATCTACAGGATGGCATCCTTGGCTCAAGCGTGGCAGTCGCGCTAGAGCGTGGTCCCAAAACCGCCCGAGCCTGCGTGTCGGGTAGTCCATGTAGGCCGCGAATAGGGAACCGTCGGGACGAAGCACGCGCCCGATTTCCGCCACGCAAGGCGCGATGTCCGTAGGCCCGAGGAAGTCGAAAAAGCAATTCGCGAACACCGCGTCCAGGGCGCCGTCAGTGTCAGGGACCCTGAAGAAAGGCTCGACCAGGATCTTTACGTTTTCGACGTCGTGAGCCTTGACGTAGCGTTCGGCGATCTCAGCAGCGGAATCAGAGAAACACAGAAGGCTCGTGGTGCCATCTCGGTTTGCCTTGCCGAGGAGTTGGATTCCGCGGTCAGTCGGTGGGGAGATGACCAAGATCCGTTTGGTGGATAGATCCGCCTCGCGCGCCGCTCGCTCGCGGACCTGGAGCTCGATGGTTCGAGACCACAGGTCGAAGAAGGTCGCGACTTTCAGGTAGGCAGCGTCCAGGTCGGTGACCATGGCGGTCATGGTACTCGTCGCGAGCAGAGTGCGCGAGCCGATGCTCTAGAGTTCGGGCGCAAAGCATGCGGGTGATGCCATAGTCAGCGCCCTTCGATCCGAAGAGGCCGCGCTAGCGTGCCGAGTCCCTGGCCAGCACCAGCATGGAAGCGAAGGAAGGCCTCACAGAACTGTTCGAGGCACCAGTCACGGCTCGATTCGAACCACCGACTGCTGTCGTTGCCCGCGGATGGGTCCTGGAAACGCGTCCGTGCACTGGAGCGACGCGCGCTCCTTGCCCTTCGAGGAAAGCCAGGCTCGTGACGTCTTCGATGCGCAACGAGCCCATGACGCATGCTAACGACTACGGGACGGCAGCCGGGGCGACAGCGTCGATCAGGCTCTTCGAGAACATGCGTCCGGTTAGGTTGTCACGAACCTTCTTGTCAGCGGCGTCCCACTCGGGTTGAGCGTCACCCGCTGCGACGGGCTGGATGCCCTTCTTCACGATGACGTCGTAGGCCTTCTGGTCATCCTTACGAATGACCTTGTTGAGCAGCTCGTGCGCCCGGTCCGCAGTGCTTTGGAACTGCTCTTGAAGGTCGGGCGGGAGCTCGTCGAGCTTTTCTTTGCGCATCATCGTGCCGCCCGCGATAATCGCCGAGTTGTGCGCAGTCATGTACTTCACCCGCGTGTACCACTGGAGCGCGACCGCCGTGAGGGCAGAGGACGAGACCACGTCCACCATGCGAGTCTGAAGCGCCGGGTACACCTCGGGAACACCCAGCCGCACCGCGCTTGCGCCAATGACTTTGTAGAACTCCACGAAAATCGGGTCGTCTTTCCACACCCACGGGCGCATGGCCTTGATATCGGACGGTCGCTTGATCGGCTTCACCGAGAACAGCCGAGTCTTGCCGGCATCGCCCCAGCCGACCAGCTTGAAGCCTTCCTTTTCGAACATGCCCTCGAACGTGGAAGCCATCCTCTCGCGCACCCGATCGAGCTCCTCATAGGTGTCGAGGAAGCCGGGTAGCACCAGGACGTTCATAGCCGGGACCAGCAAGCTCATCCCGGTCATGGTGACGACGCCGCCGTCCAGCTGACCAACGCGCATCTTACGCACGAAGTCGCGCTCGTCGCCCTGGGAGCCGCCTGGGTAGAAGCGCATTTTGAGCCTGCCGTCGGTTCTTTCTTGGAGCGTCTTGTTCCACGCGTTGAGGATCTTCATCCACGACGAACCAGCCGGAGCCAGTGAGGCGATCCGCAGCGTGTAGGCCTCCTCTGCCTTGGTGGTCGTGCTGGTGCCTGGTAGCGCGAACGCGGCAACCACGAATGGCAGAGCCAATACAAGCCGACGACTCATCTCCAACCCCTTTCCCGCTGTGTGGGCGCCTCCCCAGAATCACAAGGAGCTTCGCCCTTGTCATTACGGCTTGTTCATCCCTTCTTGTCTAGCGAAACCTTTTCGTCGAGATCAGCGTTGCGCAAGATCAGCAGGAGCTGATCTTGTGACAACGTCGCGGGTTCCGGGTCGGCACCCCGCTGAACCTAAAGCTGGGTTACACCCTTCTCGCCATTTGGGGCGTCATGGGATTGATCACAATCGTCGCTGCGGTTGTGGCCCTGCCTACGTCATGAGCCCGGCCGATTGCCGATCTGAAAGGAGAGACACGTGGCAGTCACAGCCATCACGTGGATGCCGGCATGGCGTGGCGGGCGCGATCGCGGGACTCACGCAGCGTACCCGCGTACGGTTCGCGCGTGCCCATAACGAAATCGAACCAAGGTCGCGTGACACACCAGTTGGCTTCCTGATTCGGTCCCATGTGGTGGTCGTAGTGCCAAGGCAGATGCTCTCGTGCCCAATTGGGATCGAGGTGTCCGCGTTTGTGTACGCGATGGTAGCGGATCGCGCTGTACCAGACGGCGGCGGTGAAGAAAGGCGCAATGGGCAAGAGTGGCAGATGAGCGGCGGCAAGCATGGTGAGACCCAACGCCTCTTTGCCTTGGGCATGCCAGCCCCAAACGGAGCGCTCGTAGTGAGGATCCCGAAAACCATGACGACGTGAAAGCCGGTGGTGGTCGTGCCAATGAAAGCTCCAAAGGCTTTGCTTGTTGCGACCCCGCCCATGCAGCACGTAGCGATGAATGATCCATTCGCTAGCATTCGAGTAGAGAAGGCCCAGTGGGAATCCGATCACGTGGTCGCCTCGGGAAGACCGCGACTATCCAGTCACGTCATTAACAAGATGACTGATCGGACGCCAATCTGCAAAGAGGCCTACGCGCGAGCCTTTAGCCGCGAAGCCCGTCCGGTCGTTCACGCTAGAGTAAAGGCGATGACGCGGGGTGTGATCCGTGGGCCACAGTAAGATCGATCCTGGACGGGACCGGCAAGTTCGTCGGGTCATCGTCATCGAGGGGCTCGCAAACGTCGCGGTGCTGGTCCTGAAGCTCGTCGTTGGTGTTTCGACGGGCTCGCTCGCTGTTCTCGGTGACGCCCTTCATTCGCTGGCCGACGCGGCCAACAACGCGGTGGCGTGGTTCGTCGTCCGGATCTCGACGCAACCGCCGGACTACCATCATCCATACGGCCACCGGAAGTTCGAAACCTTGGCCGTCTTCGTGCTCGCCACGCTTCTCACGGTGCTGGGTGTTGAGCTCGCCCTGGGCGCGCTGCGTCGGGAGGCTCAACCGACCGCCGGCGACCCCTGGACGTTGCCCCTGATGCTGTGTGTTCTCGTCATCAACGTGGCGCTGGCATCGTGGGAGGGCGTATGGGCTCGCCGGCTGAGCTCCGACATCTTGAGCGCGGACGTGCGTCACACGTTTGCCGATGTGCTGACGACCATCGTCGTGATCGTCGGTTGGCAAATTTCGGCGCTTGGCTATCCATGGCTCGATAGCATCTGTGCGTTGGCCGTCGCAGCGCTCGTCCTCGGGCTTGCCTTTGGGCTCTTCCGACGGGCCGTGCCCGTGCTGGTCGATCGCATCGCTGTAGAACCGGAGATCATTGCCGATATCGCACGCGCGGTTCCGGGTGTTCGAGGAGTGGATAGTGTTCGATCGCGTTCGACGGGCAGCTCCACTACCGTCGACATGGTCGTCACCGTCGACTCGCGCTTGAACACTGCGGAAGCCCACGCCATTGCCGACCTCATCGAGGAGAAGTTGCGCACGGAGCTAGCGGTCGAGGATGCGACGATCCACGTCGAGCCGTCGTGATAGGGCGGCGGCACCGGAGCGAAAGTAGCTGTAGGAGAAGAGCGCGACCAGGAATGCCTGAAAGACCCAGGTGGGGATCATCCTAGGCAGGGCGACCAAGCCCGACATGACAGCGTAGGCATTGGCCGAGGCCAATCCGAAGATCACGAATACCGTGATCAACAAAATGCCTCGTCGCTCGACCGGTCTTCGGTCGGCCCAAAGCAACAGGACCGTCCACCCGAGCATCAACGAAGCCCCGAGGCCCATCGCGTAGCGATAGTCAGGACCCGGTTCGAAACCGCTGATGCCGTAGATCGCCCTCCCCGCTTCTGGAAAGAGCATCAGCAAGCCGACTATGGCGTCCGCGACGGCGCCCACCCAATAGGAGGTTCGCAACCAGCGTACTTCAGGCATTGTGCATAGCCTCCGGGAGCTCGAGCCGGCTGCGTTTTGAACCCTCATACACAGGGAAAAGAAACGCGAGGGGATTCACCGAGTGGGGCGCGACGTCCAAGAGAATCCTCAAAATGCGTCGACGCGCCCGTTAATGTGCGGCGCGTCCCCACTGAGCTGCGTCCCCGCAGGATTGATCCCTCGGTGACACCCGTTGCAGGAGATCTGCGAATGCCCGGGCGGCGGATTTTGGTGGCAGGAGTCGCAGTCGAGGTCGAGCTCTTCGTTCCATGTGACCTCGGGCGTCGTGCCGCCGCGGATATGGCACGTCGTGGCGCATTCGAGGGTCTCGAAGTCGTAGCTGGCGTCAAGGCCCCAAGCGGGCTGGAAGATGACGTCGACGACATTGTCGCCGTGGGTCCCCTCGAGCATCGTGTAGTTCTCGCCGAAGTGGCAAGACTGGCAGTCGAGCGGCCTCGGCATGTTGGCGGACGCAGTGGTGTGGGTCATGTGCGCGCCACCAAATGGCGGGCCAGGGAAGTAGCATTGATCTCGGGGTGGGTACGGTCTCGGGCCGTCTCCGTGACACGTTCCGCACGCCATCACGCCGCCGGGCAAGTCGTGGCAATCGGTGCAATCGGTGGCGCCCGGTGGGAAGTTGATGATCCCGGGCACAGGCGCAGGAGAGCCCGGATGACAGAGCCCGCACGCATCTCCCCGCGTCGGGTCGACGATCGGTTGCCAGTCGGTCTCGCGAAGATAGTTCCCGTGCCAGACATCGGTTCTGGGGTCGAGCCATTGGCCCGGGTGTGTTCCGCGGTTGGCCGGCCAAGCGCCCTCCACGACCCAGGTTGTCAGCCCATCGGTTTGGTTCTCGTCGAGTAAGTCGGCGTGATCGGGGCGCTCCAACACCGCTAGAATTGGCGCGGTCAGATCCGATGGTAGCGTCGCCGGTGGCGGCGGGGGCTCGTCTGCAGGCACGCAGCGGATCGTTTCGAGGTAGTCCTCAACCGAATAGTTGGCCGCGGGGTCCGCGCCGCTGTGACATTCGACGCAGTTCTCCTGAAGGATCGGATCGATGTCGGCAAAGACTACCGGTGGTGCGAGCCGATCGCGCTCCTCGTTGCAGGCTGCAAGCACGAATACCGCCAGCGAAAGCCCGGCCACGCAACGCCGGTGTCCCCTAATCTTCATGGCGCCGGAGTGTTTGGAAGGAATTCGCTGTGGCACTCACCGCACACGTTGGTGAAAGCAATCGGCTGATCGGGCTCTCCGACGAACGTGGTCCAGCGTGTCATCGTCATGCGATGGCTCGCGACGTCGTTCCAGAGGTATTGCACCGTTGGCGGCCCACCGATCGGATCACGCAACGCGGGAACGGCGGCGCCCGACTTGGCGGTCGGCACCATGTGACATTCGATGCAGAGGTAAGGCCCGAAGAGCTCTTCCAAGCTCGCGTGTCCGCTAAAGCCGGTGACGTCGGCGACGTGACTGGCCACGGGGTAGAGCTCAGGGTTGACCTCCGGACTATGGCACGTGGTGCACACCGCATTGGGGTTGCCCGAGGTGTCCATGTCCGCCACGTCGTCTGCGTTGGCATGCGGGTTGTGACACCCGGTGCACGTGGTGAGACGGGAGGGATTCCGGTAGTGCCTCGAGCGAAGGTGGTCGGAGTACTGCTGGTAGTGCGCCTTGGGGTCGCCAGAATCGAAGAAGGCGTCCGGCGGACCGCTCACGCGCGTGGTGTAGCTCAGGGCGAAGTCCGCGCGTCGGATTCCTGAAGGGGGCATCTCGTCTTCCGCGGAGAGCGGCAGCCCGGTCATGCCCGCGCCAATCCCGAGCGGTCGCGAGTGACAGCTCCCGCAGATCGCGGCGTGGCGGCCCGGCGTGAGCAACCCTGGCGAAACGATGTAGCTACCGCGGGGGCTCAGCTCCAAATGCTGGGAGCCCGGGCCATGGCAGGCCTCGCAACCGGTGTTGATCAGCTCAGGCCTGCCGTCACCATCATAGTCGAAGGCCCCGCCCGGGTCGACGAGAGCGCGCGCAGACCAACCGTCCGCATCGCTTCCTTCGAGCCGATAGCCGGTGAAGTGACAACCGGCACAGTTGTTGTCGAACGACTCCGCGTTGTCCGGCTGTTGAAGCGCATCACCGCCAAAGTCGTACCAAAGGTCCGAGCGGTAATCACGCCACGGCCAATCATCCGGGTCCGGATTCGAGAAATCCCCTTGGTAGTTGTACTGCAGAGGCAGCACGAAATAGCTGAACCTCCCGTCCGCATTGGTGCGCGTGAGATACTGCTGCCTTTCCAACGCGCCCCCATAGGTGAGAACGACGTCGTAACGCTCCGTCGTGCCATTGACCATCTCGATGTAGTAAGCCCCGACTACGCCGAGCGGCTTGCTCGAATCACGACGCAGGTTGATCGTGAAGGCAACCGCACCCGCCGGGGGATCATCGTCGACACTGCACTTCGCCGGGTTGGGCGTCGCGTCGTCGCAATCGTAGTAGTACAGCGTGGTCGAGTTGGTATCGAAGACGGCGAGCGCGGCATCGAAGTCCGGCCAAGGTCCGGTGTCCTGCAAAATCGAGCGCACGCCTGGCACCTGGAGCCCCACGTTGTGGGCGGTGCGCGTCGTGCTGTGGAGGCCATGGCACACCATGCACGTCGAGGAGCCCACGTAGGTTGCCACGGAGCTCGGCTGTGAGCTCACGCGAATGTTCATCTGCATGCCGACCAGCGACTCGGTGGTGAACGAGACCCTGCTGCTGTCACCGCCCGGCAAATGTTCGGCGTCCTCGACGACGGGCACCCACACTACGAAGTAGCGTCCCTCGGGGAGCGTGTCGAATCGGTACACCCCCTCCGCATCGACTGCGGTTTGAACGTAGCTGTCACCGTTCGTACCGAGCAAGTCCTCTATCGGCTCGTCGACCTCCAGCACTGCGGTGTCTTCCGGGGACAAGAAGAGATCGATCGGCGTCTCCGCCAGCGTCTCTACGTCGCTCGAGGGAACGAGGTACACAGTCCCGCCCGGCACCGGTACCATGTTCGGCTCTATGACCCGACCGACCAATCCGAAAGGCGCAGGCTCGATGCCGCCATCAGCTGGCGGACCTGGCGGGCCCGGCTCACCGGGTGGCCCCTGAGGGCCCTGCGCGCCGGTGTCGCCCTTGCAAGCGACGAGCAGCGACAGCACGCCGACAGCGAGCCAAAACCAAGCAGCGCGTCGAAAGGAGGACATCGGGACGATCATAGACAGCCGGGGTGCGCCTTCAAGCGAAGACGTGCCCCGGGTTGCGGTTTCGGCTGTTGGGCAGCGTGGCTCTCGGACTACGGACAGCCAATAGGTCGACCCGGGACGGTCACAACACGCGGGGTGCCACCCATCAAGCAGGTGGAGTCGAACAGAAGCTGCTGGATGTAGCCTCCGTTGTGGATATATCCAGCCGGATCCTTGTCGGCCGTGACGAAGTTGTAGGCCGCGGTCAGCATGTCGAAGTTGAAGTCCCGATACCGATTGCCGAAGCTGGCAGGGTCCATGCCTTCGATCCCTTTGAACCAGTACGGGTAGTTGTCGCCGTTGTAGAACACTGGGGAGTCCTGAGGCAGCCCAGTGAGGGGATTGCCGGTGGTGGCGTAGGCCTGGATTGCCGCGAGCAGGTCCTCCTTCAAGACGCTGATCTCGCGGAAGTTGTCGCCCGGGGATCCACTCAAGTCCTGGAACGCCTGGCCGCTGTGGCACTGATTGCAGTCCTGGACCTGCGGCAGGAAGGTGTGCCTCTGCCTGTCCGCGGGATCGACGGCTGCGTTCAGGTGGCAGCCGATGCAGTCGACCAGCGTCTGGCCATCCGGGGTTGGGTTGTGGAGACCCACGAACGTGTTCTGTCCGCGATACACGTTGCCGCCGTACTCGTAACCGCCCCGGACGTCGGTGCCGAAGAGCGTCGCCGCCGCCGCGTAGTAATGAATGTTGATGAAGTCGTAGGAGTCGTAGTCCGTCGGGGCCTGCACCGCCGTATTCGGCGTCGCAGCGTCCACCTGGACGGTCGAGTTCCGACCCTGGTGGCAGCCCATGCACATGTTGCTCGCGTTGCCGAACGAAGCCTCGTCGCCGGACGGGAACACGATCGACGCGAGAGCCGTGTTGGTCCCTAGAACGTCGTACCGCGTCTCCGGGTTGGCGAAGAGGTCGTTGTTGTTGTGGCACGACCAGCAGTCCACGCCGGTCGTTGGGAAATGCCCGGTCGTCGGATCACTCATGGCGTACTCCTCGAAGCCCGCCGTGCTGTGGCACCTCGTGCACGAGGCCGAGATGCCGCTCGGGGTATAACCATCCGGCTCGTAGTCCTCGTCCCAGTGACGGAACGGCTCGGTGTTGGTGGCTGCGTGCGCGTTGAGCTGCCACTGCTGCGTCTTCGAGGCCGTACCGATGGCCGACCCTTCGATCGTCAGGTCACCGCGACCGATGACCGCCACCGACGGCGTGCCGCCGAGGTCCACGATCGAGTCGTGGAGGAGCTGCTGCATATAGGTCCCGTTGTGGATGAAGCCGTTGGGATCCTTCAGGGCGACCTGGTAGTTGTAGGCGGCCGGCAGAAGCTTCGCATCGAAATCTCTGTAGCTGTTGCTGCGCGTGCAGGGCTCCCCGTTGTCATTGCAGAATTGGTCTTCGTAGACGATAGGCACGCCGATCACGTTGGCCGCGTAGTCCTCGATCTCCGCGTAGAGCTCGGGCAGCAGGGCCTGGATGTTGGTGTAGCTCTGACCAGGCGAGCCGCCGAGCGTCTCGAAGCTCGTGCCGCCGTGGCAGCCGATGCAGTTGTCGACACCCGGAATCCACGTGTGCATCTCGGGCGGTGCGCCCTGGGCGTTGGCCATGTGGCAGCCGACGCAGGTCGAGAACGAGTCAGGGTGCGAAGGGAACGTGTTCCGTGGCCTGTACCGCTCACCGGGGTACTCGAATCCACCGTTCGTTTCGCTTCCGAACAGGGTGGCCGCCGCCGCGTAGTAGTGAATGTTGGTGAAACTATAGGGCCCTTCGCCATTGTCCCCGTCGATCTGGTCCTGCACGTCCTCGCCGGACTTGCGACCCTGGTGGCAGGTCATGCAGATGTTGCTCGGGCCATAGAGGGAGACCTGGTCGGTCGAGGGGAACGGCACCGGCTCGAGCTTGCCATCCGGGAGACCAAATTTGGCCAAGTTCGAGTAGATCGTCGGGAACGTCTGATGGCAGCTGACGCAGTCGATACCGAGCGGAAGCGGGGAAGGACTCAAGTTTTCACCGGTCGCGAGGTACTCGAGCAAGCCCACGTCGGGCGGCGGGGGTCCTACTAGAGGCGGGTTGGGTTGCGGTCCATGACACTTCGCGCAACTGCTCGAGACCTGGCCGGACGCGTCAAAACGGCGCCAGGGCACGTCGGTGATGTCGCCGTGCCCGCTCTTTGCCCACTGATCTCGAATGGGGGTTTCGGAGAACACGTAGCCCTCTGACTGCTCTGCGGAGTAGTCGCCCTCAGTCCCGGTGAGGAACTTCAAGACCGTGGTCTCAGCGATGTCGATCGGCCCGGTGTACTCCGTGCCCTGCACGTTGCCGTCGCCATCGAGGACGGGGGACAGGTCCGTCGTGTAATAGATGGGGTCGCCGCTCATGGTGCTCAACTCGACCTGGATGGTGGGATTGAACGTCATGCCTGCCGGGTCCGCAGTCACGACGCCGCTTGGAGTGCCGCCTGTGCCGCCGCCGCCCGTGCCGCCGCCGCCCGTGCCGCCGCCGCCTGTGCCGCCGCCGCCTACGCCGCCGCCGCCTGTGCCACCGGGGCCACCGCCATCGTCTCCGCAACCGGTTACAGCGACACCCAATGCGAGTATCGTAGCCAACCCGAAACGAACCATCAAAGACGTCTTGGTTTTCATGAGACTCTCACCCTATCTCCGCCCGGAATCGAACCCACTGAGTGTCCATGTTTTGCCCGGAAATTCAAACGATCATCGTTGAAAAACACTTTCAATAACGGCATCATCGCAACTTCTACGGAGGCTGCCTGTGAACGCCGAAAAATCTGCACGGCCGACCATGAGCCCGTCGTCGTCTTTCACCTCGTTAGCACACATCACGAGCACCTCTCGTGCCGTGACACTTGCAAGCACAGTACCAACTTTCGATTATTCGACGGAGCGAGGCGCGATCGAGATTCGCTCTGCCAGCGCTGCCTCCGATGCATGGTCGATTAGGGTGCGCATCATGTACATCTGTTCCGCTCCGAGACCTTGGCCTATCAACGTCGCGCCGTAGACAAAACCAAACCGCGGACGCATGCGAGGCGGCGCCATGCGTCGAGAATACCGGAACTACGCAACGCCACCGAGGTGAAAAAAGTGCGCCAAAATCAAAGCATGCGATCGACTTTCGCGTCGCCGAGTCATGGCTGGGACAGTTGAGAGCGACTAGCCCTTGAGAGGCAGCGACCTCGCGTACGACAAGCCCTGTTCGACCCATGCCTTCAAGCTCGCCGAGCGACCATAACCACTCCGGTCGACGTAGACCATGCCCTTCATCGCGCGCCCGGTGAAGTCCATAGGGCGTACGCCCTTCTTCTTGAGAGCGCCGTCGTACGCGTCCGGGCCAACGCGCACCATCAAGTCGTCGCCGACGATGCCGCAGGACATGTGGCCATTCACGAGAAAGGAGAGCCCGCCGAACATCTTCTTTTCGCTGACCCCGCGCCGACGCTTGAGGACCTCGCGGACGCGGTCGGCAAGCTTCTCGTCGTAGGCCATGCCCTCAGAAGAACTTGATGCTGAGGTCGATCAGGGTCTGCTTAAGTTTGTTGTACGGCGCGGTCATGAGGTCGAGGGCGCTAAACGGAGACCATTGCTTGAAGACGCCACGTGGGTTCGAAAACGCCTCGAAGCCAAAAAAGCCGTGGCCTTTGCCGATACCGCTATTGTTCGACCCGCCAAACGGCAAGTTGTTGTTGAAGAAGTGCACCGCGCTGTGATTGATCGCGGTGCCACCGGCGCGGGTGCTCTGAATGACGTGCTCGATGTTCCGGTTGCTCTTGCTGTAGATGTAGAGCGCCAGAGGCTTTTCTTTCGAATTGATCATCGCAATGGGCTCATCGAGCGACTTGAAGGTCTGCACCGGAAGGACCGGACCGAAGATCTCCTCCGTCATGATGGCCGAGCTCGGGTCCACATCGGTCAACAGGGTCGGCTCGATGTAATCCTCATTCCCGTCGGTCCGACCGCCATAGGCGACGGTCGCGCCCTTTTCCTTGGCATCGTCGAGGTAGCTGGAAATCCGTTGGAAGTGTCGGTTGTTGGCGATGCGCGCGTACGAGTCCGACTTCTGCGCGTCCTCCCCGTAGAATGCCTCGACGGTCTCCCGGAACTTCGCTAGGAACTCGTCCTGCTTGCTCTCGTGGACGAAGAGGTAGTCAGGCGCGATGCAGATCTGCCCGTTGTTCGTCAGCTTCGCCCAAGCGACGCGCTTGGCGGCCATGCTCACGTTGGCAGTCTCATCGACGATGGTGGGCGACTTGCCCCCGAGCTCGAGGGTCACCGAGGCAAGGTGCTTCGCGGCGGCCTCCATCACGACTTTGCCGATCTGGGGCGAGCCGGTGAAGAAGATGTGGTTGAAAGGCTGCGCGAGGACGGCCTGGGACGTAGCAACGCCGCCCTCGACCACGGCCACTTCGTTCTCTTCGAAGATGTCGTCGATGATGCTCTTCATCACGGCCGAAGTGTGTGCGGTGACCTCGGAGGGCTTGATCATGACGCAGTTGCCCGCCGCAATCGCCGCCACCAGCGGACCGAACGTCAAGTTCGCGGGGAAGTTCCAGGGCGAAATGATCAACACTACCCCCTTCGGCTCGTAGTGGATGTGCGAGCTCGAGCCGAGCATCGAAATTGGCGTCTTCACGCGGTGCGGCCGCATCCACTTGGAGAGGTGGCGCACCGCATGCTTGATCTCGCTCGTCACGGGATATATCTCGGTGAGGTCCACCTCGGAGGCGTGCTTTCGGAAGTCGGCGTACATCGCATCGCGGAGGTCCTGCTTACGAGCCAACACGGCCTTGTGAAGCCTCTTGAGCTTCTCTTTGCGCTCCCGTGCGGTGGCCTTCGCGACCGAGAATTGATGCGCCTGCTGGAGGTTGAAAATGCGCTCGATCTCTGCGGCGCTCGTCTCGCTACCTAGGACTGGGCTCGGAGAGATTTGCGATGAGCCGTTGGTGCTCGGCTCTGGAGTGGCTTGCGCGGTGGACTGGGACATGAGGACTACCTTCCTTGCGCGGGCGTTAACCCGCCGTTACTCGAGAAAGCATGGTGGGCCACCGTTTGTATTGTCAAGCCGTGACTTCGGCCACGATACGCTCCGATACTTCCCACAACTTTTCCGCCATCGCGGGGTCGCGCCCGTGACGACCAGGGCGCGATTCGTTGCAGTCCGCGAGGTACTTGCCGGAAACGCCTTCCATGCTCGGATGCGTCGCCGCGTAGCACTGAGTCGCGGCACCCTCAGCGGTGCTCTTGAGGACGAGCGGAGCTGCGATCGACATCGCGACACCCGCGATCGGGTTCATGTTCCGCGTAAGATTGGTGTGGATCACGCCTGGATGGAGGCTGTTGGCCGTCTTGCCAGTACCTTCGAGGCGCTTCGCTAACTGGTTTGCAAAGAGCAGGTTCGCGAGCTTGGCTTGGCCGTAGTTGCGGATCCCGTTGTACCCGCGCTCGCCCGAAAGATTGTCGAATTGAATGCCCTCCGGCGGCGCACGGTGATGCGCGTCGCTGCTCACGATCACGACGCGACCCTTGTCCGCAAGGCTGTCGACTAGCGATGTCACCAAAATGAAGTGGCCGACGTGATTGGTGAAAAACTGGAGCTCGTACCCGTACTTCTGATCAAGCTTGGGGAGCGCCATGATCCCGGCGTTGCAGATGATCGCGTCGAGCGGCCTCCCAAGCGCTTTGACTTGCTCCGCACAGGCGAGCACCGATGCCGGTTCGGAGAGCTCGCATCCGACTGCTGTCGTCTGGCCACCGACCTGATCGCCGGCAGCCTGGGCCTTTTCCACGGTGCGGGCGGCCGCGATCACGTGCGCCCCCCGGTTCGTCAGCGCGCGAAGGGTCTCGAGACCGATCCCGGAGTTGCAGCCCGTGAGCAGAATCGTCTGCCCGCTCAGGTCGAGCCCCTCGGTAACCTCCTCCGCGGTCGTCCCGTAGCCGAAACCGTTCGAACCTTTTCCTTTTAACATCGAGAGCAGGGACATCGTTGCAGGGTCCTCTCTAGTTCGCCGGCACTTGGGTCAGCGTGACCCAGCCTGTGAAGAACGCATTGACGTCGGTATCCAGCTCCACACCCTCCCTCTCACAGTCCTGTGGCCC
>Ga0255058_10000487_pt1 | contig 23265 bp, 20 predicted proteins | sample Cases_109_9_MG_FD_188637 | JGI IMG/M metagenome (GOLD analysis project Ga0255058, IMG submission 188637) | Seawater microbial communities from Amundsen Gulf, Northwest Territories, Canada - Cases_109_9 | ecosystem: Environmental > Aquatic > Marine > Gulf | place: Canada: Northwest Territories... | reverse complement strand
CGGAGGCGGCGATATTCGATCATTTTCGCTCGGAGAGTCACAACAAGATGACCATCCTGATCTCGCACCGATTCTCAACGGTGCGCGCCGCTGATCGGATCATCGTCATTCACGACGGCAAAATCCTGGAACAAGGGACGCACGAAAGCCTGCTCGCGGAGAACGGCCAGTACGCTCACCTGTTCAAGCTGCAAGCCCGGGGCTACCAATAGGCTCGTCAGTCACCGATGGCTTGTAAATGGCCGCAAACACTGCGCCGCCAATCATCATGCCTACAACGCTGCTGACGAACCAGATCACTGCGAGCTCCTGAGTCAGGGGATAGATGACATACGCATCGACGGACGTCGGAAATCCCAGGAACAAGCCCATCAAGGCACCGTAGCGCACACCTTCTATTACGCCTTTGCCTTCGCAGCCTTTGGTGAAGATATAACAGAACAGGAATATGACGGCTGTGCCGCTCAGCATCATGATCCACATCATGCTGTCCATCTGCTCTTTTGGCCGAAATATGGCGGCCAGTGATTCATAGGTCTCCGCCATCATCACCCCCGTGTATTAGATAGCCGATCGCCTGCATGACGATGAATACCGCCACGAACCCAATCCAGAAAGTCTTGTTATTCATTGTTTTACCCTCAAGCCAGACTCCGTGGAGCTACGCTAGACCTGAATGACCTGCTTTTCAAGCGAAAAACGGGGCATGTGGCCGGTCCGGCCGATTTACAGTATGGGATCCATCGGGAACAAGTTGAATAATCCGAGTTGCAGGTATTTGCTGCGATCGACTTCGCGATCAGGGCTGAATTCGTCTGTCGACTGCCAGCTGTTCTCAGGCCGGATATCACGCTCAATACTTTGCGTCAGCTCCTCTGCGAGTTCCTGACTCTTGACGATGACGCCCACTTCCGTGTTCAAGTGGGTGGAGCGTGGGTCGAGATTGAAAGTGCCGATGAATACCAGTTCATCATCGATCACCATGCTTTTGGCATGCAATCCAAACCTGGGATTATTCTCTGCGAATTCGGCATACCGATCCACGAGCTCTTCCTGTATTTGGGGATACGCTTTGTACTCGTAAAGTTCGACCCCGGCGTTGAGCAAACGGGGCCGCTGACGGAAGTAACCAACGAAAGCAGGCACGTTATCTGTCGATGCCAGTGAGTTGGTCGAAATCCGAATCCTTACGCCACGATTGTGGAGCTCTTCGAGCAGTTCGATACCGCCTTTCGGCATGATCAGGTAGGGGGATTGAATCAGGACTGAGTGCCTGGCATCTTGCAAGGCATCGATCAGTGCCGTCGTTGCGGTTCCGCCGCCTTCGAAACCTGCGGTTCCGGCGTTCTTCCCCGGATAGTCACTGATGAACTGAACCTCCTGCCAAACCATTTCCTCCGCCAGGTACGGGAATCGGGTCGGCATATTTTCGATCGCATTCCTGATGGCGAGGTTGAAGTTGTCGGGATTGTTAGCGTAAGCATGCAACACATCGAAATGTTGCTGCGCCTCTTCCGTGGTGATCGGATCGTCCGGATCGACCAGCAGGTCCTCCACCGCTACAGCCAAAGGATGCGCCCAGAACTCTTCAAAATTATCGCGCATATCCCCTACGGCCGCCCCGAGCAGCAACACTTCCCGATCTCGAAAATTGTAGTCCACGTCAAAATCAAAGTATTCATCGGCCATGTTGCGGCCGCCGGTTATTCCGGCCACGCCATCGAAGATGGCCGTCTTGTCATGCATGCGTTGATTGAGGCTGCGAAAATCCAGAACGGTGTTGACGAGCCTGCGAAGCAGAGACGTGCCGACAGAAAAATTCGGGTTGTAAATTCGTATTTCGACGTTGGGATGTGCCGCCAGCAACGCCAGCGTTTTGTCTTCGGCATCGATCAGAAAATCGTCCACCAAAACCCTGACCTTCACGCCGCGATCGGCCGCTGTCAGCAGCATCTCCGCGGCAAGTATGCCGATGTTGTCAGTACTCCAGATAAAATACTGAACATCGATACTTTGTTGCGCGTGCTCCGCCAGCCAGGCGCGCGTCATGAGCGCTACCTCGCCTCTTTCGAGAATAAAGACGCCGGTCTGCTCTGCCATCAGTGGCGCGCAATGCTCGCAATTGGCTTCGACCCAGTCGCGTAACGACTCGCCGGAGGAACCCAGGGGAAGCAGTAGCAGTAGCGCGCTACACACTAAAGCCAGGCGTGCACGCAGTAGTATTACGTATCGCGCCGCAGCGCTGACCCGTTTATCGTCCATATCAGTGTGCACCATGTCCGGGGCGCCTCGATCCTAGGCGAGCAGGGAGTATGAATATAGCAAGTCAGAACACACGTGTCTGGGCTGAGCCCTACAAAATCAAGATGGTCGAACTCCTCAGGATGACCACGCGAGAAGAGCGTGAAGAGGCGATCCGGGAAGCCGGGTACAACACTTTCCTCATCCGCAGCAAGGACGTCTACATCGACCTTTTGACCGACTCGGGTACTGCCGCGATGAGCGACCGGCAATGGGCCGGCATGATGCTGGGCGATGAGGCCTACGCGGGAAGTGAGAACTTCTACAATCTCGAAGCCGTTGTTAGAGATTACTACGGCTATGAACACCTCGTGCCCACCCATCAGGGCCGTGGCGCCGAGAACCTGTTATCCCGCATTCTGATCAAACCGGGCGACCAGATTCCGGGCAACATGTATTTCACGACGACTCGGCTGCACCAGGAACTGGCTGGGGGCACATTCGTGGATGTCATCGTCGACGAAGCGCATGACCCCATGAGTACGTTTCCGTTTAAGGGAAATGTCGACATCGGCAAGCTGGATCGGCTTGTGCAGGCGGTCGGTGCAGATCGCGTGCCCTACGTCAGCCTCGAAGGCAACGTGAACATGGCCGGTGGCCAGCCTTTCTCAATGGCGAACCTCAGGGAACTACGGCGTTATTGCAACACGCATGATATTCCGATCATGCTCGATGCCACGCGCACGATCGAAAATGCGTGGTTTATTCGAGAACGAGAGGATGGCTACGAATGCAAGTCAGTTCGCAATATTCTAAGAGAGATATGCGATCTGACGGACGGTTGTACGATGTCCGCCAAAAAAGACGCACTCGTGAATATCGGCGGTTTCTTCGCGTGCAATGACGAGACATTGTACAAAAAGGCGCAGAACCTGGTCGTCGTCTACGAAGGATTGCATACCTATGGCGGCCTCGCAGGTCGAGACATGGAGGCGATGGCCCAGGGTATTCGTGAGGCGGCTACTGAAGAACACCAGCAAGCGCGTATCGGTCAGGTTCGATACCTGGGCGAGAACATCGCTGCAGCTGGTATCCCGATTGTCACGCCAATCGGATCACATGCGATTTTTCTCGACGCCAGGCGGTTCTTGCCACACCTGGATCAGGATGAGTATCCGGCCCAGGCACTCGCTGCAGAGTTGTACCTGGAGTCCGGTATTCGTTCGATGGAACGCGGCAACGTATCTGCCGGACGCGATCCAGAGACAGGCAACAACCGCCGTCCGCCACTGGAACTTGTGCGGCTAACCATTCCGCGCCGCGTTTATACCCAAGCCCATATGGACGTCGTCGCGCAGTCCGTTATTGATGTTTATGGGCGGCGCAACGAAATTCGCGGATTGAGAATGGTGGATGAACCCGAGTACCTGCGTTTTTTTCAGGCTCGATTCGAACCTGTGACTCACTGATTTGAGTAGGAGCTTTCCATGACACACGACATCATCATCGTTGGCGCGGGTCCGGCGGGCCTGAGCTTCGCTCGATCTCTCGCCAATACCGGGCTACGAATTGCGCTCATAGAAAAGCAATCCACGGAGCAACTGGCCGCACCCGAATTTGACGGGCGGGATATCGCACTCACACATCTTTCTGTCCGAATCCTCAAGGAACTCGGCATCTGGGCGCGCTTCGAGCCCGACGAACGGCCGCCGATTCGGGAGGCCAGAGTATTGGATGGGACGTCGCCCTATTGTCTTGATTTCGATCGTGGCCATGAGTCAGCCGGGCCGCTCGGATACATTGTCTCGAACCATGTCATTCGCAAAGCACTGTTCGACGAGGCACAGACATGTGGCAACATCGAGATACTTGCAGACCTCGCTGTCACATCGGCTGCAACGGACTCCAGCAAGGCATCGGTTACCTTGTCCGACGGCCAGGTACTGGAATCACGCTTGCTCGTCGCGGCGGACAGCCGCTTCTCGGAGACTCGCCGCATGCTTGGAATCGCCGCGTCGATGTACGACTTCGGCCGCATCTGCATTGTTTGCCGCATGGAACACGAAGAGCCGCACGACGAAATCGCGTACGAATGTTTTCATTACGGCAGAACCTTGGCTGTATTGCCGCTACACAACCGCCACTCGTCCATCGTCGTTACGGCCCCGATGGATCAACGCGATGCAATCATGGCAATGGATGGCGATATTTTCGGCAGTGATATTGAACAACGATTCGACAGTCGCTACGGACACATGAAGCTGTCGAGCGAGCGATTCGCCTATCCGCTGGTTGGTGTTCATGCAGAAGATTTCTACTCGACACGTTTCGCATTAGTCGGAGACGCCGCCGTCGGCATGCACCCCGTCACGGCACACGGCTATAACCTCGGCCTGAGCGGGCAGGAAATTCTCGCCAGGGAGATCATCAACGCCGCAGCCCAACACGGCGACATTGGCGCACCGCGCTTGCTTGAGAAATATGAACGCCGGCATATGCGAATGACCAGGCCCATGTTTCACGGCACGAATGAGATCGTCAAATTCTTCACTGATGACCGCAAACCGGCGAAGCTGGCCAGAAAATTTGCCCTGCGGCTGGCGAACAGAGTCCCGCCGATTAAGCGAGTCATACGCAAGCAGTTGACCCGGGTTTAGGCCGACGCCTTATCCTGTTCCGGGTGCTCGACGGACGAATCGGCAAATTTTTTCAGCATTGCCAGGAACTCGGCCGGCGAAAGCGCCTTGCTGAAAATGAAGCCCTGAACATGATTGCAGCCATGCTGGCGCAGGAAAATCAGCTGTTCCCGCGTCTCGACACCCTCTGCCACGACGTTCATACCCAGTTGTCTCGCCATCGCGAGTATCGCCGCACAGATCGCGGAATCGTCCGCGCCGAGATGCAGATCCTTTACGAAGGATCGATCAATCTTGATCGTATCGATTGGCAGTCGTTGCAGGTAACTCAATGACGAATAACCCGTACCGAAATCGTCTATAGACAGGGAAATTCCGGCGTCTTTCAAGGCATTCAGTCCAACCAGGGTCTTGTCCACTTCCTGCATGAGGACACTTTCCGTAATCTCCAGTTCGAGAAACCTGGCCTCGATACCGGCGCTTGATACCGCGTCGATCACATCTTTGACCAGGCCGCTATCCCGAAACTGGTGGCTGGATATATTGACGGACACAGGCACGGCACCAACTTTCGACGTGGACCACACTTTGACCTGCTTGCACGCTTCGCGAAGAACCCACTGACCAATGGGCACGATCAGGCCCGTTTCTTCGGCGATCGGGATGAAATCATCGGGATCGATTGCCCCTCGTTCGGGGTGGTGCCAGCGCAATAATGCCTCTGCGCCTACGAGCTGAAAGGTCTGGGCGTCTACTTTTGGCTGGAAATGGACTTCGAATTGCTCCTCTTGAATCGCAGTTCGAATCAGGTTCTCGAGATCGAGCCTGTGAAGCGACTTCGTACGCATCGTCTCGGAGAAAAACTTGTAGTTGTTGCGGCCTACATTCTTGGCGCGGTACATCGCGGAATCTGCATTCATCAACAGCTCTTCACTGGTGCGACCGTCCTTGGGATACAACGAAATACCAATGCTCGGCGTAACGACGAATTGATGTCCTGCACAACTAAAAGGCGGAGTAAGCGCTGCTATTACTCGCGATGCGACCGCAGCGACGGTTTCCTCTTCTTCGATACCGTATAGCTTGATAACGAATTCATCACCACCAAGTCGCGCCAGTTTGATGGCTCCACTTGCGATCGGGTCCATGTGCGATACCGAGTCAGTCGATCGAATACACCTTGCGAGCCGGTTTGCTACGTCTTTCAGCAGCTGGTCTCCAATGCTATGGCCGAGCGTGTCATTGATGCGTTTGAAGCGATCCAGATCGACGAAAAGAACGGCGAATTTCTGCTCGTCTCGCTCGGCAATCTTGATTGTTCGCTCCAGGCTCTGGCTGAAGAGTTCGCGGTTGGGTAGTTCGGTCAGTTCGTCGTAGTAGGCGAGATTGTATATTTGCGCCTCGTCCTTCTTTCTCTGCGTGATGTCTCTCACGATCGCGAGAACAGAGGTCTTGTCCCGGGCAACAAAGCGTGTCTCGAGGTTTATACCGAGCCCGTCCAGGACGTGCTCGTAGACCTGCGGCTTGCCCGTCGCGAGCGCTCGCTTGATGCAGGCTCTGGCCCGGTCATCATTCTCACAGGGATAAAAGTTGATCTGCGATGCGGTGCTTAACGCTTTTAACTGCAGAGTATGAGTTGCGTCCGGGCCACTCAGGCCGTCCTGAACGTCACCGTTTTCGTCGACGATGAAAATGAGATCAGGGATAGCGCGAATCAGCCCTGTTAGATCACTCAGCGATGTGGCTGTTCTCAAAGCATTGTTAATACGATACGGCAGGACAGACAGGGCGAGTGGCTTGTCAATGATGTCCGCTGCACCAACACTGTAGGCGCACTTGACGGACTCCTCGTCTCCCGGAGCAGTGACTACGATGATTGGCGTCTCCGGCCCCGTTTCATGCTTGCGTATTGCCTTGCAAATGCTAAACCAGTCCGTCCCGGGTATATCGACATCAAGCAGCACAGCATCGGGGCGGGTCTTGGAGATTAGATCCAATGCTTCCTGTCCATCGGCAGCCGTCAATATGCGAAAGCCGAGTTTACTCAGGAGATCCCCGATCGCTTTACGATGAGCAGTGTCTTCGTAAGCGACAAGTACAAGCGGTTGCTCCGCATTTGTTGTGAGATCAGTCATCCACCCGTCTTTATTGTTCGCGCTAAGTATATGTAAAATAAAGACTATCTCCTGTATCCGCCAAAAGCCACGATGGGTGTCACAGATGGGACACGCAGCTTCCGGGGTATACTGATTTTATGGACGCGCTACCGATACTGACGACCGAAATGGTGATCGTCATGGTGATCGTAGTTTTCGCCGTGTTCATATTCGCGACGGAGCTGTTGCGTGTCGATGTCGCCGCAATGTTGATCATGACGCTCCTGGGTCTGTTGATATTCGTGCCGGGGCTGAAGCAATTATTAACGCCCGATGTGGTCTTCTCCGGCTTCTCGAGTAATGCGGTAATTTCCATCATCGGCGTCATGATCCTCGGCGGCGGCCTCGACAAGACCGGCGCGATGGAGCGCGTGGCCTGGACGATTCTGCGCTACGGTGGCAAGACGGAAAAACGAATTATGACGCTGATCTCAACTGCGGTAGCCGTCATCTCATCATTTATGCAAAATGTCGGCGCCGCAGCGTTGTTCCTGCCGGTTGTGTCACGCGTTTCCTCACGTACGCGCCTGCCCATGTCCCGGCTTGTCATGCCGATGGGATTTTGCGCCATCCTCGGCGGCACCATGACCCTGGTGGCGTCCAGCCCACTGATCATGTTGAACGACCTGATCGAGAATGCGAATCAAAGTCTGGACCCAGACCAGGCGATGGAGCATTTCAGCCTTTTCTCGGTAACACCGATTGGCATGGCCCTGGTCGCTTCCGGCCTGATCTTCTTCCTGCTGTTCGGCAAATACGTGTTGCCTGAAGGCAGGACGGAGAGCCTGACCCGAGGCACCGGGACCGTGCGTTACATGCGCAACCTGCATGGCGTACACGCCGCGGTCCGCGAAGTCGAGGTGCCCAACGACAGCATTCTCGTTGGCATGGATATCGCCAGCGCACAGCTCGAATACGACATCCGAATTGTCGCCTCGCGATACGCGGGAAAGGTTCTCGTGTCGCCACCGGTTGAAGCACCGATTTATGCGCCGGCCACGTTGGCGATCATTGCCCAGCCCGACAGGCTGAAAAAATTCGTCACGGCCGCTGGCCTGGTACTGCGACCAAAACTGGTCGAGTTTCGTCATTTGCTGGCCCGCTCAATCGCCGGCGTGGCGGAAGTTCTCGTACCACCGGATTCACACCTGATCGGCCACACGGCGAAGGATTTGCATTTTCGGATGACCTACGGGCTCAGCCTGCTGTCCATTGTCCGTGTCGGGAAGGCGATCACGAACAAGGTGGCCACGGTTGAGATCGAGTCGGGCGATATGCTCGTGTGTCATACGCGCTGGGAGTACCTGACGCGGCTCGAAAAGGATCGGGACTTTGTTATTGTCACAACCGACTATCCGCGGGAACGGCAAGAGCCCTTCAAACTCGCCCTGGCGCTGGGCTTTTTCGCGCTCGCCATCGGCTTGATCGTATTCACCAACATACTCCTGCCAGTCGCACTCATGACCGGCGCTGTCGGTATGATCGTATTCGGTGTGCTGACGATGGATGAGGCATACAAAGCGGTCAGCTGGAAGACGGTGTTCCTGCTGGCCGGACTGCTGCCACTGGGCATCGCGGTGCAGACCTCGGGCACCGCAGACTATGTCGTCAAGCATCTGCTAGCGAGTATCGGAGATGTGCCTCCCTTGATACTGCAGGCCATGATCGCCCTGCTGGCCGCCAGCTTTTCTCTCGTAATGTCCAATGTGGGCGCCACGGTGTTGCTGGTGCCGTTCGCAATCAACCTGGCCCTGGCCACCGGCGCCGACCCTGCCATGTTCGCACTGACCGTGGCGATTTCGACCTCCAACTCCTTTCTGATTCCGACCCACCAGGTCAACGCCCTGATCATGGGGCCCGGCGACTATCGCGTCGCCGATTTCCTGCGCGCCGGCAGTGCCATGACCGTGCTGTTCCTCGTCGTGTCGCTGCTGATGCTAAACGTCGTGTTTTAGGCTGGACTCTATCAATTCAGATGGATAGCCCGCATCATGCGGATTCCGATCGCACTCCCAAAGAATATTTCATGACGATAGTGAGAAATTCCTGGCGGAAAGCCCTGCCGTTTTTTGCCCTGGCAGCCTTGCTCAGCGCATGCGCCGGGGGCACGCAGGTGACCCGGGTTCAGGACGTTTCAGAATCCGCCAAAACTCCCTACGAGAAAGTTCTCGTCATCGCCCTGCTGGCGTCATACGACGGTCGCAAATACCTGGAAAAGGAGGTTACCCTGCAACTGGCCGAACTCGGTACCGATGCGGTCGCGAGCACGACGATGATGGACTCGAAGACACCGGAGACCCGGGAAACCTTTCTGGCGCAGGTAGACAAGATCGGCGCCGACGGAGTTTTGATTGTGCAGCTTGTGGACGTGCAAACCGAGATGACCGTAAGGGACGCGAGACCAGAGGCAACTTACAACTTCAGGCCGACCTATTACTACAATGTGTGGAATGTCGATCTAAAGGAATACGTCAAGCGTCCGGGCCTGGAGTTCGCGAATTCGTTTGTGATGGCGACTCAACTTTACGACGTCAGTGACCGTGAGCCGATTTGGGGGATCGAGTCAAGATTCGATATCGTTCAGAATATCGATCAAACGTGGAGCTACACGGTCTTTATAGAACAGGCGAAGTCGATTACCAGTCACCTGAAGAGGGACGGTTTGATCGCTCGCTAGGACGGTTACCGGAGATCCTGTCTACCAGGCAATCTCGAAACCCACACTTAGCATGAGGCCCTGCGGAAGCTTTTGACCGTCGATTTTGACAGTGTCGAGCGCAGACGAGATATCGAAGTTGAAAATCCTGAACGCCGTCACACCGATGGAAACATATTTGAGCTCAGTACCCGCGAGGTTTTGTCGGTAGCCGATGCGTCCGCCCGGAAGCCACCAGCTATCGGTCGAAAAACCGCCGCTCACGGTCAGCCATTGAAAGCGGTCACCCATCGGATCCGTCGCCGGGTCGGCATCGTAACCCAAATGGGCCGACCAGCTTCGACTGGCCGTAAACAGTGAGGCCTCAAGCTTCAACTGGCGATCCATCGTGTAAACCTGATCGCGTTGCAAGAAACGGATGGCGCCGTCGCTCCGATACGGATCCAGGTTAACGTTAGGGAATGTGAATTTTGGCTCGTTGATATTGGTGACCTGAGCTCCAAGCTGGTAATTTTCACCGACCCACAGCGCGCCTAAATCGACGCCAAGGTTCTCGTCGGTACGGAAGTTAGCATCCCGGATCGCATCGAATAGTTCTTCCGAATCCGTGATGTCCCCGAATCTCACACTGAGCCGCGACAGTTGCATCAGGTAAAGCCGCGCTTCGGCACCGAGAAACAGGCTTCCGGCACTGGTGGACCACGCCTGGCGACTGTAGCCCACGTTAAGCTCGGTCGTCTGGGTAGACTTGGTGAGGATCGAGCTGTCGTTGTCGATCGTAAAGAACACCGAGTTTGTCACCGGATCGACCTCAAGATCGATGTGATTGCTGATCGGGAACTGCGTTGGCCGATCGATCGGCAAAGTGTCGAACCAATCCTGCAGCGCCTGCCGCGCCACATCCAGATCGAAGTCGAACGGTTGGACCAGACCAAAGGCTTTCGAACTACCCGACCAGTTCACACCGAACGTCCACGCACCACCCAGGTATTCATTGCCGAACATGAACGGTGCATCGGCCGCTATCCAGGCCTTGGCATGACCCTCTTCGGCAATCAGGGCCGCCAGGACCACCTGCGTCGCCACCTCTGTAGCGATCGCGGTGACTGCAGCCTGGGCATCCGGATCAAGTCTGTCCCAGATTTCGCCAAGGTCTAATCCAGGTTTGAGCTCCGGAAGCTGCGCCGGGAAGTCGCCCGTACCGGGTTCGCTCGGCTCGTATGCACCGGTCACCTGATCGTAGAAGTCGAACAGGTTCTGGATGTTGCCGTACTCCAGTCCGGCCGCACCCGACAGAACCGTGCCACGTGTAGGCTTACCGGTATTACGAGCGAGGTCCGCCGCTGCTGCGGCCGGGTTGCTGGAAGCGGACTGCACGCGCTTGCCATGCGTCACATCGCCGTAGGTCAGGTTCGCCCCTGGCGGCTGGTAGACCGGTCCGGCGTGCACAAGGTTGGCACAGCACAGGGCGATACCGCTGACCGCAGCTGTTAAAATAGGTCTAATGATCACGCAGACAGAGTATCGATGTAATTTGTATCGATCCAGTTAATTTAGGTCATTCCTCGGAGAATTTATGTTGAATACTGGACACGCCCGGCCGCGCGATGCGCTTATGTTAGCTCGCGCAGCGGTCCTCGTAATGGCCGCGATTGCACCAGCCGTCACCTGGGCGGTCTGTACCTGCGGTTATCAGGACGGCCTGTTCACGCTCGCCCCGATCACGGTCGACGGAGACGTCTCTGACTGGGCATCAGTACTGGCCGACCCGGACAACAATGTGTGCGATGGACCGGCCAACGGCCTGACCGACCGCGACGCACCCGTCCAATCCACGGGACGCGATCTCACCCATTTTGCCTACACCTGGGATGCGACCAACATCTATCTGTTTACGGAGCGTTTCGGCTCGGCCAGTAACATCCAGTCATTCGTCTATTACGCCGATATCGATAACGATGGCTTGATGGAGACCGGCGAACCTGTCATCGGTGTCACGTGGCGCGGCAGCAATCGTACGATTAACGTCTATACATTTACCTATGTTGCTCAGGCTCCGGCGGGCGATCCGGTCGTGGACGGCGGCGGTTTCGGGGACGGCTATACGTTTCCCGGTTCATTCGCGAACGTTCCGGCGACAGGTAATCCCAATCGATCCGGGCAGTGGGGTACGGTCGACGGACTGCAAATGGAATTTCACATCACGTGGGCTGAGCTTGGGCTGTCGACCGGTAGTCCGTTTACATTTCACGTCGCAAGTTCGAACGCAGCGCTTGGCGCGGCCAGCTTTACTTCGCAGATCGACGACAACCTGAGTGGTTGCGGTGGCGGTGTCGGTTCGACGATTATTCCCGACCTCGACTTCACGCCGGATCGGGCATTGATCGGATTCGATAGCCAGACGACGACGGGAGCGCATACGATCACCAATACGGGCAACAACGACGACTTCTTCGACCTGAGCTCAGTGGTCAGCGGCGCTTTCGCACCGACAATGACGTACTACTATGACACCGACAGCAACGGAATTTTGACCGCTGCCGATGTGTTATTGACGGATACCAATGGCGACGGCAATCCCGACACTCCGTTGCTGGCTCCCGCTGCGTCGATTGATATCCTGATTGCCTATGCCATTCCTCCGGGTGTCCTGGATGCGGACGTTGCGACTGTTGTGACTACGGCCGCGTCCGATTTTCAGCCCCTCACCACGGACATCGTTACGGACGTCATCACAGTCGTGCTGGGTCCGGAACTCCTGGTAACGAAACTTCTCACCACGGTCGAAGACCCGATCAATAATACGACTGACCCGAAAGCCATTCCAGGCGGACAGATTCTGTACACGCTGCGCATCGCGAACCAGGGCCCGGGGTCGGTCGATAACGATTCGGTGGTTGTGACAGATGCCATAGCGACGGATGTTTGTATGAAGGTAGTGGATCTTGGGGCTGTCGGTTCCGGTCCTGTGGCGTTCCAGGACGGCACACCGAGTAGCAATCTCACGTATACGTTTATCAGCCTCGCCAGCACCACAGACGATCTCGAATTCTCTGACGACGGTGGCGCCAGCTTTACATATACGCCAACCGCGAATATCCAGGGCTGCGACCCTGCGATTACGCACATACGGATCCTTCCAAGCGGCACGTTCCCAGCCGATACCGGAGCGGGTTCTCCGCAAGCCGAATTCACGTTCCGGGTCGTGATCAACTAGCCAGTTAAACCTTTTCCCGGCCCTGCGCATCCAAGTTATGGACTCGATCACATCGAGCAATGCTGGCGGGCGTGCGACCGGGAATATTCAGATGTTCAACTACAACGTAAAGCTCGCGCTGAAAAGCATGCGACGCAATCCGATCATGACGGTTTTGATGGTCGCAGCGATCGCGGTCGGTATCGGGGTCAGCATGACCACGCTGACCGTGCATTACATGATGAGCAGCAACCCGATCCCCGAGAAAAGCGACGTACTGTTCGCTGTCACGATGGACAGCTGGAATCCGATTCGCCCATTTGACAGCGACAAGCCGGAGCGCGCGCCACACCAGCTTACGTATCATGATGCCGAGCGCCTGGTCGCAATTGGCAAAGGCAGGCGCCAGACCGCGATGTTCGAGTCCAGCCTGATAATCGAACAGGTCACTGCAGAAGAGTTGCCCTTCGAGGCCGGAGCGCGCGTCACGTCCGGCGATTTCTTCCCCATGTTCAACGTGCCGTTTATCTACGGCAGCGGCTGGGATTCATCAGCTGATGAGTCGCGCGAGGCCGTGGTCGTATTAACCAGGAAACTAAACGAGCGCCTATTCGGCGGTGAAGACAGCGTCGGTCGTCGTTTCGCGATGCAGGGCATGCAGTTCCAGGTCGTCGGCGTCATTGATACCTGGGAGCCCACTCCGCGTTTTTATGATCCGATCAATGGCGGCTTCCAGGAAATTAACGAGATGTTTATCCCGTATAGCCTGACGCGAGTCCTGGAACTCGGATCAACTGGCAGCGACTGGGGATGGAAGGCGGAAGAGACCACTTCGTTTGAGCAATGGCTTAATTCTGAATCAGTCTGGGTGCAGTATTTCGTTGAACTCGATAGTTGGCGCGATCGTGATGGCTATGTTGACCACTTGAATGCCTATGTTGGTGAACAAAAGAAGCTGGGTCGTTTTGAGCGGCCGATGAACAACAATCTCTACAGCGTCATGGAGTGGATGGAGTACCACGAAGTGGTTGCTAATGACGCCAAGGTCTTGCTGGGCTTGTCATTTATGTTCCTGCTCGTCTGCCTGCTCAGCACCATTGCACTGTTGTTGACCAAGTTTGTCGGCAAGACGAGTGAGATCAGCCTGCGCCGCGCGCTCGGCGCCAGCCGCAATACTATTTTCAAACAACAAATCGTCGAAGTCGCGGTCATCGGATTGGCCGGTGGCCTGATCGGCCTGGGTCTTGCCGGCTTTGGGCTACAGGGAATCGAGGCTGTTTACGAAGCGCCCGCCGGCCTCGTCCGACTGAACTGGATCATGATGTTTACGGCAATCGGCATCTCGATCGTCAGCGGCATGATCGCCGGACTCTATCCCGCCTGGCGCGTGTGCCAGATTCCTCCCGCGGCTCAGTTGAAGACACAATAGGAGTATCGACATGGGATTCGGACCAATGATGTCGTCGCTGATGCGAAGCAAGACCGGACCGCTACTGGTGGCACTGCAGATTGCTGTGACGCTCGCTATCGTCATCAACTCCTTGTTTATCGTTATTCAGCGCGTCGAAAAGATGAATCGCGATACAGGTATGGACGTTAATAACGTCATCATTGCTTATGTGCGCGGTTTTGGTGACGGCCTGGATGTGGTTGCCAGCGTGACTAACGATCTCGACCTGCTCAAGTCCATACCTGGCGTGGTGGCAGCTACGGTTTCCAATCACGTGCCGTTGAGCGGCTCGGGCTCGGGCTCCGGGCTGCGAATCGTAGCGGACGAAACGGTTGATGCAGTTGGCGCAGCCCGCTATGCCTGGGGCGAAGAAGGCCTGAATGCACTGGGCATTGAATTGTCTCGTGGCCGAAATTTCTTCCCGGAGGAAATCGAGTACATCTTGCCGGATACCATATCCCCGGCGCAGGATTCTATCCTGATAACACAGGATCTAGCGGACGACTTGTTCGGCGATGACGTGGATGCGCTCGGCAAAACCGTGTACTGGGGAAGCATGGAACCTTCAACGATCGTTGGCATCATTGCTCACATGCACGGCTCCTGGGTCAATTGGGACAAGCTAAGCAATGTTGTCATACAGCCAGGAAAGTATGCCTATACCACTAACAAGTACATCATCCGTGTCGAACCCGGACTGCGCGATGAAATGATGCCAGTCATTGAACAGCAATTGGGCGAGTCCAACCGTCAACGCGTCGTCAAGAGTGTCAGGTCGCTCGAAGAAATTGCGTCGAGATCCTATCGCCGCGATCGCGGCATGGCCATCATTTTGACGATTGTGATTACATTGCTGATCGCGCTAACCGCGCTGGTTATAGTTGGCCTCTCGTCCTTCCATGTCACCCAACGAACCAAGCAAATCGGCACACGCCGTGCGCTTGGTGCTACGCGGACCGCCATTGTCAAGCAATTCATGCTCGAGAACTGGTTGATCACAACGGCGGGTGCTTTGTTCGGCGTCGTGCTGACCGTGGTCGTTGCGTACTGGCTGGAGGTGTCTTTCGAACTGCCGCGGCTGGACTGGCGATATCTGCCGGTTGGGATCCTGAGCCTCTGGGTGTTGTCTTCCCTGGCGGTACTCGAGCCGGCACGGCGAGCAGCATCCGTACCACCGGCAGTCGCGACGCGCAGCGTCTAAAAGGCCTGATCCGCGCTCATCCGACGCCCTGTGCGATCAGATCCAGTCGCTGTGGATCCACCAGGCGAATCCTTCGACGGTCCACACAAATCAACTTCTTTTTGCTCAGTTTTGCCAGCAGACGGCTCAGGGTTTCGGGACTGACTGCAACGTAACTCGCTATATCTTCCCGAGACATTGGCAGCTTGAATTCATATTCGATATTACCCGGCTGCTGTAGTCGCGAGCAGATATCGAGCAGAAACGCGGCGATACGTTGCGTCGCACCAATGCCCTCACATTGGGTAAGGTGCCTGGAAAACCCACGACTCATCAGTTGCAGCACATGGCTGTGCACGCCGGGAAATTCGCGACCGATCCTGTCTATGTCGAAATACGGAACGACACATGCTGAACAGGTTTCGAGAACAATGGCATTGCAGCGGTGTCGGTCCGGGTATACGGCATCGAAGCCAAGAAACTCGCCACGCACGTGAAAGCCATACACGAGTTCGTGACCACCCGCGTCCAGGCTGTAGCACTTGATGCAGCCGGACCGCAGCGCATAAATGGCAGTAGACCGGTCACCGACCCGGAACAGGTGGCTCCCAGGCGAGAGCGACGTGGTATGCCTGACAATTGACTGCAAGCGCCTCAGTTCGGCGAGGTTTAGTCCTATGGGCCAGCACAATTCGTTGAGCGAACAAAACCGGCAGGCCTGACGAAATGCGCCAAGCACAGATAACCCCGGATCAGCTAGACCGATCACGCGACAGCTCCGACAAGTGCACGACTATTCTAAGGGCCATGATTGGAGGTCGAATATTGTGGAAGTTACCTAGCCTGACATGACAATTATCAAGGCACCGACTGGCGCTATGTGCTTACGTACCGGGTGCGGCAGCTTATTCGCGTCGGTCTGTCGCGATACGGTCCAGACGCGAGCAACGAGACGGGTAAAAGGAGAAAATCATGTTTGTTAGGCAGGTTACGGCACACGTTAAACCAGGCAAATTCGACCTGCTCAGTCAACGGCTGGAGGATGACGTAATTCCGCTCCTGAAGAAGCAAAAGGGATTTCGTGACGAATTATCGTTCTTCGACAAGAATAAAGATGAAGCTATTGCAATGAGCTTTTGGGATTCCCGGCAAGACGCCGAAAAATACGACCGCGATATTTATCCGAGTGTATCCAAGAAGATGGCGGAAACACTCAATGATGCCCCGCTGGTTCGGTCGTTCGAGCTTAGTAACTCAACCTGGTATGACATTCACGCGACCTGATCGCGCGGAGACCTGATATGCCCCGAGGGGCGGCAGCTGCGGCTGCCGCCCCCTTTTATTTGAGATGCTATGCTCTTGGCCTGCGGGATAATAATTGGCTGTCACCATGAGCGCGGCGTTTTTCAATCGATGTGGGGCAGCGCTTCTGCTCCTGATCCTGGCAGGTTGCGCAGAACTCATGAGTGAGCTGGCCGACGTGGCCGAAGTCAGCTATTGCGCTGGTTGCGACTGGATCGTGCAGGAATGGTACGACGGCTGGGAAACGCGTAACTCCAAACCCTATGATGATGAGGCAGCGTGCAATCAGGCGATGGCCGAGCAGTCAAGTCGCGACCGCAATGTCGGATTTCGCTGCATTCACGAAGAAAATCTGACCAAGGGCAAATGGGATGGCGGGGCTCAGTGGGAATCCGACCGAGTCGAGCTTGACTGGTGTTATCGCTGTGACTGGCAGATAGAGGAATGGGACTACAGCCGCTGGAAGCGTCTCGACGACAAAACTCACAGGACCCAGGGGCGGTGCGAGCAAGCTTTGTGGTACATACTGAAGGAAGGACCGTACGAGCGTTATCGTTGCGTTTATTGAGATGGGCGCTAGTGCAACTGAAAATGGGGAGGTTCCAATGGCTACACGCTACTTGAAGATCGTATTCGTCGCTCTTATTTCTCTATTGTGTCTGTTCTACGGGACGCAGAACGTCGTAAACCTTGACGCTTGTTACCAGGCATTTGCATACGTCCTGGGAGCAGTGGATCACCAGGTGTATGCAGACCAGATAATTCCAGCGATTCAGAGCCCCGCCGTTATATGGCTCACACTGACGCTTGTTGTTGGCCTCGAATTCGCTGCAGGCCTGTGCGCTGCAAAAGGCGCCTGGGATCTTTGGGGCGCAAGAAATGCTCCTGCCGAATACTTCAACAGCGCCAAGACTTTCGCACTACTCGGCTGTGGTCTGGGAATTGTGATATGGCTGGGGCAATTTTCGGTGTTTGGCGGCGCACTGTTTATCATGTGGCAGACCGACGTCGGGAGGGGGTCGTTAGAGAGTGCCTTCCAGTTCTTCGGCGCATGCGCATTCATCTTCATGATTGTGAATACGCCCGACAAATGATCGCTTCGATCGCCTTCTCAGCCATTTACGGCCTTTGGCGCACTCGCTTTCGCGGATCAGGGCACTTACTCTTTCTGTGATCCATTCGTCGCTCGCAAATATTGGTTTGTGCGAGACACTCACAACCTGATCGTTCAGGAGAAGTAAATGTCCGACGATTTCTTCCAGAAACTATTCGGGGACTCGGAGTCGACCCAACTGGGGACTGGCTGGGTCAGCGGCACGGCGTCCGTCTTCTTCGGATTGCTGAGCCTTGGCGGCGTCCTTACGCTGCACTTTCCCGCGCTGCTGACGCTTCCTGAGGCCCGTGAATTCTATCCGGTCGATATCATTCGCCTGATTATTCAGGCAACGATCGCCGCTGCCCTGGTGCTCGGCGCCATCTCTGCGATCTTGCGTGAACGCAAGGTCCTGGGCCTGACCGGTGCCGCTCTTGGGCTGGCTGCAGTGCTGCTGGGAGGCGCAAGCACGCCGTTGCCGGAGGAAGTTGCATCGAGAGTCGGCATCGGCTTCGACTGGTTCCTCCTGGACCTCCTTGTAATGACTATGGTCTTCGTCCCGCTGGAGCGGCTGTGGCCACGCCATCCGCAGCAGAGTACGTTTCGGCCCGAGTGGACCACCGACACGTTCTATTTCGTGGCCACTCATCTGCCCGCGCAACTAACCACCTTCGCGATACTGCTGCCCGCTACGTTCGCGTCGAAATGGTTTGCGATCCCGGTACTTATGGAGACCGTGGGTGGCTTACCATTCATCGTGCAGTTCCCGCTGGCCATCGTGGCGGCGGACCTGTTTCAGTACGCCATACACCGGGCTTTCCACAAGTTCTCGTTCCTCTGGCCCTTCCACGCCGTCCATCACTCCATCAAGACGATGGACTGGATCGCTGGTTCACGCTCGCACTTCGTCGATATACTAATTACACGAGCTTTAATCCTCATCCCCATGACCTTGCTCGGGTTTTCGCAGAGTATTATGGCCGCGTATCTCGTCTTCGTTGCATTTCACGCCACGTTCTCACACACGGACTTCCGTCCTCGTACACGGTGGCTGGAGCCCCACTTTGTGACGTGCCGCTATCACCACTGGCATCACGCGGCGGATCCGGACGCGATCGACGTTAACTTCGCCATCCATTTTCCGTTCATTGATCGTCTGTTCGGGACTTACCATCTGCCAGAAGACGCCTGGCCAGAGCGCTATGGCCTGGTCGGTAGTTCGATGCCACCGGGGTTCTTCCGCCAGTTCGTCTTCCCGTTCAAACGGGGCTAAGCCGCCCTTAGAGGGTGACTTCTGCGAGCGCCAGGTCGGCGGGCCCGATCGTTCCCGTCCTGGAAGGCTTGACGAGCCCCAGGGCGCTCATGGCTCTTACCGTGATATAGCCGAAATCGTATTCGGATGAATGGTGAGAGGTCCGCAAGAGATTGGGATGGTGGTGATGGTTGTTTTGCCAGCAGGCGCTGAAGGTCGCCGTCACCGGCAGCCAGTCCCCGATGTTCATCGCGTTGTCGCCCGGATCGTCATAAGTGCGCGAACCCCACCGACGGTCGTGGGTCCAGTAGTTCTGCACCATATTCACCCAGAGCGCGAAAATCCGAACGCCGAGCCAAACGCCGACAGCGAATTTCCAGTCTCGAACGAACAACCACAAAAAGCCGATGCTGAAAACCGGAGAGATGATCATAAACACGGGATGGGAGACCAAACGGAACGGCCAGGTTTTGAGAATGCCGTCGGTCGCCAGGTCTTCATCGCACGGGTAGGGAACAACGCAGAGATACATCGTCTTCCAAAAGCCATCAGAGTCCAGCTTATTGGGATCGCCGGCATGGTCGGAGTACTTGTGATGCAGCCGGTGACGATTGATCCAACTCACGGGATCGACGTAAACGCCCAGCGTGTTATTAACGAGAGTGACCGTCTTGATGAACCACTCCTTGTAATCCAGAGCCCGGTGCGCGATGCCCAGGTGAATAATGTCGGAAAGATAAATTCCGGCAAGGAACCAGAAAAATAACAGGTACCCGAATCCGACTACCATCCCCCACCACGGTCCGAGCCAGGGCGGCGCCAGGACCGCTGATATCAGGAGCTGCAATGCAAGCACGGCAAAACCGAGTACGTTATATATTTTCATGAGGTGCATGTAACAAATACAACAAGGCGAGTCAATTTTGGCAGATCCATGATCTGACTCAGGATGGTTTCGCTGTATGGCAATCTGGATCGCACTGGTTCGAGGTATCAACGCTGCCGCTGGTAGAAGCGGACGTTCTCTCTTTTTTGTGGCAGGATGAATATCTCCCTGACAAGTCAGCACAAAGCAAAAAAGGGGTGACAATGAATGAGCCGAAGCATGGTGGGTGCCAGTGCGGTGCCGTCCGCTATCGCGCCAACAACCTGCGCGACAACTCGCATGTTTGCCACTGTCGTATGTGCCAGAAATCGGCAGGTAATTTTTTCTCAGCGTTTGTGGGCGTGCCGTTAACGGATTTTTCCTGGACACGGGGTCAGCCCTCGGTTTTTTCAAGTTCTGAACACGTGGACAGGGGTTTTTGCGAAGCGTGCGGTACGCCGCTTTTCTTCCGCCACGACAAAAGTTCGTATATATCAATGACAATCGGTTCGTTCGATCACCCGGAGAACATTCCATTGAAATTCCAGCTGGGTATGGAAGCGCGACTACCTCAAATGGATCAGCTGGCAAAGCTGCATGATAAAGGTACGACAGAAGAAGATGATGCTGATGGTGCAATAGCCATAAAGTCATCGAATCGCCAGCACCCGGATCACGAGACCTCGAGTTGGTCGTCGGCACTGGAGAACGCAATGGCACAGCCAGTCGTATTTTTTGACATCGCCGGCCCGGACGATGCGGCGCTCAAAAGCTTCTATTCGTCTATCTTCGGGTGGGAGCTGGATCAGGCAGGACGATTCAGCGTCCCTGTTGCTACTCCAATCAAGGGTGCGATTCGCAAAGACCCCACAGAGAAACGTATTTACATGGGAGTGCCAGACGTTAGCGCCTGTCTCTCCCTCATAGAGCAGTCTGGCGGCACAGTCGACGCGCCACGATTCGAAGTTCCCGGCGTTGTCGTCCTTGGTCTTTTTCGAGATCCTGCCGGTAATCCAATGGGACTCGTCGAAATGGATGGAGACGTTCCTCATGTCCCATGAAAAATTGCCGCACGTCCGCAAGAAGCGTAAATTGGGGATTGGTGCAGGGAGAGCGCCAACAAAAAAACAAAATTCCCTTAAGGAGAGGAATATGAAAAATACCAGATGCGTATTACTCTGTGCCTGTTTGTTGGTCGCGTCTGCCGCAGCGTTAGGTCAGCCCAACGAAAGACACCCCCACGGCCTCAATCCCCAGGCAACGGCGGAACTCAAAGATGCCGGCGTACACAAATATGTGGGTGAGTTCACGCCTGCCGTTTCATTCCCTGTCGGCGACGGCTGGGTCAAGCACACCTTCGATCCTGACGGTGGAGATGGTCCAATCTGTATTGCCGGTACAGCGTTTTCTGCATTCACCAAAGCGCGGAATCCAGCCAACGTGCTGATCATGCTGCAGGGCGGCGGCGCCTGTTGGCAGGACTTCTACAATTGCAACGTTCTTTCGGAGGATCAGGAACCGCCGCCACCGCCGGTGGGTATCTGGGACGATATCTCCGGTCTCAATCCGATCGATGACTGGTCCGTCGTCTACATGCCCTACTGTGACGGCTCGGTGTTCTCGGGCGACAACGATGTGTTCGATCCGGCCTTCGGAGTTGCGATCGGTGTGCCCCAGGCCGTGGTGCGCTTCCATCGAGGCTTGCGTAACGTCACGGCTGGCATCGATCTCGCGAAGTCCATGTTCCCGCATGCGAGCCGCATAATGTTGGCGGGTTCCAGCGCAGGCGGCGTCGGCGCGGCCGGATTTGCGCCCTTCCTGGCGCGTATGGCCTACGGCAACAACAAGAAGCTCACGGTGTTTAACGACGCTGGCCCCGTGGCGATCAATCTCGCAGATGCCGGCTCTATCGCGGCGCGTGCGAACGACTGGCAATTCGGCCAGTTCTACCCGGACAGCTGCACGGAATGCAGCGACATGGGCCAGGGCACGGCAATCATCAAGTGGCGGCTGGACAACGACAGCACGATTCGTGAGGCGTTCTACTCGACAGACTTTGACCTGACGAATCGCTTCTTCCTGGGCATGTTGTTCGACCCGTTGGGCTATCGAGCCCTCATCATAAGCGAGCACGGTGCGATACATGACTTGCACCCGGATCGCTACAAACGCTTTATCCAGGCAGGCAGGTTTACGCATACGGCATTGCAAACTCCGGAGTTCTACGAGACGGCGAACGGCGTGCCGCTGTTCGAGTGGCTGGAAAGCTTCCTCGTGCCCAAGCCATTCTGGGTGGATATCGTTGAGGACCTGGTTCCTTAGCCCCAGGTAAAGAGGCCCCCGGATGGGGGCCTCAATTCATTCGCCAGGTTTCCTCCTTGCAGCTAGATCGCATTTTGCTTTCGGCGACGGAAAAGTATCAGCCCGATCAATGGCAGGATCATTGGCAGGCCGATCGCACCGCCACCTGAGCCACCACCGCCCGTGGACGGACGCCGCTTCTTGTACATCGGCTTTTGCTGATCCACACGGCGACTCTGCGGTGCCCGCGCAGCGCGGGTTTGCTGTGCTGCGCGTTCCGTCGCCACACGCTCACGATTCGTACGCTTGATGCCCTGCGCCGCGAACACCTCGTCGCGAGCAACGATCATCGACGTGTAGTCGGTGACCAGGCCATACTCAGTCGCGAGATCGGTAATAGCGTCTTCGGTGTCCTGGTCAGCGCCGAAATAGTCCATCTTCGACTGCAGGTTTTCGATCGTGGCATAGGCCCAGATTCGTTCCAGCTCCGGATTGAGGTCTGATTGCACAGGCATCATGAACGCTGTCTTGTACTCAACGTCCTTGCCGCCCACCTGTCCGGTCAGTCGGATCCGCGCCTCATCCGTTCCCCAATAATGGCCCAGAACCTGCAGTTGCTCACCGTGATAGAGGCTGCCGATGCGCTCAGGTGTCAGGTCGGCGACTTTGAGTCCATCAATATCCAGGCGGATGTTTTGCAGCGCCGCGTGTTGAATCTTTGCGGTCGCCTGCAGCAGCTGTCCCGAGATGTCATCGCTGTTCGACGTTTCCACCGCGAAGCCGTTGGAGATTTCGGTCATTGCCTCAAGCAGAGGTTTGTTCGCACTATTGCCCATGATGAACGTAAACAGGCGCACATCGTGTCGACTCATCATGTCGAGAAACTCTTTCTTCTCGGTGATGCCGACGTTCGCCACACCGTCCGTCACCAGAGCGA
>Ga0255058_10000486_pt1 | contig 23267 bp, 17 predicted proteins | sample Cases_109_9_MG_FD_188637 | JGI IMG/M metagenome (GOLD analysis project Ga0255058, IMG submission 188637) | Seawater microbial communities from Amundsen Gulf, Northwest Territories, Canada - Cases_109_9 | ecosystem: Environmental > Aquatic > Marine > Gulf | place: Canada: Northwest Territories... | reverse complement strand
GCCGAACACGCCCGTAATTCCCTGTAACGCAATCTCGATGTTCACATCCAGCGAAAAATCAGCGCGTGAGAGTTGGTAGCGGACACTGAGTTGCCGATCTGCGGCTGACGGACTATGCATGGCGCGCAAACCGCCTGTTCAACAGGAACATCGTCACGAGGATTAGAAATGCGAAACCCAGCAGCGTTAACGAAAGGGAATGCGCGGCCGCGTAATTGAGTGACTCCACGTGATCGTAGATGGCAATCGAAATGAGGCGGGTCTCACCCGGTATGTTGCCACCCACCATGAGGACAACACCGAATTCGCCCAGGGTATGCGCGAAACTCAATACGAGCGCCGTCAGGAAACCGGGCGCCGACAGCGGCATGACAACCGAAAAGAAGGCGTCAATCGGTGACGCCCCAAGTGTGCGTGCGGCCTCGAGTTCCTGCCGGCCCATCGATTCGAAGGCGCCCTGCAAAGGCTGCACCGCAAACGGAAGGCTGTAGAAACAGGATGCGATCACGAGGCCCGCAAAGGAAAAGGTCAACGCGCTACCGGTCAGTTCCACCCACCAACTGCCGATCGCGCCATAGGGTCCGAGCACGATCAACAGGTAAAACCCCATGACGGTCGGAGGAAGTACGATCGGCATCGCAACGAGCGCCTGGATCGCGGGCTTCCATCGCGAACGCGTATTGGCGAGCCACCACGCCAGCGGTGTGCCCACGGTGAGCAGCAAAATCGAGGTGATTGTCGCGAGGCGAATGGATAGCCATAGCGGGCCGAGATCGGGCCAGGCACTTAACACGGCATCGGCACTCACATTCCCGCCGGCAACAAGTAGCCGTAAGCGGAGATAATCGCGTGCGACTCTGATCCGCGTAGAAAGTCGAGAAAGCGTGTTGCGAGTTCAGGATTTGAAGCGTTTTCGAGCTGCACCGCCTGTTGCCGGATCGCATCGTGATCCAGCGCAGAAATTGCTTCCGCGCAGGTCGCCTGGAAGTCTTTCGACGCAGCCCGCTGAGATGTCGAAATCATTGCGACTTGCGCATTGCCTGTCGCCGCGTACTGAAATGTCTGTGCGATGTTTTGGCCGAGCACGAGGTTCGGCTGAACCGTCTTCCACAGTCCGTATTTTTCCAGGTATTGCTTTGCAGCGGCTCCATAGGGAGCAAGCTGCGGATTCGCAATGGCGAGTTTGCTCTTTCCCAGGTGCCGCAAACTGTCGACGCAGGATTTGCCCGCGAGTCGCGGGTCCCGGGACCAGACAAGCAGCTGGCCGATGGCATAGGTAAATCTTGAACCGGGAACAACCAGCGACTCCTGCTCGAGTCGCTCTGGCCGCCGCAAATCGGCCGACAAAAACACGTCATAAGGGGCGCCATTGACGATCTGCGCATACAGATGACCACTCGACGCGACATGGATACTGGCCTGATGACCGCTTTGTTCGCCAAATAATCTTGCAATCTCACGTAATGGTTCGGCGAAGTTGCTTGCGACAGCAATCTTCAGCCCGTCGCCCCGCGCGGACACACTGGCCAGCATGGCGATCAACGCGATCATGATTTTCCGGCCGAACATTGGCGCAACAGGCTCCGTCAAATGCAGGTTTTTGAACAATAGCGGACCACAATAGTCGACGACAAAGCCCTCTGCCAATGCCGCTGGCGGGAATTTCGGGCAACGTAGGCGGTCGAAGTATTGCAATTGCGGGCCACAGAAGAACATGAAGGCTCAGGGACCAAAAATCGCACGTCGTGAATTTCTGACTTCGATCGGCAAAGCCGTCGGTGGATCGGCCATGCTGCGCGCGGTATCAGCGTCGCGTGGAAAAAATGCCCTTTCAGCTTGGTGGCTGGGGCACGTCCAACGCGGCGACGCTGCTAACGCCGGATGACCGTATTGTTTTCGCTGGCGAGCACCTGAGTATTTTGCAGGGATGGCAGGAAGGCGCAATCCTGTCGGCCTACCATGCGATCGATGCCGTGGTGGCTCTTAGTTAGCCGATTCCCTGGCCGGCTCGCTTGCAGCCGCAGTCCGGCTCGCTTGCAGCTCGCGACGGTACGCGTGCAACAGGGGTTCGGTGTAGCCGTTCGTTTGCTCGCCGCCTTTGAAAACCAGGTCGCAGGCCGCCCGAAACGCAATGCTTCCCTCCAGGTCATCACTCATCCTGCAGTAACCCGGATCGTTGCAATTCTGCTCATCGACCACGCCCGCCATGCGCGTGAATGTTTTCCGCACCTGCGCTTCGTCGGTTACGCCGTGTAGCAGCCAGTTGGCAATGTGTTGACTCGATATGCGCAGCGTCGCGCGATCTTCCATGAGGCCGACGTCGTTTATGTCGGGAACCTTCGAACAGCCGACACCGTCGTCGATCCAGCGAACGACATAGCCAAGAATTCCCTGCGCGTTATTATCGAGCTCGGCCTGAATTACCTCCGGCGACAACGTCGATGCGTCGCAGAGCGGCGGTGTGAGAATGTCATCGAGGCTCGCAAGCTCGCGTTGCTCGATTTCCTGTTGCCGTTCACGCACGTCAACCGCGTGATAGTGCAATGCATGCAACGTGGCGGCCGTCGGCGAAGGCACCCAGGCGCAGTTTGCGCCCGCCTCAGGATGCGCCTGTTTGGTGTCCATCATCTGCCGCATTTCGTCCGGTTTCGGCCACATGCCCTTGCCGATCTGTGCCTTGCCCGGCAGGCCGCAGCGAATACCGATATCGACGTTCCAGTCCTCGTAGGCATTGATCCAGGGGGCGCCCTTGATCGTCTCCTTCGGCAGTACCGGACCTGCGTACATGCTCGTGTGAATCTCGTCGCCCGTGCGGTCAAGAAACCCGGTATTGATGAAGACCAGTCGATTCCTGACGGCACGTATGCATTCGCCCAGGTTGACCGTCGTGCGTCGCTCCTCGTCCATGACGCCGACCTTGAGCGTGTACTTGTCAATACCGAACAGGTCTTCGACTTGGGCGAAAAGCTTGTCTGTGAAGCCGGCTTCGGCCGCACCGTGCATCTTCGGTTTGACGATGTAGATGCTGCCGAAACGGCTGTTCAGCAACCGCGCCGATTGCCTGTGGTTTGTCAGAGCACAGGCTGTCGTAATGACGGCATCGAGAATGCCTTCATAGATCTGCTCGCCATCCTTGTCCAGGATGGCATCGTTGGTCATCAGGTGTCCGACGTTACGGACCAGCATGAGGCTGCGCCCCGGCAGAGTAAGCGGCTGCCCATCGACGCCGTTGAAGGTGCGGTCCTCGGCAAGCTGTCGAACCTTGCTCTTGCCGTCTTTCTCGAATGTCGCTTGCAGGTCGCCGCGCATCAGTCCGAGCCAGTTTCGGTACACGCCAACCTTGTCTTCGGCGTCAACCGCGGCGACGGAATCCTCACAGTCCTGAATGGTCGTTACGGCTGATTCGAGAATGACGTCGGCCACATTGCCAGGTGCCTGGCGCCCGACAAGGTGCCCGGGATTCGTCACAAGCTCGATGTGCAGGCCATGATTACGCAGCAAAAACGATTCCGCCTCCCCTGCCGATCGGTAGCCGACGAACTGCCCGGGGTTTTTCAGGCCGACGATCTTGCCGCCCGGTAACGAGGCAAGGAATTGCCCCTTGTCGGTGTAGTAGCGTTCAACAGCGGCGTGGCTGGCGCCGGCGAGTGGCAGCGTGCGTTCCAGGAATGCCATGGCGTAATCAATGACCGCGGCGCCGCGCGCCTCGTTGTATTTGGAGCGGCGTTCCTTGCCGTCGTCCGCGTCGATGACATTGGTCCCGTACAGGGCGTCGTAAAGACTGCCCCATCGGGCATTGCAGGCGTTGATTGCAAAACGCGCATTGCTGACGGGCACGACCAGTTGTGGGCCCGCAATTGTCGCGATTTCGGGATCGACGCCCGTCGTTTCGATCGTAAACGGCTCACCTTGTTCGCGGAGATAACCGATGCCGAACAGAAAGTCGGCGTAGTCCGCGTGAACCCAGGGCTGCCCGCTGTGATCTTTGTGCCACTGGTCGATCTCGGCTTGCAGCTCATCACGTATGGCCAGCAAGTCACGGTTGACCGGTGTCAGGTCATTAATGATTGACTCCAGACCGCTCCAGAATGGCGCGGCCTCAAATTCAATCGCGGGTAGGAGTTCTTCCTCGACAAAGTGGAGAAAGATCGGATCGATGCTGAGTCCGCCGATACACCGGCGTGCCGACTTTTGTGCGCTGTCCGTTGCGTGCACGTGCATCACTCCCTCTGCGGCTTTTCGCCGTGTCGTGGATCATGCGACGAACTGTTCTTCCTCGGTGCTGCCGTCGAGCGCCGTCGTCGACGACAAACCGTCCATGATCGTATTCTGCACCGCATCGAAATAGCCTGCACCGACGAAAGACTGGTGCCTGGCCGCGCGAAAGCCGTATTGCTCGTCTGCAAATTCCTGCTGTTGCAGCTTCGAATAAGCATACATGCCATCCTGCTTGTAGGCACGACTCAGGTTGAACATGCTCGAGTTCAGCGCGTGCCAGCCGGCCAGCGTGATGAACTGGAACTTGAAGCCCATTTTGCCGAGCTCTTCGCGGAACGTCTTCATGGTCGCGTCATCGAGATTGGCTTTCCAGTTGAATGACGGCGAGCAGTTATACGCAAGCATCTGGTGCGGGAATTCCGCGTGGATCGCTGCTGAGAAACGGCGCGCCTGTTCCAGGTCCGGCTTGGAGGTTTCGCACCAGAGCATATCGGCGTACGGCGCGTAGGCCAGGCCGCGCGCGATAGCCTGGTCAAGACCGGCGTGCGTGCGGTAAAAGCCTTCCGGCGTTCGCTGGCCCGTGATGAACCGGTGGTCACGCTCGTCGGCATCGGAGGTAATCAGGTTTGCCGCATCGGCATCGGTACGCGCGATCAGCACGGTCGGCACGCCGCACACGTCGGCCGCGAGTCGCGCGGCGCTGAGCTTCGCAATCGCTTCCTTTGTTGGCACGAGTACTTTGCCGCCCATGTGGCCGCACTTTTTCGCCGAGGACAGCTGGTCCTCGAAATGGACCCCCGATGCGCCTGCGCGAATCATGCTTTTCATCAGTTCGAAGGCGTTCAGGTTGCCGCCGAATCCGGCCTCGGCATCAGCAATAATGGGCGGGAACCAATCGATACAGGTGTCGCCACTGAGCGCATGAATCTCGTCCGTACGAGTGAGCGCGTTGTTGATGCGCTCGACCATCTTCGGCACGGAGTCGACCGGGTACAGGCTCTGGTCCGGGTACATCTCACCCGAGCTGTTGCCATCACCGGCGACCTGCCAGCCGGAACAATAGATGGCTTTGAGGCCGGCCTGAACTTCCTGGATAGCCTGGTTACCCGTCAGGGCACCGAGCCCGCAGACCGGGTCTTCCTGGTTGATGAGACGCCAGAATTTCTCGCTGCCGAGGCGAGCCAGTGTGTGCTCAATATTGACCGTGCCACGCAGTTTGACGACGTCTTCAGCACTGTAATTCCGTGTAATACCCTTCCAGCGCGGGCTGTTCGCCCAATCTGATTCGAGTTTCCTGATTTGCTCCTTGCGCGTCATGACGATTTCCCCATTGGCTCTTTTGAATTGGCTTGCTGTAGAGCTTTACTTCGAGACCCTATTCTAGTAAAAAGAACTATAAAATTTCACAATAAAAACTTTACACTGTTAATTTCACAGATACTCTAAAGCTCTGTGAAATTTGACGTAAATCAAAGGATTGCAGCATGACGGTCCAGCCCGGCATCCGCCGCAAGGCCCATTTCCTGGGCACCAAGATCAAATCCTTGCGAAAGCGCAACAACCTGACGCTTGAGGACCTGTCCGTGCGTTGCATCCAGGAAGATACACAAGCCGCGCCTTCGGTTTCCTATCTCTCGATGATCGAGAATGGCAAGCGCGTCCCATCCGAGCGGCTGCTCTCGATCATCGCCGAGATTTTCCAGAAGGATCTCGGCTGGTTTTTCGACGAGACGCTCGACGATGAGGCAATTGATACGGCTCCGGCCGCCGCGGTCCAGGGTATGCCACTCGAGCCGGGATTCTTGTTCTCGGAAAACCTTTTGCAGCTCGCGATACCGGAATTGCTCGCTCAGACGGGCACAACCGGACGTCAGTTTGCGCACCTGCTCATCCGCGCGCACCAGGAATCGAGTCACAACCGCTTTCCCGATATCGAACGCGCCGCGGAAAGTGTCGGCGGCAAACGCTTTCCGTTGACCGTCGAGGATGTCGTCGACATTGCAGATGATGTTGGACTGACCATCCAGTGGTTCGACGAAAACGCCTTCCAGGACCCGGGTGACACGGACGCACCACTGAAGACGATTGTTCGTTCCTTTTTCGATGCGCCTGATAAAGTGTTCCTGAACCGCGCGCTCGAAGGCACGCCAGCAAGAATGAAATTCGATCTTGCCAATAATATTGCGCACAAGATTCTGCACGGTGGCGATGGTGCGCGGGCGCCGCAGGTATCGGGCGGACGAGTAACCGGGCGTCGCCATGATGCAGAATCACCAAACTTGCACGCACAGGACATACTCTTCGCCTGGCGGGATTTCGAATGCAGTTACTTCGCCGCGGCCTTGCTCGCACCGAAAACGCCGTTCCGGCAGTTCCTCGCAAAGCACGCGTACGCAATCGATGCCGGTGACAACATTGGGCTGACGACGACACTGGTCATGCGACGCATGCCGAGCGTGTCGCCCTACCGCCACTGGCATTACTTCGACGCCTATCCGCCGGGCAACTTGCGCGCCGTGTATCGCGGCAACGGTATTCCCTTGCCGTGGGGCAACATGACGATGGTCTCGGACCCGTGCCAGCACTGGGCCGTGTTTCGCATGCTCAACACCGATTCCGAAAAGCCGTCATCGCAGATATCGGTGCTGCGCTCCGGAGACGACAAGCGCCTCTATTGTTGTCAGTCGATTCGCAGCGAAGATGCCGCCGGCAACCCACACGTTTTGTGCGCCGGTGTCGACCTGGCCCCCGCGCTCAAGCAACAAAATATCGATGCGGCGAAAACGATCGATGCCATTGAAGCCAGTTGCAACAAGAACGGTGGCTCTGGCCCGATACCCGCCGAAGTAACGCGACAACTTGCAAGCATCGCCAAGATTCTGAACATCGGCTGGATCGCCGCAGGCGCGAGAAAAGACGCGACAATTATTTGCCCGCGAAGCTCGGCATGTCCCCGGGACAAACATTGCCTCGGCGAGGCGCCGCCCAAGCTAAAATCACAGATCGATGATATTCGCGACTCGCTGCTAGGGAGATGATGCCATGCTGTTACGACGCTTCTCGTTGCACGTCCGGGCTGAAAACTGGTTTGCTGTTTTCCTGGACCTTATTGTCGTCGTCGTGGGACTGTTCATAGGACTTCAGGTTGACACCTGGTGGGAGGACCGCAAGGAGGCGCGGCTTGAAGGCGCTTACCTGCTTGAGATTCAGGAAGATTTCGAACTGAACAAGATAGTATTGGAGGACATGACGGCAAGGCTCGAGGACATTATTCGGAGCATGCTCGTCCTGCAGGAACAGTCGATACTCGCGTCACCTAGTTTGCCGGTAGCCGAACTAAACGAAAACTTTGGCTCAGTTAGCCGTATGGCGACATTTATCCCGGTTAATCGCGCCTATGCCAACCTGACCGGATCGGGTGACCTAAAGCTGCTTCAGAGTCGGCCGCTCAAGAATGCGTTAGCTGAGTACTATACGGCGGCAAAGGTAACTGTACTGGTGCAAGACACGCACGAGATGGAGTTAGTACAAGTATTTGAGCCATATATCGTCGAAAATCTCGACTATTTGGCAGTAGCAATCAGTCGTGTGGATGATTTCCCGTTACCGCCCCCTGTAGAAGAAGCGAGGATCCTGGACGTGCTTGCCACCAGGCAATTTCGAAATGTATTGGCTCAAAAGTGGGTGATCACAACTGATCTGCTGAATCAACATCGCGGGATGTTGGAACGTACCAATAAAGTTCTACGGCTGCTGGAATCGCTTGGCCGTGAAAAATAGACTTTCGACCGATAGAACATTGACATTTTATCCGTTTCAGAACTACAGACAGCAAGTGGCCAATAATGCATCGAAGGCGGAAGTTCAACGGCTTGAAGGCGTGGGCGCGAAGCGAATAGGGCAAGTAAGGACGTGGTGCGTGATGGAAGCGCCAACTGGACATCGTTTCTGCGTCGTTCGACCGCAGCGGGCAGATTTTGCCACCACCGCGAAAGAGCGGTAACAGTTGACGACTTACGTCAGGCTATTTGCAAATGCGTCACGAAGACTTGATGAATTTCAACCGGATTGACGAGACCGAAAACCCCGGCGAGTTCATTGCTTTCCTGGATGCCGTCTCCAGGAATGAAGACATCATGGCAATGAAACGCAGGACCTGCGAATTGCTTGACGCCAGGGCCGGCCAGAGAATCCTGGAGGTTGGTTGCGGGACCGGTGACGATGCCCGGAAAATCGCGGTGATGATCTCTCCGGGCGGAAGCCTGGTCGCAATCGATAAGAGCGAAGCGCTAATTAGCGAAGCTCGGCGGCGTAGCCGACCAAATAATGATTCAATCGACTTCGTCGTGGGCGACGCCACCGAACTCGATCTGGAATCGGCGACATTCGACGCTTGCCGGATCGAACGCACACTAATCCATATTCCGGACCCCGCTACCGCAATGAACGAAATGCTGCGGGTTCTTCGTGATGGCGGCAAATTGGTCGCCTACGAGCCTGATCTCGAAACATACGTCATAGATTCATCGTATCGCGAACTGACCCGTCGGCTTCTCAAGTATTGGTACGGTCGATTGCAATGCGGTTGGGTTGCTCGCCACCTGCCGGCACTGTTCGAGGAGAGTGGCTTGACGAATATCAATGTTGAGCCTCGAACCATGATTTATGATTTTGATCTGTGCAGTGACTCGATTCGCGGCACGATGGAAAGCGCTACCGAGGCTGGTGTTGCGACGGCCGATGAAGTGTCTGAATGGTTTGCGGATCTTGAACGTGCTCGCGATAAGGGTACCTTCTTCTGTGCCAACATGGGTTATGTTGTTTCCGGTCGCAAGCTGTAGACCAAAGCGCGGAGTTCAAGCGAGGTTTGCTGCTCCACATGATGTCCCGGATCAATCGCACTCGAAATCGTCGTTACCGACCGGCCGGCACTGCGGCGGGAAACCCTGTTCCCGCCAATACTCGGGGACGCTGTTGGAAATCACCCAGCGGCGAAACCTTTCTGTCTGCCGATAGTTCGAGTGCGCCTCGTCCCAAAGCAGCAACGGGATGGGATGAATACCCATCGCGCCCAACGGAACGGCAAATTGATCGGTCAGTCGACTTGAAGAATTGACACCGGCTGGTCTGAAACTAAGCATCGATTCGACGAGCGCGGAATGATCCATGTCGAGATTCCTGAAAGCGTCATATAGTTCATCGTGATGGTGCCAGCCGAGCAGCAAATCCGGGTGATTGGCTGCACTCTTGAACGCCACTTCCTCGCCTAGTCGCGCGAGCGCCGCAAACGGCGCATAAACGAGTTTCATGACACCCTTGCCCAGCGCATACAAGTAATAGTCGAATGCTTCCTCGTCTTTGCCCTGTGCGCTAAGTACTGCAATGTGGTTTTCAACACAGGCCACGTAGTACGGGTCGGCAGTAATGCAGCTCAGGAAGTTCCTGTCGGCCGACTCGAGATCGCCTACCACGGCATACGCAAGCCCGCGCCAGTTCAGCGCCGCCGTATTCGATGGGTCTATGTCGAGCGCGCGATTCAGGTCGGCGATAATCTTGCGGATATCATTCGTTGTCCGACCGCGCTCCACCGCATTGAGACGCGCGAGTGACATCGACGCCAGAGCCATGGCTCGAGTCGGATCCAATTCGAGCGCGCGATTGGCATACTCGTCTGTCAGGCGCTCGATTTCTTCGACGCTGGTATCCGTGTAATCGTAGTCCAAAAGCAGTGATGGCATTGCGGCGCGCATTTCCCAGGCTTTGGCGAAACCCGGGTCGAGCTCGACCACTTGCGCGAGCAGTGTGTCGACGACATCGAGTTCGAGACGCGCCTGGAACAGCGTGCGCGCTTGCAAATACAGCTCGTACGCATTCAGGTTGTCCGTCAGCGGCGTAACCTGAACTTCGACGTCGGGTGTCAGGCCCATCGTCTCGCCGAGCGCTACAACGATGGCCTTCGCGATCTCGTCCTGGATCACGAAGATGTTTTCGGCTGAGAGTGGCCGGTCGAACCTGTCGGACCAGAGATGCTCGTCGTTCTCGGCATCGATGAGCTGTGCGGTTACACGAATGTTGTTACCCGCCTTGCGTACGCTGCCTTCGACGACATGACGAACCTTGAGCTCGTTAGCAATAGCGGGAATACCGAGGTCGCGGCCCTTGAACTGGAACGACGATGTGCGTGACGTGACACGCAAACCCTCAACGCCAACGAGGACGTTGAGTATTTCCTCGGCGATGCCGTCGGAGAAGTATTCCTGGTCGCCCTCGGGGGACAGATCGTCAAACGGCAACACGGCGATGGAGTTTCGAAGAACGGTTGTTTCGCTCGCAGCGGCGTCCGCTCGTTCGGAGGCCGTCATTGAGTCCGCCACGGCCGCCGGTTCGCGGACCTGCTGCCAGGTGAGGAATGCCCCAAGCAAAACCAAGCCCGCCATGATCGCGTAGTCGAGCCGCCGCCCTGTCTGTGTGGTAATACTTTCATCGGCCGGGACAGCTTCTGATCGAACGACGCCTTCGGGCGTCAGTTCGAAGGCCCAGGCGAAAATCAGGGCAATCGGCAGGCCAAGCAACAACACTGCAACAATGACGGCGTCGAACCAGGCAGGGAGACCGAGAGACTCTTCGAGCGTGGTCGAGATCTGCGCGAGTATCCAGCCGACGACCGCGTAGACGCCCGCCACGCGAAACACGTTGCGGCGGCGAAGTTCGTCGATGAAATTACTCACGGCGGCATTCTACCCGCTTATTGCTCGTTTTCGTCCTTCGAGTAGCGCTCAAACCATGCGAGGATGTTGTCGACCTTTGCCATCAGGTGTGATGGCCGAGCTACGATGCCATGGGTTGCCTCCGGAATTCGAATCAAGGCCGTGTCGATCTTGCGGAGTTTCAATGCCTGGTAGAATTGTTCCGACTCCGCGATCGGCGTACGGAAGTCGGATTCGCCGGTCAACAGGGCTGTCGGCGTCGTGACGTTGCCGACCAGGGATAATGGCGAACGTGCCCAATAAGCCTCCGGATTGTCCCACGGCATATCGGCAAACCAGTAGCGTGTAAAGAAATGCGTGCCGTCGGACGTCAGTGAGAAGCTGATCCAGTTAATCACGGGTTTCGCAACGACGGCGGCACGGAAACGATCGGTCTTGCCAACAATCCACGCCGTCAATACGCCCCCACCGGAGCCACCGGTAACATACAGCTGTTTGTCATCGACGAAACCGCGTGCGATCACGGCATCGACGCCCGCCATCAGATCGTCGTAATCCTTGCTCGGATAATTGTGGTGGATCTCATTCGCAAACGCGTCGCCGTAGCTCGTCGAGCCGCGCGGGTTGGCGTAAAGAACGACATATCCCGCAGCCGCATACAACTGTATTTCGGGTGAGAACTGTGGCCCGTAGGCGGCGAACGGGCCACCGTGTATTTCGAGAATGAACGGGTACTTCTTGTCGGGATCGAAATGCGGTGGCGTTGCAATCCAACCCTGCACCTCGTAGTCACCCGCCGACGATTGCCAGCTTATCGCCTCAATATTGGCGAGCGTCTTGTGTCCCAACGCATCTTCATTGAGATCCGTCAGGCGTCGCGTCACACGGTGGCCGCGACCAACACCAACGTCGGCCGGCCGGTCAGGTCGCCCTGCTGTATACGCGAAAGCACCGTTGCCCGCAGTCGTGAATCCGCCACTTACATAAGGTCTGCCTAGAATCGCGCCACCAACATCACTCGTGATCGACGTGATATCACCTTTCATCGACAGCGAGGCAATGTGTCTCCGGCCGCGATCGTCGTATTGCACGTACAAGCTTCTCGAGCTTCCCGCCCAGTGCACATCATCGATGTTGCGGTCGAATTCGTTCGTCAGGTTGCGAACATTACTGCCATCAATATCCATCAAATACACGTTGGTGTTCTGATAGCCCATTTTCTTGTCATCGAAACCAAGATAGGCGACCGTCGACCCGTCCGGAGAAATCACGGCACCGAAATCCGGGCCGTCACGATCCGTCAGTTGTGCCGTTACGCCATCGGCAATGCGCACCTTCCAGATCTCTGCTTCGCGGGGGTCGTGCTCGGCGTCTTCCTGGCGATTCGCGGCTAACAGGATATGTTGGCCATCGCTGGTCCACGCGAGTTGTCCCGAGTGATCGTAATCTCCGCTGGTAATTTGCCTTGGCGTTCCGCCCTCCGCCGATAGTACGAATACGTGATTGTTGCCGGCGTCGAAGTAGCTGCCACCGCTACGGTACGGCAGCGTGTCAATAACCGTTACGGGTGGCGCCCAATCAGCACCGGGTGGAGCCGCTGGCGGCGGCGCCAGCGGCTCCGTGCTGCTTTCAACGAACATGCTGAATGCGATAGTGCTGCCGTCGGGCGACCATGACAATGAGTCCGGCGAATGTCGAACATTGGTCAACAATGCTGTTTGACCGGTATCCATCCAACGAACGTGTATTTGCGGTCCACGACCCGGGACATCGCTGACGTAAGCGATGCGGTCACCGTCGGGCGACCAGCGAGGGCTACTGTAGGAATCACCACCTGACAGCAGCGGACGATGACCGCTCCCATCTGTGTTGATCAGCCAGATGTTCGACACCGGCCGATCAGACATGATCTCCATGGCGCGGCGCTCGTAGGCGATTTGCGAGCCATCGGGTGATATTTGCGGATCAGCGGCGACTTCCAGCTCAAAGACATCGGTATTCTTGAGAATGTCGGCGTCTTTGTCCGCGGCGCTCGCAGACATCACTGCAAATAGCAGTACAAAAGTTACTCGAAACATGAAGGTGGCCCTTGCTGAGAAGCTCGTTGTTTGAGGGCATCTTCGCAAGCGTGCAGACGCAGTGCAAATCGAGACTAGGATCGTATGAATGCCCCAATCTGCATGCGAACCGCGACTTGACTCGCGACTAGCAGAAGAATCATGAGAATTGGCAGGGCTAGATTCGCACCGTGGATGAATTTGAAAATACTCATTTGGACCCGCAGGAATTCATTGCGCTGATAACCGCAGCAGAGAAACGGTCGAGAATTTTCGCTTCGTGACTCGCATCAATAATATACGGCGGCGCAATCAGCACGTGATCGCCATACTGGCCATCGATCGTGCCGCCCATGCCGTAGCAAAGCAATCCTTTTTCCATGGCGGTTTTTTGCACGGCCTTATGCAACTTGAGTGCGGGGTCGAATGGCTTTTTACTTGCCCGGTCCGCGACGAACTCGACGCCGATGAGCAAGCCGCGGCCGCGGATGTCGCCGACATTGGGATGTTCGCCCAGTGCCGCGCGAAGCCCCTCGCGAAGTGACTTGCCACGCGCCATGACATTGTCGAGCAGGTCCTCATCGTCAATTGCGGCCAGCGTCGCACACGTCGCGGCAACGGCCGTCACATGTCCCATGAATGTGTGGCCATGCTGGAAAAAACCGCTGCCTTCCCGAATCGAATCGGTAATCCCGCCCTGGCAAAGCAACGCGCCAATGGGCTGGTAACCGGCCGCCATGCCCTTCGCAATCGCGACGATGTCGGGCACTACGTTTTCCTGCTCGTAGGCGAAATAGGTGCCGGTCCTGCCGCTGCCGCACATGACTTCATCCAATATCAGGAGAACCCCGTATTTGTCGCAGACTTCGCGGATGCCTTTAAGATAGCCCTCAACCGGCGGCACAGCGCCGGCGGTCGCGCCAACAACGGTTTCGGCAACGAAGCCTGCGACCCGGTCCGCGCCGAGTTCGACGATTTTCGCCTCCAGCTCAGCGACGAGGCGGGCGCCATAGTCCTGCGGCGTTTCATCGGCGTGCCGGTCCCGATATTCAAAACAGGGCGACACGTGGTGGCCCTGTTTCAGCAATGGCGCGAACATCTTGCGTCGCCATGCGTTGCCACCGACGCCCAACGCGCCGAGCGTGTTGCCGTGGTAACTCTGACGCCGGGCGATGAACAACTCGCGTTGCGTTTCGCCGCGCTCGACGAAGTATTGGCGTGTGAGCTTCAGTGCCGCCTCCATCGCTTCCGATCCGCCACAAAACAGCATGGCCTTGCTCATGCCCGGCGCCCGGCTTACGAGGGCATCACCGAGTTCTTCCAGCGCATTGGTCGTAAAAAAGGCCGTGTGCGCGTAAGCAAGCGTCCCGGCTTGGGTGCAAATGGCGTCAATTACCGCTTTGTGACTGTGACCCAGGCAGGACACGGCAGCGCCGCCGCAGGCATCGAGGTAGCGCTTGCCGTTTTCGGCGATGACGTACACGCCGTCGCCTCGCACCGCACAGACCGGCTCTTGCAACAAACTTCTGTGAAGGATGCGAGACATGAACGGCTCACCAGTACGCGCTGATACGCGACAGTTGCTTCTCGGCTTCCTTGACGATCTTCACGGCGTCGCCGCCGGACTTCGCCACGAGCAGCGCGATCAACGCCTGGCATACCGACATCGCCGCCGTGAATGAGTGATAGAACGATGCCGAGGTGTTTTGCGTGATAATCGTGTGTTTCGCGACATGCGCAGCCGGTGAAATGACGCTGTCGGTGATCGCGACGACCTGGACGCCGGACTCGGCCGCGTATTCGACGGCATCGATCGTTAGCTGGGTATAGGGCGGAAACGAGATGACGAGCATTGAGTCCTGCTCGCCTATGCCACGCAGTTGGTCGGCAAAAATACCCGCTGCCGTATCCAGCAGCTGGCAACGATCGCGAAACAGCTGAAAGGCGTAGTGAAACAGAAATGCCGGCGCATAGGCGCCGCGCAGTCCGAGGACGTATATCCGTCTGCTGGTCCACAGCGTATCCACGGCGTCGACGAGCACGGGATATTGCTCATCGGCCAGCGTCAATTCAATATTGAGGAGTTCCTGCGCTCGCAAGTCTTCAAACAAGGCCCGACTATCGTCCGCGCCGCGCTTCTGCACGTCCCGGAGCCGGGACGAAAACCCCGGCTCTCGCGTTCTGAGACGCTCCCTGAACGGTCGCCGCATCTGCTCGTACTCGGCAAAACCCAGGGACTTGCTCAGCCGGCTGATGGTTGCCGGCTTTACACCGGCCCCCCGCGCAACCGTGCGCATCGAATGCAGGCCGACATCCTCGGGATTTTCGAGGATGTACTTGGCGGCCTTTTGCAGCTCGGGCGTCAGCTCGGGGAACGAGTCAACCAGTCTGCGAATTGTTTCCGGGTAGTGCTCTGGCATGGCATTGATGAGACAAGTGAATCATAATTTCGCGATACTGAATCATTTGTTGCATTAAGGGAAGGGATGGGCTAGTTTTGCTCCAAGATTTCCGCTCTGCGGAGAAGAATGATTGGGCTCAGGCCAGGCCATGGCCACTTTGGAAGGGGGAAACGAAAATGTTCAGGAACATTAAATACTTAGCTCAATTGGCGCTCGCACTTGCGGTGACCGGCCTGTCCATGCAGACAGCCGTTGCCCAGCAAGGCGCCAACGAGGTCATCGAGGAAATCGTAACAACCGGGTCGCGCAGTGCCAAACCGCGCTCGGCAGCGGACTCCCCGGTGCCAATCGACGTCATCAGTGGCGACGATCTTGGGGCGCTGGGCAATACAGCGGACCTGACCGACAACATCCGCGCAATGGTGCCGTCCTACACGGCGACACCGGCCACGGGCGACGGCAGTGCCTTCGTGCGGCCGACGTCACTGCGCGGCACAGCACCGGACCAGGTTCTTGTGCTCGTCAACGGCAAGCGGCGCCATCGCTCCGCGCTCGTGCAGTTTTTCGCACCCGCCGCCGGTAACGGCGCGCATGGCGTGGACATCGGCATGATTCCCGGGCTCGCCGTGAAACAGATCGAAGTTCTGCGTGACGGCGCCGCGTCGCAATACGGCTCGGACGCGATTGCCGGTGTCATCAACTTCATCATGAAAGACGCGCGCGAAGGCGGCCAGGTCCAGGTGCAGTACGGCGAACACTATGAAGGCGAGCAGAGTGTGCGTGTGGGCGCCAATATCGGCCTGCCGATTGGCGATGATGGTTTCGTCAACGCCACTATTGACTGGGTCGACAACGACGCATTATCGCGCGGCATACAGCGAGTCAATGACGAAGCAGCATTGCTTGCAGCGGGCGTGCCACTGTCGCAAATCGGAGCCGATGCACCGTTTGGCGACGCCCCCAAGTTGCAGACATGGGGTCGCCCGGAGACCGAAGGCGTGCGCTTTTTCCTGAACTCGGGTTTCGACATCAGCGCCACAGCGGAGTTGTACGTGCGCTTCGGCCTCGCGGATACCGACGGGCGCTACCGTTTCTTTTACCGAGACCCGGCTCATTCGAGTCTCACGCAACACCGCGCTGACGGCTTTACAGGATTGCCGGCAGGATTTACGCCGTTCCTGGACGGTGCACAGGACGATTCCAGCATCGCCGTGGGTATACAAGGCGAATTCGACAGCGGCATGCTGTACGACGTCAGCTACAACTACGGCAAAAGCGAGCTGGATTACTTTTTGAACAACACTGTCAACGGTGATTTGGCACTGGTCGGCGCCTGCCCTGCTTGCACCATTTCGCAGATGGGCTTCGACGTCGGTGGTTACGCTCAGGAAGAAAAAAACGTAAACGTGGACTTCTCCATGCCGGTGAGTGACAGCGTTAACCTCGCATTCGGATTCGAGGCGCGCGAGGAAACCTTTACGGCATTTGCCGGTGAAGCTGCCTCCTTCGAAGGTGGAGGCTCGAGCGGATTTCGCGGCGTTGAACCAGCAAACGCCGGGGATTTCGAGCGTGACAACGTCGCCATTTATGCGGACGTCGAGCACGATGTCTCCGATGCGTTTCTCGTGCAGTACGCGGCCCGTTATGAAAACTTCTCGGACTTCGGCGGCACGCTGAACGGCAAGATTGCAGTACGTTTCCGTGTTAACGACGGTTTCGCTCTGCGCGGCGCGGTATCGACAGGTTTCCACGCACCAACGCCGGGCCAGACGAACGTCAGTACTATCATCACCACCTTCGACGGTAATACCGGGCTCCAAGTTGAGGAAGGCCTCGTGCCATCCACGAGCGCGGATGTTGCAGCCGTCGGTGGCACTGCGTTGACGGAAGAGGAATCCCTCAACATCAGCGCGGGCTTCACGGCCGAATTCGGTGATTTCCTCTCATTGACCGCGGACGTTTACCAGATTGAAGTGGATGACCGCATCTACCGTACCGGTGACATCGATGTGCCACCGGATCCTAACCTCCCACCCCCACCACCAGGCACGCCGGCACGATCCATCTCGTTCTACACGAACGCGCTGGACGTCGAGCACCAGGGCATCGATATCGTTGCTACGTCGGCCTTTGACATCGGTTCCAGCTCGAACCTGAGTCTGGCGCTGGCCTACGCCTATAATACGGTCGAAGTCACGGGGCAGAAGTTGATCAACGGCGTGCAGGTGGTTAATGACGGTCTGGTCGAGGATATCGAGAACAACTACCCCGAGCATCGCTGGGTCCTGACGGGCAACCTGTTACTTGGTGAAAAATTCAACGTCATGGGGCGCGTCAATTTCTATGGCCAGCATTTCGACGAACGCGGCCGGATCGGTGACCCTGCCGATCTCAGCGCCGAAATCGACTCAACCTACTACATCGATCTCGAAGCAGGATGGCAGTTCACCGACAACGTCCGGGTCGTGCTCGGTGGAACCAATGTCTTCGATGAGTTCATCGATGAAATTGGGCCGCCGAACGCCAATCGCCTGAGTGTCGGCCTGCAATATCCACGACGCACGGTTGCCAATTACGAAGGTGGCTCCTGGTACCTGAGAGGTATCTATTCCTGGTAATTTACAGAACCCCCCCTGTGTGCAGTAAGCACACGTAGTAAGGCCGGTTGCGAGCATTATGCAACCGGCTTTTTTTGTTGTTACAGCAGGCCTTTGTTGCTTGATTGACAAAGGCTATCGACGAGCGCGGAATTCGCGTACCGAGCGAGGCTGAGATCCGCCGCGTACGCAGGTCGTTTGCTGTCGCAAACCCAGGACGCACAAAGCGACCCGGCCGCACATGCCGCCATGCTCCCAAAACCTGACAACGCACCGACAACAAAAGCCCCGTCGTCATCCAGTGGCCCGATCAATGGCCAGTTCTCCGCGGTCATCGTGTAGTAACCGCCGTAGTGGCTGAAGCGTGCCGGCGGTTGCTCAATGTATACGGCCAGCGACGGGATAAGCCCCGCGGCACCACGGATTACGATCTCGGGAAACTGCGCATCGAGCCTCGGCTCGTTCGCGAGATCGTCCTGCGGCGGGCTGATCGCCGAATTGTAAGCCCAGCCGAGTTTCACCCACTTGCCATGGTCTCCGCCCTCTGGCCGGCAATGTGTCCCGCCCGGCAGCAACTCGCCCAACCAGGCGAGATCCGGGTTCTCTGACAGCAATTGACGCTCCTCCGCGGTCCAGGACAGTCGTTTCTGATCGAGGTCGATCGAAAACGGCTGGTTTCGCGGCACCGCGGCGAGCGTGTCTTCGAACGCGATCTTTTGCTGAAAAATGTTATGGAGCGGCAAAGGCTGGCCGATCATCGCGGCCACTTTGCCGGCGAACGGTCCCGCCGCGTCCACCACTCTGTCCGCTCGCACGGTCTGTGTTCCATCGGGTGTCTCGATGTCCAGCACGTAGTGCTGTCCGCGCTCCAGCCGGCGCAGGTTTCCGCTCGTCTTTTGGCCGCCCGCATCGCGATAGCGCTCCAGCATGTATTGACCGAGTTGCTGCCCGCTGATGTCACCCGCCCGACGAATGTGTACGACATGCTCGATGTCCGTGCTGAACGATGGAAACACGCTTCGGATCAGGGCTTGATTACTAAGGACATCGACACCATCCGGCGCGTCTTCCCAGGCTTCCGAATCCGGCGCTTGGTAGGACGCATTTGCGCCGTCAGCCCGTATTCGAATCCCGCCGTCGTTTTCAGCCACATAGCCGTCGTATAGTTCGGCAACGAGATCATCGATCGTCTTGCGTCGTGTGGCGAGAGCATAGCCGCGACGCGTCATGCGAAAGATGTTCGACGACTCCCGTGCGAGTCCCTCCATCAGGTCAATGCTGTCATTGGTGAAGTCGACCATCGTCGGATGCGGCCACCAGTTTCGATAGTTGTCACCCGACTGCGCGCTCGTGAAACTCATGGCTTGCCGGCTATCGATCAATAGCACCGACGCCACGTGATGGCGAGTCGACAGGTAATACGCCGTCGCGATCCCGGCGATGCCGGCGCCGACTACGGCAACATCGACTCTGCTCTCTGCAGACACGGGCGGACCGTTCGTCAGCTCGCTTTCTGGTACAGCCCCGGACTCATGCCGGTCCAGCGCTTGAAAGCTCGCGCGAAATTGCTCTGATCGGAAAACCCAAGGAGAAAGGCGATCTGCGAGTGTGAATGGTTTTCGTCCTGCAGGTAAGCCTCTGCGAGGTCGCGCCGGGTTGACTCAAGGATATCCCGATAGCTCGTGCCCTCGGCGCTCAACTGCCGTTGCAAAGTACTGGCGCTGCAATACAAGCGCGCGGCGACCCCATCCTGGGCAACAGACCCCGACGGCAACATTTGCACGAGCAGTTCACGCACCTGGTGAGCTACTTTACTTTCGTCCTGTGATGCGATGTAACGCTCGGCAATCCTGGATGTGGCCTCGACGACATCCGGAATCGACCCGGGCAATGGTTTTTCGAGATCGTCCGCTGCAAAGTAAAGTGCATTGCGCTCGCAGCCGACGACAATCGGCCCGTCAATAAGTCCCTCGTAGATATCGATCGGTGCGTCCTTCGGCACCATCAATTCGAGTTTGGTAGGCCGCACGGGTTCGTGCATCGCCGTTTCACAAAGCATTATTATGCTGACGATTGAAACGTCGACCGACAGTTTGCCTGGGTAATCTGCAGGATTGGGATAAGCCTCGCTAATCTCATATTGTCCGCCGATTTTTTTAAAGCCGATGTCGGTAATCCCGCTATCGATGATCTCTTCATATCGAATCAATCTCTCAATCGCGTCGACCAGTGTGGAACTCGCAAGCCATGCGTGCGAGATGACGAAATAATTGGCGGGCCGCATACGTTTGCCAACTTTGACTCCCAGCGCCGGATCGTCGCTGAGCTCGGCCGCTTTGTCCCACAGGGCACTCAGTACTTTGTTGCTGACACGCTCCCCTGGCGACCTGGGCCCGTCCGGGTTCATTCCCAGATCCTTGTAAAGCGGCGCCGGGTCGACATCGTATTCGGCCCGCAGCGTGTCCCCTATCAGGTACGCCATGGTCGCCAACGATGAGGCTTCGGACAGCATAATGCCCCGATTGAACCGCAGAAAGTCTTGCTACACAAGGCTTTCGGGGACTGCTGCAAATTGCATGAAGCTTGCAGGTTGCGGACAAGATGGCGATTGCCGACGGCACTAGAGTAGGCAGCAAGTTGAACGCAGGAGATCACGATGCTTGGTTTAGTCCGCAACAGAACACATGAGGAACAGCTCCTCGAGATTCGCTCGGCAGCCGCGGCATATCTTTACGAACAATTCAGTGCCGAAGACAGCCCGCTTTGCCGCCTCGATCGCTGGACCCAGCGCCGCATTGCGGAAGAAAACCTTGCGAAGATCGCAATGGTTCTCGAGTCCGACGATGCCGTGGAACATTGCTACCAGAATTTGATTCGGGAAATCGACACCGAGTCAGAGACCGGCATCTACTTGCTGCGCCCCGATGCGAAGACAAAGGAATTGCGGCGCCTGATCGGCGAGTCGGGCGTATCCGGCAAGCTGTCTCAGCAATTGTCGGTGATCGCGCCGGTGCTGTTTCCGGATGAGCTCGCGCACTCGGGCGAAAACCTGGATATCGTCTGGGTAACGATCGAGGCCCGCTACGACCGGGCGTTCATCGACGCCAGGATTTCGGAAATGCTCCTGACCCGATTGCTCGACAATGCGAATGCCGCACGCGACATGACGGACGCGCTACGTGCTCTGTTGTACGCGTTTCACGAAGATCTTGCGCGCCGGCGATGCGAACTACCGCGCTTGCTGAGTGATCGCGCGACTGGTGATTTGCTAACGATGATTTCGGAGCTGGCTGCCCGATCCGGTGACTACAAGGACCGCGTCACGGCGATTTGTGCACGCGCCGGAACGTGTTGAGCCTGTTACGTCACTCGACCATAAGCGATCGCCTTGACCTGCGACACGAGTAGTTCCTGAAAGCCAGTACTCGAACTCATGAGGTCCGGCCGGAACGCCGTGACCGCGTGCAGTCCCTCGAGCATTGCCATGACGAGCGTCGATCGCGTTTGCAGTTCCTGTTCGGACATTGTTGGGTCCAGATCGTGAATCCGTGATTGTGTTTCGTCGTAAAAGCTTTGATAAATCTCGTCACGTTGCTGGGCAACGAACTCACTGACTTCGGCGAACGCCAGCAACTGTGCAAAAAAGATACGCAGTTCCCGGTCTTCGTATTCCCGGAACCAGATTCGCACAAACTCATCGAAACGAGCGTCCGGGTCGTTTGTCGCGTTGATGTTCCTGTAGTGCCGCTCGTAGTAGGTCTTCAATTCGTATTCGATGACGCCCTTCCACAGCGATTCGCGGGTCGGAAAATAGTAACTGACGTTGCCATCACTGATGCCAAGTCGCTTGGCAATGCGGCGCTTCGTCAAGGCCGTGAAGCCCTCGGTGCGCAGAATATCGGCGCCCGTCTCGACTATTCCGGCAATGCGCTCGGCGCCCTTGCGGGTAACGTCGAGTCGCTCCATGAGCAGTTCAACTTTCTCGTTCATCTTTCGTCCGGGTCCGCTCGCGGCGGCGAACGTACAGATTAGCCCTGCCGGGCAATTTATGCCAGATCAGAGGCGGTCTTTCATCCCGTAATAGAGCATGCCCAGCACCATGCCCGGGTAGCGCAACAGCGTGCCGCCCGGAAAGGTCCGCATCGGCAGCTTCGCGAACACATCGAAACGCTCGGCCGTGCCCGCGATGGCTTCGGCAATCAGCTTGCCCGCAAAATTGGCCGTCGAGATGCCGTGCCCGGAGTAGCCCTGGCCGAAAAACAGGTTCGGTTCCAGGCGACCGATATGCGGCCATCGATTGACCGTCATCGACAGCGTACCGCCCCACGAATAATCGATAGCGACATCCGATAACTGGGGAAACAGTTTCAACATATACGGGCGTACGAATGCGGCGATGTCTCTGGGAAAGCTGCTGCGATAATTCTCACCGCCGCCAAATAACAGGCGATGATCGTCGGACAGCCGGAAGTAATTGACGACGAAGCGCGTGTCGTGCACGCCGTATCGCCCACTGATCAATTTGTTACATCGCTCCTCGCCCAAAGGCTCGGTAGCGATCATGAAATTATTGATTGGCATCATCTTGCCCGCAACACGGGACTCCAGCTTGCCCAGGTAGCCGTTACAGGCCAACACGATAAAGCTGGCAGTCACGGAGCCATTATCCGTCGTTATCCTTGCGGGATCCGCGTGTGTGTAGGCATTAACCTGCGAGTTTTCGTAGATATCCACGCCTGCATTCGATGCTGCGCTTGCGAGACCGAGCGCATAATTCAACGGATGAACAGTGGCCGCATTCGGATCGAAGAATCCTTCCAGGAAAGTGTCTGTCGCAACCATCGCGCGCGTCGCGTCGCGATCAAGGGCGTGGGTGTCAGGGTAGTCGTAACGCTCTGCAAGCGCGTCTGACATTTCTGCCGCCCAACCGAGATAGCGCTTCTTGTGAACGCCAACGAGCTGGCCTTTTTGCAAATCGCAATCGATATTGTGTTGCGCGACTCGATCACGAATTTCCTGTTTCGCCAATTCCGAGAAGTCCCACAGCAATTTCGAGCGCGCGTGGCCAAACATTTCTTCGGCTTCCAGCGGGTCTTTGCGTTGCCCGCTGCCGATCAGTCCGCCGTTACGACCGGATGCGCCATAGCCAATGCGCTCGGCTTCGAGTAACACGACGCTCATGCCGCGCTCGGCAAGATTCAGTGCAGCCGACAGCCCGGTGAAACCACCACCAATGACACAGACATCGGCCTGCGTGTCGCCCGCGAGCGCGGGACGGTCTTGAAC
>Ga0255058_10000485_pt1 | contig 23284 bp, 19 predicted proteins | sample Cases_109_9_MG_FD_188637 | JGI IMG/M metagenome (GOLD analysis project Ga0255058, IMG submission 188637) | Seawater microbial communities from Amundsen Gulf, Northwest Territories, Canada - Cases_109_9 | ecosystem: Environmental > Aquatic > Marine > Gulf | place: Canada: Northwest Territories... | reverse complement strand
CGGCGGGTCGGTGGTGTCCGCCTGCATCGGAGAACAGTTGGCCCTGCGTTGGGCCACGCCGCAACCAAACTTCGCCGTCGCTTTCAGCTCCGACTTCCAAACGGTGACCTTCACCAGCGAGGATCATCGGTCGACGATTTCGATCGGTATCGCTTCCGGTGGCGACATCACCATCGACACCATCGAACAGGCGATCAGATAGTCAGTCAACAGTCAACAGTCGTCAGTCTCCAATCAGTCGTCAGTCAGTCGTCAGTCAGCCAGAAGGTGGGCGGGAAGGACAAGTGCGCCTTCGGGCTGAAGACTGTGGACTGTGGACTGTGGACTTTGGACTGTCTCGTTGGCTATGCCAAGGCAACTAGCTCGAGCATCGAATCGTCGAAGTAGGCGTGCTGGCCGTCGGGCATCAGGATGACCCGATCGGGCTCGAGGGCTCCCACGAACTCGGTGTCGTGGCTCACCAAAATCAACGTGCCCTGATACTGCTCCAGGGCGAGGAGCAGCGCGTCTTTGGCTTGAGGATCGAGGTTGTTGGTCGGCTCATCGAGGAGTAGCACGTTGTGACGCCCCACCACCAGCCGCGCCAGCGCCAGCTTCGTCTTTTCGCCTCCCGACAGGGTGCCGGCGTCCTGTTCGATCTTATCTGCGAGCAGGAAGTGCCCGAGAAGGGTCCGCAGCTCCTGGTTGGGGAGGTGGGAAACCTGCCGCATCAGGTCGAGAACGGTCATACCGGAACGAATCTCCTCGTGTTCCTGTGCGTAGTAGCCGAGCGACACCTGGTGGCCGTGCTCGACCGACCCCAGATCCGGCCGCACGATGCCGGCGAGAATGCGGAGCAGTGTGGTCTTTCCGGCACCGTTGAGGCCCATGATGATCAGGCGCTCGCCGCGATTCGTGTCGACGTCGACGTCGACGAAAACCACGTTGTCACCGAACGCCTTTGCCAGCCCGTAGGCCGCCAGCGGCGTTTTGCCTGATGCCTCGGGCTGCGGAAAACGCACGTTGACCGCCTTGTGGCGCCGCTCCACCTCTACCAGCTCATCCTGGAGCTTGGCCACCCTGGTCTCCCAGCTCCTGGCGCGTTTGGCCATCTTCTCCGACGAGCCTTTGAAGCGGCGAATGCCGTCCTCGAGTCGTGTGATCTTCTGATCCTGGTGTTTGCGCTCGCGCAGCTTTTGCTCACGGCGCCGCTCACGTTCGGTCAAGTAGTAGGTGTAGTTGCCACGATATGGCTCGATCCGACCTCCGTCGACCGCCAGCACCGAGGTAATCGACTTGTCGAGGAGGGCCAGATCATGAGAGACCAACAGGAGGCCGCCCGCATAGCCCGCAAGATGGGTCATCAGCCACGCCTTGGCGTCGAGGTCGAGATGGTTGGTCGGCTCGTCGAGAAGCAGCGTCGTCGTCTCGGCAAAGAGAATCCTGGCCAGCTCGACGCGGCGCCGCTGGCCACCCGACATCGTGACCACCGCTTGGTCAAGATCGTCTGAGCCGATTCCGACCGCATGGGCGAACCGCTTCGCCTCGGCCTTGGCAACGTACCCGCCGCGAGCGGTGAACTCGTCCTCAAGACGGCTGAACCGCCTGATCAATCGGTCGCGCTCCACACCAATTGATCCCTCCATCTCGATGCGAACGACCTCCATCCTGCGCTCCAGGGCGCCAATGTCCCTGGATTGAAGGATCCGCTCGAACGCAGTCGCCTGCGGATCATCCAACTCTTCGAGTGCCGCCTCCTGGGAGAGGTATCCGATCACTCCGCTGCTCGCCACGGATCCTGAATCGGCCACCCGCAGGCCGGCGAGCGTGCGCATTAGGGTCGTCTTGCCTGCGCCGTTCGGGCCGACCAGGCCGGTCTTGTCACCGGTCTGGATCGAAAACGACACACCGCTGAGCAGGCGCTGCGCACCGGCGTCGATGTCGAGGTCACGAACAAGGATCATGAGAAGTGGCAGGCTAGGGCTTGCGGGCAGGGAGTCCTCAGTCCCGGGAGTCTTCAGTCCTGGGAGTCCTCAGTCTTCAGTCTTCAGCCAGACCCAACTTCTTCCTGCTGTCGACTGTCGACTGATGGCTGATGACTTCCTAGGCCTCCGCGGCCTGCGGGGTCTCCTGCGGACCGCGATGGCCGTGTAGCTGGTAGTGGTCGACCCAGCCAAGCACCGCGGCAGCCGGGAGCGGCTTGGCGATGAGGAATCCCTGGATGTTGTAGCATCCCAGAGCTCTGAGATCGGCGAGCTGCTTCTCGCTATCGACGCCCTCAGCAAGAACCTCCATGCCCAGAGTCTTCGCCAGGCCGATGATCGCCGACGACACCGCGATGCCGTCGGCGTCCGCGAGGCCATCCACCACGAAAGATCGGTCGATCTTCAACGTGTCGATCGGAAGGCTGGTCAGGTATCCGAGGGACGAGTAGCCGGTGCCGAAGTCGTCGAGGCTGACGGTGACCCCGATCTCGCGCAGACGCTCGAGCGCACCCCTGGTCTCGGCAAGATCGGTCACCAAGGTTCCTTCGGTCAGCTCGACATCGAGGAAATCGGGGCTGAGCTTTGCCGCAGCCAGCGACGCCACAATCGTTTCAACGAGGTTTCCTGCCCGGAACTGCCTGGCCGAGACATTCACGGACATGCGCATCGACTGCAGGCCGCTATCGATCCACTCACGCATCTGGACACAAGCCCGATCGGCAACCCATTGTCCGAGCGGGACGACGAGATCGGTCTCCTCGGCAAGGGCGATGAACTCCCCGGTCGGCACCGGGCCGAACTCGGGGTGGTTCCAGCGGAGCAGCGCCTCGAGGCCGATGACGCGCTGCTCGCCGACGTCGACCTTCGGTTGGTATACCAGTGACAGTTCGCCCTCGGTGTTGAGTGCCCGCCGGAGACCCTCGAGCAGCGCAAGCCGCTTGATGGTGCGCTCTTTGAGCTCGGTCGTATAGAACTGGTAGGTGTTCCTGCCGGCGGCCTTTGCGCTGTACATGGCGATGTCTGCTCCCTTGAGCAGCTCGGCTGCGGTTTCACCGTCGAGTGGGAAGGCGGCAATGCCGATCGACGAGGTGACACTGATATCCACGCGGCCGACCCGATACGGCTCAGCGAGGGCCTTCAACACGTTGGTGGCGACTTGCCCGGCATCCTCGACGCGCCGGCCGCCCTCGAGGATGACGGTGAACTCGTCACCGCCGAGGCGTGCCACCGTGTCGGATTCGCGGACGGTGCCGACCAGCCGCTCGGCGACCTGGCGGAGTAGAGCGTCTCCGACTTGGTGGCCGTGGCGGTCGTTGACCTCCTTGAACCCGTCGACGTCGAGGAACATGAGGGCGACCACGCTGCCGTCGCGGCGGGCCCCGGCGACTGAGTTTTCCAAGCGGTCGGCGAACAGTGTCCGGTTGATGAGGCCGGTGAGCGGGTCGTAGCGCGCCAGGAAGTTGAGGCGCTGCTGGTCGAGCTCGCGTTCGAAGGCGTGGGCTTCCGAGCTCTCTTCCCAGCTGTCTCGGATGTTCTGCGCCGCAGGTCGGAACAGGAAGAGTGCTTCGAGGATGAGCAGGATGACCGTCGCCGCCAGGAGGAAGTACTCGGTGTTCTGGAGGGCGGCGACCCGGTTCTCGGCGATCCGACTGTGCTCGGTGACCAGGGATTCCATCGCGCCCGAGTACCCGGTGGCGGCGTCGGTGACCGCGGCCACCTGGAGCCCGCTTGGTGTGTCGCCTGATTCGATGGTTGCGATAACGTCGTTCGTCGCCTCGACCAGGATGCCGAGGGCCGTCGTGGCGGTCTCGAGCTCGGAGAACTCTTCCATTGCTGGAAGCCCCAGTGTGTTGTTGCCGACGACGAAGGCGGTATGCACCAGGACGATTCGGTCCAGCCGATCCTGCAAGGCGGTGGCTTGATCGGCACGGCCCCCTGAGGGGTCCTCAACGAGCCGGGCCAGTCCGGTTGAGATCGTTGACTGTCCGAGGCCATATTCGAGGACGTTGGCGCCCTCCTGCTGCCGTCCCAGGGCACCGGCGGTGATCAGGGTGGAGAGAACCGCGAAAACGGCAATGAGCACCAGCGCCAACACATATCGGCCGGCGGGCCGATCCGGGATGTCGGACGGCGCCGTCGGCGGTCGTGGTGGCATAACAGCAGCGTCTTCAGCCATAGTTCCTCGGCGTGGTATAACTGCTATCGGCACGATACCGGCCCAATTGAGTACTCGCCTACAATCGGGCCGAGACAACAACGGCACAGGGGAGCAGCGATGGACTCGTTCTGGGACTCGTTTTGGACGCTGCTGATCTTCATCCCCCTGCTCTTACTCTGGGTCTTCGCGCTGGTCGATTTGTTCAGGAATCCGGACTTGTCGGGTCTGACCAAGGCGTTGTGGGCGATCGCCATTGTGCTGCTACCCGTCATCGGCATGCTGGTCTACTTCGTCGTCGCGTATCCGTCAGGGTCTGACACCGCCACACCGCCCACCGACCTTGCCGATCAGCTGACCAGGCTGGCGGAGTTGAAAGAGCAGGGCGTGTTGACCGACGACGAGTTCCAGCGGGAGAAGGACAAGCTCCTTGGCGTCACTGCCGCACCGGCCGCGTAGCCATCGTGGATGAGGGAATCGCCTGGCTGATCGTGGTGGTGATTCCGTTGATCGTGATCGTCGCGGTGGCGTTGTTCCACGTGGTCGCCCGGCGGCCCGACCTCGGAGTGCCCGCAAAAGCCGGCTGGATCGCTGCGATCCTCTTCCTCCCGTACATCGGGGTGCTGCTCTATGCGCTCTTCCGTCCCCCGGGTGTGGCACCGGGAAAGGAGACGGCGAACGTTGCCGTCACTGCGACGACGATGAGCCGGTTACGGGGACTCGTCGACGAACACGCTTCCGGTGACCTGATCGACGACGACTTCGCCTCACAGAAGGCGGAGCTGTTCGGCCTGTAGGAGCCGCAGGTCGCACGGCGCAAGCAGGACCAATGCTTGGCCTGGCTACGCTCCGACGAAGGCCCGGGTGGCGAAATCGGTAGACGCTGCGGTCTTAAACACCGCTGCCCCTCGGGGCGTGGGGGTTCGAGTCCCTCCCCGGGCACGAGACTTGAGAGCGGGGTCTCGTGACCCTCCAACGGCAGAACGTGGGTTCGAGCCGAACGGTAGGCTTGACGGCCCTGGCGCAGATCCTGGAGGCTCGGTTGTGAAAGTGTTCCCCCCGGAGAAGATCCGCAACGTCGCCCTGGTCGGGCACGCCGGATCCGGCAAGACGACCCTCGCGGAGGCGCTGCTGTTTCGGGCAGGGACCGTCAAGCGCCTCGGGACCGTGCAGGAGGGAAGCACCGTCACCGATTTCGATCCCGAGGAACACGACCGCGACATGTCACTCGCCCTCGCCATGGCGCCATTCGAATGGCAGGGCCACAAGATCAACCTCATCGACACCCCGGGGTACGCCGACTTCGTCGGCGATGTTCACGCCGCATTGCGTGTCGCCGATCTGGCAGTGTTGGTGATCGACGCCGCCGAGGGCGTCGAGGTGCAGACCGAATACGCCTGGGAAGTGGCCTCGAACCTCAGCCTGCCCAGGATGATCTTCATCAACAAGCTCGATAAAGAACGGGCATCCTTCGAACGCACCCTCGCCCAGCTGCGCGACCGGTTCGGTGCCGGAATCGCCCCCATTGAGTTGCCGATCGGGGAGCACGCTGACTTTCACGGTATCGCCGACCTGTTCCGTGATAAGGCCTACATCTACGACTCCGGGGTAGCCCAGGAAGTCGACATTCCCGCGGAAATGGCCGACCGGGAACACGAGATCCACGACAATCTGGTTGAAGGCATCGTCGTCGCCGACGACGACATCCTGGAGGCCTACCTCGAGGGGACCGTGCCATCGGTCGACGAGTTGGAGAAGACGATGGCCGCCGGCATCGCCGATGCCACAGTGTTTCCGGTCGTTGCCGGCTCTGCGATCGGTCCCATCGCCGTGGACCGCCTCGCCGACTTCATCGTCGAGCTGGGGCCTGCGCCAACCGATCGGCCACCGATCATGATCGAGGTGGGCGACGAGATCATTGAGATCGAATCCGATCCCGCGGCCGACCCGCTGGTGTTCGTGTTCAAGACCATCGCAGACCCGTACGTCGGCCAGATCTCTTTGATGCGGGTGCGCTCCGGGACTCTGAGGCCTGACCTCACGATCACCAACACCCGCTCGGGGGCCGACGAGAAGCTGGCGAAGCTGGCGACGATGACCGGCAAGGAGACCGAACTGGTCGACTCGGCGCCCGCGGGCGACATCATTGCGGTGGCCAAACTGACCGACACCGCTACGGGGGACACCCTCGCACCGAGGAACAAGCCGGTGCGCTTGCCCACGCTCGAGCGGCCGAGCCCGGTGCTTGCCACCGCCTTGATCGCCAGGACCCAGGCGGATGATGACAAGCTGGCGACGGCGCTACGCAGGGTGCTCGCCGAAGACCCGGCTCTTGAGCTCGAACTGAACCCCGAGACCAACCAGACGCTGCTCAAAGGGATGGGGGAAACCCATCTGATGATCACCATCGAGCGGCTGGAGCGAAAGTTTGGCGTCGGTGTCGACACCGAGCCGGTCAAGGTCCCATACCGAGAGACGATCTCACGGCCCGCACAAGCCGAGGGGCGGTACAAGAAACAGACGGGCGGCCACGGGCAATACGGTGTCGCCCAGATCAAGCTCACTCCTACCGGCCGCGGCGAAGGTTTCGAGTTCGTCGACCAGATCAAGGGCGGTTCGATCCCCCGCCAGTTCATCCCTGCGGTCGAGAAGGGCGTTGTGGAGACGATGGCCGACGGCGGTATGCGCGGTTTCCCCATCGTCGACATCCAGGTGAGCCTGATCGACGGCAAATACCATTCGGTTGACTCGTCCGAAATGAGCTTCAAACAGGCGGGGCGGTTGGCGCTGCGCTCGGCGATGGAGCAGGCCGGTCCGATCCTGCTGGAGCCGGTTTCCAAGATCGAGGTCACGATTCCCGCCGATTATCAAGGGGACGTCATGGGGGACCTCTCATCTCGGAGAGGTCAGCTGCAAGGCACCGAGGCGAACTCGAGCGGCCAGCAACGGATCACCGCGCTCGTGCCAACGTCGGAGATCCTCAGCTACGCCATCGATCTGCGATCGCTCACCCAGGGATGGGGCCGCTTCGAGACGGCACACGACCACTACCAGGAAGTGCCGTCCCACATCGCCGACTCCATCTCCGCCGACAAAGACTGACTCTTCACCTCCGCTGAGCGGGATTGGCAACTCGTCGCCTCCCCCCACGCTTTGCCTCCCCCTCAGGTGGAGATGCCGAGGCGACTTCTTTGCCTCCCCCTCAGGTGGAGATGCCGAGGCGACTTCTTTGCCTCCCCCTCAGGGGGAGATGCCGAGGCGACTTCTTTGCCTCCCCCTCAGGGGGAGATGCCGAGGCGACTTCTTTGCCTCCCCCTCAGGGGGAGGTGCCGAGCGCAGCGAGGCGGAGGGGGTCAAGCCGTTGTCGCGACCACGGTTTGACCCCCCTCCCCTCCCTACGTGTCATGGTCCATAGATCGAGACAACGCTGCTGATTGATAGGGACTCGATCTATGGACCATGATCGGGACTCCCCCCTGAGGGGGGAGCAAAAAGCGCCTGGTTTCGATTGGCGACCTGGCGCCCAAAGTCTGGGCAGATCCACAGAACGTTCACGATGCGAGGCTACGACACCGAAAGAGCGATCCCGTCGAGCAGGTCGTATTCGCTGACCATCACCTGGTCGAGGCCGACCGCTGCCATTGCGCGTTCGACGACGACCACTCCGCCGAGGATCACGGGCGCCCGAGCCGGATCGATGCCGGTCAGCGCGGCCGTCTCGGCAACAGTGAGCCGGGCGAGCCGCGTCACCAGCTGTCTGGCGTCCTCCCCACTCAACATCTCGCCCTGCGCCGAGGTGCCATGCGGTACCCGCAGGCTCAGCGTCGCCAGGGTGGTGAACGTCCCGCCGACACCGACCGCGGTGCTGATCGGACCCGGCGGCTGCACGTCCTCGAAGGCCCGATCTGCCTCTTTTCGGGCGAGCGGAAGGTCGTCGAATGCCGGTCGGAGGGGCAACGAGCGCTCGGTCAACCGGACCGAGCCCATGTCGACGCTAACCAGGTATTCGGGCTCGTTGCTCCCATATACGAACTCGGTCGATCCCCCACCAACGTCGATCGCCAGAAGCGGGCCCTTGCCCGTATCGCCTCGCATGCTGCCGTGGAAGGACAACGCAGCTTCCTCTTCTCCGGTGATGATCTCGGGGCGCACCCCGAGCATGCGCTCGGCGGCATCGAGGAACGCCTCACCATCATCGACGTCACGGGTCGCCGAGGTGGCAACGACCCGCACCGCCGTAGCGCCGTGGCGGTCGATGGCGTCCCGATAATCGCGGAGCACGCCCAGCGAGTGCGCCACCGAGTCGGCGCGGAACGCCTGGGTCCGGTCCACGCCCCTTCCCAGCCCGGTCACCACGTAGCGACGCTCCAGATCTCTGCCGTCGTCATCGAGCACCAGCAATCGCACGGTGTTCGTGCCGATGTCGACCGCTGCGACGGTCATCGGCCGGGCTCCGTCCAGGCCGGGTTGCGCTCGGCGTTGACCACGCACCGCTCGATGCAGTTCAGCGGCTCGACGTCGGGCGCGACCCATGCCCCGATCGGGTTGTCGTTGCCGGCGCGGTAGTCCGCGTAGTGGCCGTGCAGACACTTGACCCCACCCTGCGAGCCTCCGACGCCGCCCGTGGGTCGGGGACCAATGTGATCCTGCGGGATGTGTGCGTCGCGGTCGGCGGCGTAGCGCTCCGCAGCCGCCTCATGCGCGGCGGCGAACACGGTATCTCCCTCGATCATCGTCTCGGCCTGCCGGACCCCGCCGTCGGCCTCCATCCTGCCGATGCGCTTGACCGCCAACGGGCAGGTCAACCAATAGGAGGTCGGGAACGGTGTTCCGTCATCGAGAAGCGGCGGTACGCCGATCACCACGGGCAATCCGAGGTGACAGCGGCTCAGGACCTCGACCGGCGAGCGGGGTGGCCGATCGATTTGTGCTTCAACGACCCGAAGGTCATCCATCGCGCCGCAGGTCGTTTCCGGTGACCCAGTCCCACAGTCGTCCCCACCAGGGCAGGTTGTCCTCGTCGACAACAGCGATTTCGGGATTAGCCGCGGTGTCGGACTCCGGTGGGCTGATCACGACATATCCCGTCTCACCGGGCCTCACCAGGCCGTATTGATCGCGGGCCACCCGCTCGATCTCCTCGTCGGTGTAGAGCGCGGCGATGTCCTCCTCCAACTCAAGGTTCTCCTGCTCGAGGGCGGCGAGCTGCTGCCGGCTTTCCTCCACGGCTCTGCGCTGCTCGATGAGCTGGCGGAACGGGAACACCCCGGAAACCGTAAGGGCCAGAGCGCTGAGCAGCACCACTGCGAGCACCCAGCCCCAGCGACTACCCCGAGGCGCCCTCGCTGTCTCGCGTTCGAGTGTCTCGGTCATCGGCTCGCCGCAATGGTCCGCCACCCGGCAAAACGGGCGTCTGCGCCGAGGTCGTCCTCGATCCGCAGCAGCTCGTTGTACTTGGCAGTGCGCTCGGCACGTGCCGGGGCCCCGGTCTTGATCTGACCCGCGTTGGTTGCCACAGCCAGGTGGGCAATGAACGGATCCTCGGTGTCACCCGAGCGGTGGCTGATCATCCTGCCGTAGCCGTTTGCGGAGGCAGTGCTCATCGTGTGCATGGTTTCGGAAAGCGTGCCAATCTGATTCGGCTTGATGAGGATCGCGTTCGCCACATCATCATCGATCGCCCGCTCGAGCAGCGCTTCGTCGGTCACGAGCAGATCGTCCCCGACGAGTTGGATTCGCTCGCCGAGCCGCTTGGTGAGCAGCGCCCAACCTTGCCAATCCGCCTCGTCCAGGCCGTCCTCGATCGACACGATCGGATACTCATCGACCAGGCCGGCGAGGTGATCGATCACCTGCTCGGTCGACATCGCGGAGCCGGACATCGTGTAGCGGCCATCGTCATACAGCTCGGAAGCAGCGACATCGAGGGCGAGGGCGATCTGGCTGCCGGTCTTGTAACCAGCGGCTTCGATCGCCTCGATGATCACATCGAGCACGGCCCGATCGTCGGGAAGATCCGGAGCGAACCCGCCCTCCGCTCCGACGTTCGTCGTCAGTCCTCTGGCCGCCAGCACCCCCTCGAGCGCGTGGTAGACCTCAACACCGGCCCGGAGCGCCTCACGGTATGAGGGGAGCCCGCCCGGCACCAGCATGAACTCCTGGATATCGACGGAGTTGGCGGCGTGGACGCCGCCGTTGAGCACGTTGAGGCACGGCACCGGCAGCATCCGGCCCTCGATTCCCCCGAGGTAGCGGTACAGCGGCAGCGACACGGACGCGGCCGCCGCCCGCGCGGTGGCAAGAGACACCGCCAGAATGGCGTTGGCCCCGAGCACCGCCTTATTTGGGGTCCCGTCGAGATCGATCATTACCTGGTCGACGTATTCCTGCCTGGTCGCCTCTACCCCGTAGAGCGACTTGGCGATGCGATCGTTGATATTGTCCACTGCGGTCAGGACGCCCTTGCCGCCGTAGCGGTCGTCGTCATCTCGTAGTTCGACCGCCTCGAGGGCGCCGGTCGACGCACCGGACGGCACCATGGCCCAGCCCATCGATCCGTCGCCGAGCACCACCTCGGCCTCGACGGTCGGGTTGCCGCGCGAGTCAAGGATTTCGCGACCAGTAATGGTCTCGATATGCGCCACCACACCTCCGTTCACCGATGATCGTAGACCGGCAGCGAGTTTCGGAGGGTAAAGGTTGACAAGTAGCTGAGTAGCTGAATAGCTGATCTACTGCGTCTACTCGGCTACTGGTCTACTCGGCTACTGGTCTACTCATCCGTTGCTTCGCTTCGTCCCAGAGGGCGTCGAGCTCGCCGAGCGACAGGTCGCGGAGTTTGAGGCTGCGGGCGGTGGCCAGGTGCTCGACGATGCGGAATCGGGCGGCGAACTTGTCGTTCGCCCTGGCTAGTGCGGTCTCCGGATCAACGGAGAGGTGTCTCGCCAGATTGGCAACGGCGAACAGCAGGTCTCCGAGCTCATCGGTCGCCAGTTCACGATCGCCGGCCACGGCGCGAAGCTCCTCGAGTTCCTCCTCGACCTTCTTGAACACCGGGGATGGATCCGGCCAATCGAATCCGACCGCGGCAACGCGGTTCTGAATCTTGTCCGCCCTGGCCAGGCCGGGAAGCACCTCCGGCACATCGTCCATCAGCGACGCCCTGCCCTTTTCGACCGTCTTGATCTCCTCCCAGTTGGCGATGACCTCATCCGAGTCGGCAACCTCGACGTCGCCGAACACATGCGGGTGGCGGTTGACGATCTTCCTCCTGATGCCCTCGGCGACCTCGTCGAAGTCGAAGGCGCCCGCCTCGGCCGCCATCGTGGAGTGGAACACCACCTGGATCAGCAAGTCGCCGAGCTCTTCTTCGAGCTCGGCATACGCGCCGAAGTCGGGTTCACCGCCGGGAGCCGACACCGGCAACCGTGAGACGGCGTCGACGGTTTCATAGGTCTCCTCGATGAGATGGCTGATCAGCGAGTGGTGGGTCTGTTCGGCGTCCCACGGGCATTCCAGCCGCAGGATCCGGTTGGTCGCGATCAGCCCGAGCACCCCAACCGAGGCCGCCGGCACAAATAGGGTGGTGCGCGGCCCGAACGGCGCGGTCGTCAACTCGGAGACCCGGAGATTCTGCAGCGAGGCGTCTTCGGCGCCAATACGATCGATGATCGTGACCTCATGGTCGTCCGGCAGGATGCGGCCGAGGGTGACGGCGACCTCGGCGGCAACCAACGCGGAGTGGACCTGGGTAATCAACGTCGGCAGGTGCAGGGGAAGCGGATCCGGCAGGTGCCTGCCGTCGAGCACCTGCAGCCCATCGCCGATCGGGTCGACGCCGACTGCTGCGCAGGCGAGATCGATGAACGACTCCCCCGGCCTGATCTCGACGGGAATATCGGTTTCGGCGGCCCGGGCTGCAACGAGCGGAACCGTCCGTTCCCCCACGACGGCTGAACCGGGAACGGCGTAGACCACCGGTCCGGCCAGGGCCGCATCGATCACCCTGGAGGCGATTGCCTCGTACACCTCCTCGAATCGGTCGAACTGCTCGTAGAGGTCGTCGCACGACACAACGGTGCGCCGCTCACCAAGCTCGGCGGCCGCGGGATGCTCGATGGTGCGCACGATGACCGCGTTGTCGCGGTCTTCGAGCACGGCGAGGTCGGTGGCACGGAGCCGGTCGAGGCCGGCCGGGCCGAGGCCGACAACGATGAGACCCTCCATCAGGGCGGAGGAAGGACGCCGGCGGCGAGCCCACCCCAGATGCCGACCTGGGACCGCACCGAGATCTCGGTGGCGTCGACCGCCTGCTCCCTCCATGCAAAGAAGATCTGGTCGAGGGCGCTCTCATCCTGGCTCTCGTCGGTGGCGAGTTGGCCAACCACGGCGTCGCGGATGGTGTAGTTCTCCGCGGCCCCTTCGGCGAAGGCTCTGGTCAGCTGTGGGTCGGCTTCGATGCTGCGGAAGGCTGACACTTCCTGGGCAGTCGGCGGATCGGCGATCCGTGCCGCGAGACGATCGGCGTCGTTGAGGTCGTCGAATCCGAATTGCTCCTCGGCGGCGGTCCGGAGCGCCACGTTGACGATCAGGAGCCCGAGGGCGTCGCGGAACGGTTCGCCGGGGATGAACAACTCATCCGGAGTGGCGGCGCTGAGGGCGTTGACATCGGCAGCTGTGATCGACTCCCCGTTGACCTCGGCGACGGTCGGCGAGCCCGAACACGCAGCGAACAGCAGCGCCACATTGGCAAAGACAACGGTGAGAGATCTGGTGGGCACAAGCGGTCCGCAGTGTACGGGCAAGCCTCGAGATGGCCGCGGGACGAACTGCGCAACGGATCCGCCATGGCCGGTCTGTGGGACGATCCCTACACTCGCCCGGATGCTCGACCCGACACCCGCGGCCGGCAGCTTCGTCACGCACCTCGAGTGCTCCGCCACCGGCGACCGCTACCCGGCAGGCGAGCTGATCGGGCTCTCCGAACACGGGAAGCCCCTGCTGGTGCGCTACGACCTCGAAGCCGTCGGCGATGCGGCGGACCGGAACGACCTGGCGACCCGGACAAACAGCATGTGGCGATATCGGGAGCTCCTGCCGGTCGTCCACGCACAAGACATCGTCTCGCTCGGTGAGACCATTACCCCGCTTCTCGGGCTGCGAGATCACCCGAATGCACTGGTCAAGGACGAGGGGCGGCTGCCGACGGGCTCGTTCAAGGCGCGAGGCGTCGCCGTGGCGGTGTCGATGGCGAAGAAGCTCGGTGTGACGCGTGTGGCGATGGCCAGCAACGGCAACGCCGGTGCAGCCCTCGCCGCCTATGCGAGCCGGGCCGGGATGGAGAGCTTCGTGGTCTGCCCGGAGGACACCCCAGAGGTCAACGTGCGCGAGATCGGACTCCAGGGCGCCGCGGTGTGGCGGGTCAACGCCCTCATCGACGTCTGCGCGCGAATCGTCGCCGAGGGCAGCGAGCCGATGGGATGGTTCGACGTGTCCACCCTCAAGGAGCCGTACCGCATCGAGGGCAAAAAGACGATGGGCATCGAGCTCGCCGAACAGCTCGACTGGGAGCTTCCGGACGTCATCTTCTATCCGACCGGCGGCGGCACCGGCCTCATCGGCATGTGGAAGGCGTTCCAGGAGATGCTGCAGCTCGGCTGGATCGGCGACACGCTGCCGCGCATGGTGGCGGTCCAATCCGAAGGATGCGCCCCGATCGTTCGCGCCTGGGAACAGGGTGCGGATCATGCCGATCCGTGGGAGAACGCCGACACCATCGCTGCGGGCATCCGGGTACCGGCAGCAATCGGGGACTTCCTGATGTTGCGCGCCATCAGGGAGAGTGCCGGGTTCGGCATCGCCGTGCCCGACACCGAGATCGAAGCGGCGCAGCATCGACTGGCGAGAGGCGAAGGACTGCTCACATCGCCAGAGGGCGCCGCAACCGTTGCCGGCTACGAACGGGCACTCGACCAGGGCCTGGTAGATCGCAGCGACCGGGTCGTGCTGTTCAACTGCGGCAACGGTCTCAAGTACCCGATGCCGCCTGCCGGCGAAGCACTGGATCACCGCGAAACGATCGACTGGGAGCGTCTGGGATAGGAGAGTGCCGGGTAATCCTCGGGGGGCCCCGCCGTTTCGAAACCGAACCGAACGGATTGGGCTTCTTTGCCTCCGCTCGAGGGAAAGTGGATGCCGAGCGAACCGAGGCGACTTCTTTGCATCCCCCTCAGGGGGAGGTGCCGAGCGCCAGCGAGGCGGAGGGGGTCAAAGCGTTGTCGCGACCACGGTTTGACCCCCCTCCCCGCCTGCGGCGGGACTCCCCCCTGAGGGGGGAGCAAAGAGAAGGCCGCGGCGGTGAGCCCCGACCGTCGCACTATCGCGAAATGCGACCCCCCCTGAGGGGGAGTAAAGAGGAGTCGGCTGCGGCGGGAGCTTCGACCGTCGGGATATCGCCAAATGCGACACCTCAGGATGTGGCGGCGGAACCGGAGCCACGCGCCTACGCGTCCGCACTCAGCGGAGGTACCGGTCGGCGATCCTTTGCACGGTCCGGATCGAGCGCCGGGTCGTCGGCATGCCGAGGATCTTCACCACCGTTGCCTCCTGGTGTGTGGACTCGCCGCGGGGTCCGCCGAGCAGCCAATACACCTCCGCACCGACGACAGCGAGCTGGTCCGTGCCCCTGATCGTTGCCAGCAGCTCGTCGACGGCTTCCGGGTCGGGCGCCGCCGGGAGGAATGACACCTCGACCGGTCCCTCGGAATCGCCAAACGGTCGGAGATCAGCGACTGCGATCACCTCAGCGGCGGTCCGCAAATAGATCGGGATGGCGAAACCGAACTCAACTTCAAGGGCGGCCTCGATTTCGTCGGGGCGCGGTGGCATTCCGGCGTCAAAGATGACGTTTCCCGAGGCGATGAAGGTGTCGACGTTGGTGAGCGCCATCGCGGCAAAGGCCGTCCTTAGGCGACCCATCTTCACCCGGCGCCCCGTCGTGTTGACCGCCCGGAGGAACGCCAGGTACCGGGTCAATGCCTCACCCGAGGTCGGTGGCCATGGCGATCGCACCGAGCACGCCCGAACGGGCACCAAGGCCGGGAGCGACGAGGTAGTCGGAGGCATCGCCACCGAAGTCGTACCCGGCGAGCGACTCGAGCATCCGGCTCCTAGTGGCCTCGAGCAGTCCGGGCATTCCCATGACGCCGCCACCGAGAACGATGCGCCGCGGTGAGATCACCACCGTGAGATTCGCCATGGCCGTTCCAAGGTAATAGGCCTCCAGCTCGCGGGCGGGTTCGAAGTGCTCGCCAAGATTCTCCGCCGGCCGTCCCCATCGCTCGGCGATATGGGTTCCGGCCGCCAGGCCCTCCAAGCAGTCGCCGTGGTACGAGCACCCACCCGGGTAAGGGTCCTCCGGGTGACGCGGGATGCGCATGTGTCCCATCTCGGGATGGTTCAGGCCGTGCATCGGCACACCGTTCACCAACCCGCCGCCGCCGATGCCGGTGCCAACGGTCACGTACAGGAAGGTGTCGAGACCAGTCCCGGCACCCCAACGACCCTCACCGATTGCGGCACCGTTGACGTCGGTTTCGATGGCCGTCGCAACACCGACCGACGCCGCCAGGGATCCCGCCACATCCACCCCCTCCCAACCGGGCTTCGTGGACGCCGTCACCCTCCCGTAGCCGGGCGACGCCGGGTCGAGGTCGAGCGGTCCGAAGGTGGCGATGCCGAGAGCCTCGATGTCTTTGCCCGCAAAGAAGACGGCGACCCTTTCCAGGGTCGTCCCAGGGTCGGAGGTCTCAATCGTGGTTGTGGCGGACAGGTCGTCGGGGCCGGTACCGACCGCACACACGAACTTGGTTCCGCCGCCCTCGACTCCTCCGTATGCCACAGACAGATCCTACGAGTCGGGCCACAGCTCGGCGATGAGCTCCCGAACGGCGCTTGGTATGTGCTTGTCCGCGCCGGGGACCAACAACCCGGCGGTGGGGACGAATATCTTGGTGTCGCGAGCCACCGCGCCTGGAGCGAGTCGCTCGAGCCGGACTTCCTGGGATGCCTTGAGACTCGCTGGAGACATCCGAATCTCGTTGCGCACCAGAACCACTTCCGCGAGCCCGGCTCTGGCAGCCTCGACGCGCAGCCGGGCGACCTCGATCAGCGCTTCGGCCTCGGGTGGCAGCGGCCCGTAGCGGTCGAGCCACTCGGTGACGACGTCATCGACCGACTCAGCCGTGGACGCGGCCGCCAGCTTGCGGTATCCCTCGAGCCTCCCATCTGAATCCGCGACAAAATCGTCCGGCAGCCTGGCGTCGATCGGCAGATCGATGCGGATGTCGATCTCGGGCTCGGCAACGACCGGTGTTCCCTTGAGGTCGTTGACCGCGTCGGCGACGAGCTCGGTATACAGGTCGAAGCCGACCGCAGCGATATGGCCGGACTGCGTCTCGGAGAGAATCGACCCGGCTCCCCGGATCTCGAGATCTCGCATCGCCAGGTCGAATCCCGAGCCAAGTTGGGAGTACTCGCCGATGGCCTCGAGCCGTCGATGAGCAGTTTCGGCAATGCGCTCCTCGGGAGGGTGAAACAGATAGGCGTAGGCTCGCTGACTCGAGCGTCCCACCCGCCCGCGCAGCTGGTAGAGCTGGGCGAGCCCGAGACGGTCGGCACGCTCGACGATGAGTGTGTTCACCTGCGGCAGGTCGAGCCCGGATTCGATGATGGTCGTGGCGACGAGCACGTCGTACTCCCCGGCCCAGAAGTCGAACATCACCTGTTCGAGCTGTCCCTCGTTCATCTGGCCGTGGGCGATTGCGAATCGAGCGTCCGGGACGAGATCGCGCAGACGGGCTACCGCGTGGTCGATCGATTGCACACGGTTGTGCACGTAGAAGACCTGTCCTTCACGCAGCATCTCCCTGCGGATCGCCGCAGACACGGCCTGTGCGTCGTAGGGCCCGACGTAGGTGAGAATCGGATGGCGATCCTCGGGCGGCGTGCGAATGTGGCTGACGTCCCTGATGCCGGTTAGCGCCAGTTCGAGCGTTCTCGGGATCGGTGTCGCGGTGAGCGTCAAGGCATCGACCGAGGAGCGGATCGCCTTCAACTTGTCCTTGGCGGACACTCCGAACCGCTGCTCCTCGTCGACGACGAGCAAGCCAAGATCCTTGAACGCGACGTCTTGGGAGAGCAACCGGTGCGTCCCGACCACCGCGTCGACCGACCCATCTGCCAGCCCGCGGACCACGCTGCCCTGCTGGGCTGGTGTCAGAAAGCGGCTCAGCATCTCAACCCGGATCGGGTATGCACCGAAACGCTCCTCCATCGTTGCGAAATGCTGCTGCGCCAGCAGCGTCGTCGGCACCAGCAACGCCGCCTGGCGACCGTCCTGAACGGCCTTGAACATGGCCCGGAGCGCCACCTCGGTCTTGCCGAATCCGACGTCGCCGAAGATCAGGCGGTCCATCGGCATGTCGGTCTCCATGTCTACTTTGACCTGCGCAATGGCGGCAAGCTGGTCAACAGTTTCTTCATAGGGGAAGGCTGCCTCGAACTCGGCCTGCCATGGAGTGTCCTCCTCGAAGCGATGACCGACCGCGGCGGCACGCTCGCGGTGCAGCTTCACGACATCCTCTGCCACGGTGGCCACTGCCTTACGGACCCTGGTCCTCGTTTCCGACCAGTCGGTTCCCCCCATGCGAGAGAGTCGAGGGCTTTCTCCTCCCGTGTAGCGCCGCACCGCGGCGAGCTGGTCAGTCGGGACGTACAGCCGGTCGTTGGCCGCGTAATCGATGAGCAGGTACTCCCGGGAAACGCCCGCCATCTCGCGATGGATCAGGCCCTGGAAGCGCCCGATCCCATGGTGGTGATGGACGACGAAGTCGCCGGGCGCGAGGTCGCGGTAGACCTCGTCGCTCCGTTGCCCGCGGCCGGCCCTGACGCTGCGGTGGGAACGTCGCCGGCCCGCCACCTCGCTCTCGCCGACCACCCCGGCGCCAATTGCCGGGAACACGAAACCCTGATGGATGCCGATCGATGTCACCGTCGGCGCCAGCGTCTCCACGGTTTCGACGACGGGCAGGCCAGCGCCGGCCTCGGCGAGCACGTCGGCGACGCGCTTGGCGGCAGGCGCTCCGTCCATGGCGATCACGAGGTCGACACCACGCTCACTCCACCGAGAAATCGACTGGGCCACCGATTCCGGATTGCCGGGTGTCGCTCCGAGCGTGCCGGCCTCGTAGCCCGCATCGGAGGGACCGGAGGCAAGCGGCGGCGCCTCGAGCACCTGCGACGTGTCCAGCTCGAGATACAGCGGCGGGTGCTCGCCGGCCTGAGGGGCGTCGGGTCCCCAGGTGCCGGCCAGCGCCTGAGCGAGGTCTTGCTCCTCGGAAACGAGATCGGCCGCCCGATCCGTCGCCCGTGCGGGATCGAACAGGACCGTTGACACGTCGCTGTCGTCGATCAGCGTTCGCGGCGGCGCCAGCCAGGGAAGCCATGATTCGATGCCGGGGAACGAGATTCCCTCGATGATGCGCTCCCAGGTCGAAGCCGCCCACGGCGCGCCGCGGCCAAGCTCGACCGCACGGTCTCTGATGCTGTCGTCGATCAGGAGCTCACCGGCCGGATAGATCCTCACTTCCTCCAACGACCCATCCGACCGCTGCGTCCCGACCGAAAACGGTCGGATGTCCTCGATCTGATCTCCGTAGAAGTCGAGGCGCGCCGGATGGACCCCTTGAACAGGGAACACGTCGATGATCCCGCCCCGCACGGCGAATTCGCCGTGTCGCTCCACACGCCCGGTCCGCTCGTAGCCGAGGCCGACGAGCCGGCCCACGATGGCATCGAAACTCTCGTCCCCCTCTGAGCCCAGATCAGCGTCGCCCCCTGCGCGCAGAACGACCGGAGCAGTCGGCGTAGGACTGACCCTCTGTATCGCCGCTCGCACCGAGGCAACCACGACGACGGGCTCGTCGGAGACCAGGGCGTGTCGGGCTACCAGCCGGTCGGCCATCGTCGACACGCTCGGCGAGACGTGTTCGAAAGGAAGCGTCTCCCAGGCGGGAAGATGGAAGGCGCGGCCGAACAGTGCGGCGTCTTCGGCCAGATCCTCGGCCTCCCGCTCACCGGGCACGATGGCAAGCACCGGTCGACCGAGGCGGCGGGCGGTGCCGGCGAGGATGACCGCGCGCAGCGGCGGTGGGATGACGGTGCGACTCTCGAACACGGGTACGAGGTCGTCGCCGAATCGATCCAGGAGGACACTGAGCGGGGCGGGCACAGAGAAAGAGAGTAGGCGCGGGTCTACGAACCCTGGGTTCGCAGCCCCACCAGTCGGGTCTGGGAACCCTGGGTTCGCAGCCCCACCAGTCGGGTCTGGGAACCCTGGGTTCGCAGCCCCACCTGTCGGGTCTGGGAACCCTGGGTTCAGGAGCCCGCTTCTCGTTGGGGCGAGAGCATGGTTCGAAAGCGGCTGAAATAGTCGCCAGCCGATACGAGGGTGACGACAACGGCCGCCGCCATCAGCCACTGGTCAAGGCGCCATGGCCCGATAACAACATCGAATTGTGCGATGGCGAAGCTGATCGCGATGAACTGGAGCGCCGCCTTCCACTTGCCCCAGATGCTTGGTGGCACCGTGGACTGGTCGAGCGCAGCGACGCTGCGGAGTGCCATGACCGCGAGCTCCCTGCCGACGATGAGGAACGCCGCCCACGTCGACACCGTCCCGATCTCGACCAGGGCAATCAGGGCACCGGTGACCAGCACCTTGTCCGCCAGCAGGTCGAGGAATCCCCCGAGCGTCGTGGTGATCTGCCACCGCCTGGCCAAATAGCCGTCGGCGTAATCGGTGACAGCGGCAACCACGAACACCACGAGCGCGGACATGCGTGCCGCGTCGTTGTCGGGCGACCTCAGGATCAACGCCATCGCGATCGGCGTCATCAGCAGGCGCAGGATGGCGAGAAGGTTCGGGATCGACATCGTCAGTGGATGGTACGCGAGCTAGGTCGCCCAGCCGGTGCTCTTGGTAACCGCCTTGAGCCAGTCGCGGTAGTAGCCCTCTCGTTCCGCTTCGGGCATCAGGGGCTCGAAGGTCCGATCGACAGACCAATGTGAGCGCAACTCGTCGGTGCTCTCCCAGAAACCGGTAGCCAACCCCGCCGCATATGCCGCTCCCAACACGGTGGCCTCGTTGACCCGTGGGCGCACCACCGGCACATCGAGAATGTCGGCCTGAAACTGCATCAGCATGTCGTTCACGACCATTCCACCGTCGACCTTGAGCTCGGCGACCGTGGAGCCGGCATCGGAGGCCATAGCCTCAAACACGTCCCGCGTCTGATATGCCGTCGCCTCGAGCACGGCCTTTGCCAGATGGCCGCTGTTGGCGTACCGGGTGAGCCCGGTGATGACGCCGCGGGCGTCGTCCCGCCACCACGGTGCGTACAAGCCGGAGAACGCCGGAACGAAGTAGACGCCTCCGTTGTCCTCAACCGTGGCGGCGAGGGTCTCGATCTGCGCGGCAGATTTGATCAGACCGAGGTTGTCGCGCAGCCATTGCACGGCAGCGCCGGCGATGGCGACCGACCCTTCGAGGGCGTATTGGGCAGGTTGGTCCTCGATCTGATAGGCAACGGTGGTGAGCATGCCATTTTCGGAGTGCACGATGTCGCCTCCGGTGTGGAGCAGCAAGAAGCAACCCGTGCCGTACGTGTTTTTCGCGTCTCCCGCTGCGAAGCCGGTCTGACCGAACAGCGCGGCTTGCTGGTCGCCAAGGATGCCGGCGAGGGGCGCGTCGGCAATATTGGTGTCCGTGATCACACCAGACGACGGGACGATGGTCGGGAGCATTGCCTCGGGGACACCGAACGCCTCGAGGTGCTCGGGCACCCAGTCGAGGGTGCGTAGATCCATGAGCATCGTCCGGCTGGCGTTGGTGACATCGGTGACGTGCTCCCCGGTGATGTTCCAGGCAACCCAGGAATCCATCGTCCCGAAGGCGATCTCGCCAGACTCGGCACGACGACGCAGTTCGGGATCGCGGTCCAGCAGCCACCGGATTTTTGGCCCCGAGAAATAGGTGGAGAGTGGCAACCCGGTGGTGGCTCGGAACCGATCGGCACCCTCCGATCCGCCGAGTTCGCGGGCGACGCCGGCGGTCCGGGTGTCTTGCCAGACGATGGCGTTCCCCACGGGCTTTCCGGTTTCGCGTGACCACAGCAGCGTCGTCTCACGCTGGTTGGTTATGCCGATCGCGGCGATCGTGGCGTCCTGCCTTGCCTTCAGGGCCTCGGTGACCACGGCCTCGACATTGCGTTTGACCTCGTCGGCATCGTGCTCGACCCACCCTGGCTTCGGGTAGATCTGCTCGTGCTCGCGCTGCGCCATGGCGACAATCGAACCGGATTGGTCGATGAGCGCACAGCGGGTGCTCGTGGTTCCCTGGTCGATGGCGGCGACGAGCTCAGTCAAGGTTCAAGTCCCCGGCACGTTGCCGAGCCGCTTCGCCGCCCTCGGTGGCGAAAACCTCGGCAACGCGGGCGGCGCGCATGATCACGTCATCCATCTCCGCTCGTTCCGCCTTCCTGAAAAGCTCCAACACGTAATCGGCGGGGTCGACCGGCTGCGGCGGACGCCCAACGCCGATCTTGAGCCGCCAGAAGTCCTTCGTGCTGAGCGAGGCGACGACCGAGCGAACCCCGTTGTGGCCGCCCTCGCCGCCGCCGAGTTGCGCCCGCATTTTGCCGAACGGGAGATCAATGTCGTCGTGGACGATCAGCAGATCATCCATATCGACGCCGTAGTAGCGAGCGAGCGGCTGCACCGCGGTTCCGGCTTGGTTCATGAAGGTGCGCGGGACCGCGATCAGTGTCGTGGTGTCGCCGAGCCGAACATCTGCGACGTCGGCGCGAATCCCGAGACGGGCACGCTTCAAGCGTTGTCCGGGCGCAATGGCCTCGATCACTTCGGCTCCCAGATTGTGACGGGTGCCGTCGTAGCGGGAGCCGGGATTGCGCAGACCGACGATCAGGCGTGCGGCCACCTTCCCGATTAGCCCGCGTCGCGAGCGTCTTCGGCGCCTTCACCCGCTGCAGCCGCTGCACCCTCTTCGCCCTCTTCGCCCTCGACGGCGACGCGCTCGATCGGCTGGCCGTCTTCATCGAACTCGATCTCTTCGCCCTCGAGCAACACGGGCTCAGGCTCTTCCTCGACTGCCGGCGGCGACACGCTGACCAGCGGACGATCGATGTCGGTGGTGTAGGTGACGCCTTCGATCACCGGAAGATCTGAAACCTTGAGCGTGTCGAAGATCTCGAGGTCGTTGATGTCCACCTCGATCGACGACGGGATCGCCGTGGGCAATGCCAGGATCGAAACTGAGGTCTCGATGGCCTCGACGAAGCCTGCCTCCTCGCGAACGCCACGAGGTGTGCCGACGTACTCGATGTGCACCTCTGCTTCGATCTCGACGTCGAGCGACACTTCGATCAGATCGAGGTGGGTGATACTGCCACGCACCGGATCGCGCTGAATCTCGCGAGCGACGGTGAGCACGCCGTCGCCTTCTTCGACGACGACATTGATGATGGCGTTGAGCCCTGCCTCGGTGCGGAGCGTCGAATTCAGATCCCGCTGGTCGACGCTGATCGACTGCGTAGCCAGGTCGGTGCCGTACACGACCGCGGGGATGCGACCCTCGCGTCGCATCCGGCGAGCGGGCCGGCTTCCCGTCTCGACGCGCTTGTGTGCGCGCAAGGTCTCCTGTTCCATCTTCGTTGGGCTCCTCGAGCTTCGAACAGCGCAGAGTGTAGGTCCCGACGACACCAACCCTCAGAGGGCGCGCCGATTGGTGCCGGTCGTCTCTAAAGAGGTTGAGCCTTCGTTTCCCGCTCTTGCCACTGCGTGGCAGGCCGCTCGGGCCCCGGCTCAGCAACACAAGAGTCGCGAGTCGCTAGTCGCTAGTCCGAATGAATTGCTTTCGACTAGCTCTGTCGCGATCACGCAGTCAGGCGGCGAGCCTCGGCGAGCCACCCAACAAACATGGCGCAGGCCACTCGGGCCCCGGCTCAGCAACACAAGAGTCGCGAGTCGCTAGTCGCTAGTCCGAATGAATTGCTTTCGACTAGCTCTGTCGCGATCACGCAGTCAGGCG
>Ga0255058_10000484_pt1 | contig 23302 bp, 23 predicted proteins | sample Cases_109_9_MG_FD_188637 | JGI IMG/M metagenome (GOLD analysis project Ga0255058, IMG submission 188637) | Seawater microbial communities from Amundsen Gulf, Northwest Territories, Canada - Cases_109_9 | ecosystem: Environmental > Aquatic > Marine > Gulf | place: Canada: Northwest Territories... | reverse complement strand
TGAAAGAAAAGGAAGCTAATTCGCGCCTGTTGCTGCGGTTAACCCACAGGCTATAGCCAGACAACATCACGAGCATGATAAGCCCGGGTATTATTCCGGCCAGGAACAGATCATCGATAGGGACCTCTGCAATCACACCGTACAAAATCAGTGGCAGGGACGGGGCGAATAACAGCCCAAGGCTGCCTGCCGATGTGACCAGGCCCAGGTTAAACTTGTCGGGGTAGCCGTCGTGCTTCAGCGCCGGGTACAGAATGGCGCCGAGCGCAATAATCGTGACACCGGACGCACCTGTGAATGCAGTAAAGAACGCACAGGCCGCAAGACTGACGATCGCCAGACCGCCGGGCATCCAGCCGAGCACGGCGCCCGTGAGCCGTACCAGGCGTTGGGGTGCGTTGCTTTCGCTGAGCACGTAGCCCGCAAACGTGAACAGTGGGATCGCCGCAAGAAATGGCAGGCTGGCAATACTCTGAATTTCCAGCGCCATGTTCATCAAGTCGACGTCGTCGCCGCGAAAACCGATCATCGCGCTCGTGGCGATTATCGCGAATAACGGCGCACCGAAGACCGCCAGCAGAACAAGTATGACGCTTATGAGGATCATTTAGCCCCCTCACCTTCTACCTCGTCTCCTAGGATGAGTCGATACAGCTGCCAGGCAATTGACACGAGGAATCGGTAAGCGATCAGGGCGAACGCCAACGGTACGATCAGGTGCGCGACCCAGGCAGGAGTGTCGATCAGAACCGAGTCATCGAACTCGATTTCCAGCTGTAAATATCGGTAGGTATGCCAGGCGATAATGCCGCAAACTGCGGCTGCAAAAACATCCACAAGGACGCGGGTTAGCTTGATCGCCGTCTCCGGCAGAATATGCGACAGGGCATCGATACGAATATGGCGATTGTCCCGCGCTGCAGCAATGGAGCCGACCATTGCCAGCCACAACACCATGAGTTTGATCAGTTCATCCGCCCAGACGAAACCCGTGCTGAATACCTCGCGAAGCACGATTTGGCCGACGGCCAGGACCATCATGGCACTTAGCAGAGTTACTAGCGCCGCGTTCTCCGCAAACCGTCCAATGCGATCAAGTCGGGATAGAAAGGCTTTCAACGATGCTCGCTTCGATACTCTTCCAGAAAGCCTATCATCTCATCGTAGAGTTCAAGTGTGAACTCGCCTTTTTCGCCGAGGGTTCGATTCGATATCTGCATAATGGCGCGAATTCGGCCATGTTCGCTGGCATCAAAATCGACCGACTCGATGCCGGCACCCACCAAAGCGTCGCGCGCCTTGCGATTGTCAATAACATTCTGTCGATCGAAGCTTGCATAGACCCGGGTCATAACCTCGCGAACCACGGCCTGGTCCTCCACCTGCAACTTGTCGAACACACGCTTGTCAATTGCCATGAACGCCAGTGAATACGCCAAGCGTATCTCTGTCATAAATCGGATCTTGGTATGCCATTGCAATACAAGTGCCGGCAGCGGTGGTACCGCAACAATATCGACCAGGCCGGTTTGCAAACCTGTGAGCACGTCCGTCAGGGGCAATGTCACCGGCGTCAACGAAATCGCTTTCATCGAGGCGTAACTGATCGTATCGCCTTCGAGAACCCAAACTCGCTTACCTCTCATATCGTCAAGCGTGCGAATCGGTGTATTGGACATCAGTACTGCAAAGCCGCCCGTCGCAAAACCGAATGTTTCGAAACCCTTGTCGCGCAGCCCATCTTGAAGGCGCTCGTCCATCCGGTCTCGCACGTACATCGCCTCATCATGCGTGTCGAAAACCAGGGGCATGCCGTACAAATTGATATCCGGATAACGATCGCCTAAAGCAGATGGCGTGAGTGCGCCGCCGTGTAGCCTGCCGATTCGAATAGCGCCAAGAACTTTCTTGTCGTTGCCCATGATACCGCCGCCAATAATCTTGATCTTGACTCGACCTTGCGTGCGCTGACCGATCTCAGCCGCGCCTGCACGCATTTCCTTCATCCATGAGGAAGCCTCAGGCGCGATTGTTGCAATATTGATATTTGTAGCACCGGCTGTCCCGCTGAACGACAGCAGTATCAGTATCAAAGCCGCAGTGATTCGATCAGAAAAAATAATCATCCGCTTCCTCGAGTAGCTTCACCGCGTCTTCCTGCGCCAAAATGTTGCTCAACGTCAGGCCGTACTCGTTGGGGTCTGCGGCAACTACCTCATTTAGTAGTTGATCGTGCAATTCGCGATCGTAAAGCAACTTGGCGTAGCCACGTGCAAATTCAACTTTCGCGCCAAGGTCACGGCCGCCAGTCAGGGCGATCGCCTTCTCGAAATGCTCACGAGCTTCTTCGGGTCTGCCTCCCAGCGCCGGCGGTCGCAAGGTCAACATGATACCCATGTAGGTATGCGTCGACGGTGTTACCTGATCCCCCGCGATATCAAGGTAGTGGTAAAACAGCGCCTCGATCTCCGGTAGCTCGGCGAGCGTGCTCATTTCGGACCCGTGAGCTCGAAGATATACGAGTGATGCGAAACCGTACGTGTACAAGACGTCGGCGTGCTTCGGTGACACGCCCCGCACACTTGTCACGAACTCGTCGTAATTCATCGCCGGCCAGTTGCAGGATTCCGCATAGGTGTTGCACATGGCGCGAAGTGCATATGAGCGTGCCCGCGTCGTCAAGCGGGAGGCACGCAGCTCGTTTTCCGCAAAAACGGCACCGTAGGTGGCGTACATCGTTGCCGCAGCCGCCAGCAACTCAGGATCATCCGGGTTGCTCTCCAAGATGCCGTCGAGTAACACCATATAGGCCGGAATGGCTGCCCGCGCGGTCTCTGGATCGTTTTGATTGAGAACCGCATCTGACAGGCTGTCGGCCAGTCCCATCGCGGCCGACGTCATCAGGGACGCACAGCCGCTCGTCAACGCAAGCAGCAGCGCTAAAGGAATAATCCGAATCAGAAAACGGCGCGTTCTTGTATTCATGCCACGAAAGACCCCGCTGACCGCGAATGGTTCAGCGTTTCTACCTGCCCAGGTCCCTATGTTAAATCTTTTCCTTGATTCTTGCGGCTCTGCCGGTACGTCCACGCAGATAATAAAGCTTGGCTCGACGTACGTCGCCGCGGCGCTTGACCTCGACGGAACTGACCGCCGGGCTGTACGTCTGGAAGACGCGCTCGACACCCTCACCATGGGAAATTTTGCGAACTGTAAATGAGGAATTGAGGCCGCGATTGCGCTTGGCAATGACAACGCCTTCAAATGCCTGCAGGCGTTCGCGAGTTCCTTCCTTGACCTTCACCTGGACAACCACTGTGTCGCCCGGAGAAAACGCCGGAATTTCCTTGCCCATTTGTTCCTGTTCAATCGCTTCGATTATTTTGCTCATGTCTCTTTACCGGATTCTTTCAAAAATTCGTCAAGCAACGCCTGTTGCTCACGGTCCAAATTCAAGTCTGCCACCAGGTCCGGGCGCCGCAAAAAGCTGCGACCCAGCGCCTGCTTGTACCGCCACCGCGCTATTTGCGCGTGGTCCCCCGAGAGCAGCACCGCTGGCACCTTCTGCCCTGCCACATCCTCGGGACGTGTGTAGTGCGGGTGATCGAGCAGGCCCGCCATAAACGAGTCCTGCACGGCCGACTCCGCGTCGCCGAGCACGCCCGGCAGCAATCGCGTCACCGCATCGATGACCGCCATCGCGGCAATTTCGCCGCCCGACAACACATAATCACCGAGCGACAACTCTTCATCCACTTCACTCATCAAGCGCTCGTCGATGCCTTCGTACCGCCCGGCCAATAACACCAGGCCCGGCAAACGAGCATATCGCCCTGCGATCGACTGGTCGAACACCTGCCCTTGCGGCGACAAACACACGACCAGACTGCCCTCGGGCAGGCGTGCGCGTGCTGCGCTGATGGCCGCGGCGGCAGGTTCGTACTTCATGACCATGCCTGGTCCGCCACCATACGGCCGATCATCGACCGTTCGATGCACGTCATCCGCGTAATCGCGCGGATTTTCGAACGTCAGCTCGAGCAAACTCCGCTCCGCTGCACGTCCAACGACGCCGTGCTCGGCCACCTGAGCGACCATCTCGGGAAACAGGCTGACCACACAACACTTCATGGCGTCAGTCCCACTCCCAATCGACACTGATCACACCCTTGGCCAGATCAACATCGAGAATAACCTCGTTCACAATGAACGGAATCAACCGTTCACGCTCTCCCTTCAACACCAGGACATCATTCGCCCCGGTTTCCATCACGTAGGCCACGGTACCGAGTTCCGCACCGTCACGTTGCACGACCTTCAGTCCCTCAAGATCGCCGAAGTAATAATGGCCAGGTTCCGGATCCGGCAACGCCGATCTCGCGACGCCAATATCACATCCGAGCAACTCTGCTGCCTTGTCCCGATCTTCGAACCCCTCGAGGCGCACGATGACCGTCTTGCTGTGCCGTTTTCCTTCCGCCACCTTCACCGACTGCCATTCTTCGGCACCTCGGATCAGCCAGTGGCCGTAATTCAGTAGCGCTTCCCGCGGTTCGGTGTGTGAAAACACCTTAACCCAGCCTTTCACCCCGAACAGGCCAGTAATACGGCCCAGAACAACGGTTTCTTCAGCGTGTTGTATCAGCTTGCTGCAGCCGCCTTGGCATGTGACTTCAGCAGCGACGCCACGCGCTCGGAGGGCTGTGCGCCCTGACCGATCCAGTAGTCGACACGCTCGACATCGACACGCAGGTTGTCTTCATGCTCCTTGCCAACCGGATTAAAGTAACCCACACGCTCGATGTACCGGCCGTCCCGGCGATTGCGACTGTCGGTGACTACCAGGTGATAAAAAGGACGTTTCTTCGCGCCAGCGCGCGAAAGACGAATACTAACCATCTCAAATTCCGTAAAAACTGTGTTGAGTGCAGACATGCACGACCCCGGGCGGACCCGAGTAGATGGCGCATTGTACCGACATAATTCCAAATGTGAAGCGTTTTTGCGGGCAAAATTAACCGTATTTTCAATCGCTTACGGCGTAGCCGACCCCGGGGAGGCGATCAGGGCCGAAAACCGGGCGGAAGGCCGCCTCCCGGCATGCCCCGCAGCATCTTTTTCATGCCCCCTTTGGACATTTTTTTCATCATTTTTTCCATCTGCGTGTGCTGCTTCAGAAGCCGGTTGACGTCCTGAATCGCAAGGCCGCAACCCGCTGCGATACGTTTCTTGCGTGAACCGTTGATCGTCTTTGGGAAACGCCGCTCGCCCGGCGTCATAGAGTTGATCACCGCAATCTGGCGTTTGAGCTGTTTCTCGTTGGCGCCGTCCTTGAGCGCCGCGGGGTTTATGTTGCCCGGAATCGGCAGCTTTTCGAGCAGCGCGCCGAGGCCACCCATGTTCATCATCTGCTCGAGCTGCTCGCGCAGGTCCGACAAGTCGAAGCCACGGCCCTTCCTGAGCTTCGTCGCCAGCTTTTCGGCTTTATCCTTTTCGACTTTGCCTTCGATTTCCTCGACCAGGGACAAAACATCGCCCATGCCGAGAATGCGCGACGCCATGCGATCCGGATGAAACGCCTCAAGGGCATCGATTTTTTCACCCGTACCTATAAACAGGATCGGCTTGCCGGTGACTTCGCGAACCGACAGCGCCACGCCGCCTTTGGCATCGCCATCGGCCTTGGTGAGGACCACTCCGCTCAGCGGCAGGCTCCGGTCGAACACGGTCGCCGCATTGACGGCGTCCTGACCGGCCATGCTGTCAACGACAAACAGCGTTTCTCTGGGGGCGGCCGCTTTATGAACAGCGACTACCTCCTCCATCATGTCCGCATCGACATGCAGGCGGCCCGCCGTGTCGACGATCAGAACATCCGCGTGGGAGCGCCGGGCTTCATCGAGGGCCCGAGCCACGATATTCGTCGGCTTCTCAGTCGCCTCGCTGCCGCTATGCAGCGCAGCAACTTCTTGCGCAAGCTTCTCTAGTTGCAAAATCGCAGCCGGGCGATGTACGTCGACGCTGACGAGCATCACCTTTTTGCGCTCGACATCAATGAGTCGCTTCGCGAGCTTCGCCGCAGTGGTCGTTTTACCCGCACCTTGCAAGCCCGCCAGCATAATGACTACCGGAGGCTGTGCATTGAGATCCAGCGACGCGCTGCTGGCTCCCAGTATGGACACCAGTTCGCTGTGAATGATTTTGACCAGGGCCTGGCCAGGCGTGAGGCTCTTGCTAACCTCCTCCCCAACGGCGCGTTCACGGATTCGTTCGATGAAAAGTCTAACGACCGGTAGCGCAACATCCGCCTCGAGCAGTGCGAGACGCACCTGCCGCAAGGTGTCCTTGATATTGGATTCAGTCAGACGGCCTTTGCCGGTCAGACTGCGAGCGGCGTCGCGCAAGCGACCGCTGAGATTGTCGAACATGGATTACGTGCCCGTGTGAAGCCGGGCGCAGAGTGTATCAGACTGTCAGTACTGTACCGCTGGACAGCATGTGAATGTTCATGTCCGGCGCAGCCTGGAGAACCTGCTCTAAAATCAGTTCTTCCTGTCCGGGCTTCATCCCTGTAAGCCAGATTTCCGGCTCATGCCGCAGACGTTTCAGGTCTTCGGTCAGCGTTTTAGGGCAGTAATGTCCGGCCTGCTCGGCAAGGGCTGCCATTTCGTCCGGGAACGAGACCTCGATCACCAACACTTTCAGATCGTCACAATTGTTGAGTACCGGCCACAAGGTTTGATTTGTTTTGGTGTCGCCGCTGACGGCGAAAACCCCACCGGAATTCTCGATCGTATAGCCGAGTGACGGCACGCTGTGCATCACGTCGATCGCGTAGAAATCCCGATGTCCGACTGTCACCGTATCTCCCGGACTGCAGACCGCGTAGCGCAGCATTGGGTTTTCGACGCTCGGGAGCCTGGCAAAATCCGGCCAGATGACGTCATTGAACAGGTGCGCCTGCACGGCCCGGAGTGTCTCTTCGCGCGCGTAAACCGTCAGCGGTGTATCGAAATCCTCGTCGAAGATGCTGTCGATGAGCATCGGCAAACCTGCGATATGATCGAGATGAGCATGAGTCAGAAAAACGTGGCGTATGGGCTGCAGCTCGCTCAGCGACAGGTCGCCAATTCCGGTACCGGCATCAAGCAAAACATCATCGTCGATGAGCATCGATGATGTTCGTGATCCGGCGCCAATACCGCCGCTGCAACCTAGAATTCTGATGCGCATTTCGTTACCGAATATGGGATGATTCGTTCGACGAAACGGTAGGCCAATCACCCGCGAGTTTCTGTGTTTCAAATCACAATTCTTTTTCTGTACCTGGTTGCCGCTCTGGCGTTCGCCTTCAGCCGGTTTCCGAAATATTCGGATCGCGAACGACCGCTTGTGCTCGCGGCTTTCTTCCTGTGCGCGATTGCGCTCGTCGTACATGGGCGCATGCTCTACATTGAGCTGATCGGCGGTGGCGGCGGTTTGTCGATGGCCAGCGCGGTTTCCCTGATAGGCTTGCAACTGGGTTTGATCGGCCTGTTCGGCGCCTTTGAGCCAACGCTACGAGGGCTTTCCGCCAGCCTGCTTATGCTCGCCGCGATCACGGCGCTGGCACATGGAGGTGCAGCTGACGCGGGGGCTACCGAACTTAGCTGGCAACTGCGTACACACGTTATTACGTCGATGTTTGCGTACGGCTTGCTGGCGGTCGGAGTGATAGTCGCGCTGTACGCCCTGCTGCAAGACAGGCGACTACGCAGCGGCCAGCTCTCGTCCATCAACCATTTGTTTGCACCCATGGAAACCAGCGAGAAATTGCTTTACGCGATCACGGCCACGGGCCTGACCGTACTCGCACTGTCGGTGGTCTCGGGCATCACATTCGTCGAAGACCTGTTCGCCCAGCACCTGGTTCACAAGACCGCCCTGTCGCTGCTTGCTCTGCTGTTGTTTGGCATCTTGTTGCTGGGGCGCCGGTTCGCGGGCTGGCGCGGCAAACGCGCGGTGTACCTGTATCTCGCAAGTTTTGTTGTACTGAGCCTGGCGTATTTCGGCAGTCGCTACATCCTCGAACAGGTGCTCGGCCGCAGTTGGGGCTGAGCGACGCTTCCTTGACAGGCCATGAACGCCCTGCTCAACTAGCGGTGTTTGAATAGCAAAGGAGGTGCTCCTTAATTGGGCAATGACTTGCCACCTGGGGCGTTAATCGGCGTCCTGCTCCTGCTCTTATTCCTTTCCGCCTTCTTTTCAGGTTCGGAAACGGCTCTGATGAGCCTGAATCGCTATCAGCTTCGGCACAAGGCCCGACAGGGACACCGCGGTGCGAGGCTGGCTGAACTCCTGCTTAAACGTCCGGATCGGATTCTCGGCCTGATCCTGCTCGGCAATAATCTCGTAAATATACTTGCTGCCTCCATGGTGGCACTGGTTGCGATGGAGTTGGGTGGTCAGCCTGCCGTTGCGCTGGGCTCGCTGCTCATGACGCTGGTCATTCTCATTTTTGCAGAAGCGGCACCAAAGACCTGGGCCGCACTGCATCCCGAACGCATCGCCTATCCGGCCGCGCTGATTTACTACCCGCTACTCAAGATAAGCTACCCGCTCATCTGGCTCATCAATGTCTGCTCGAATGGCGTACTGTTCTTGTTCGGCGTCAAACACGGCGACGGCGAGTTGCAGTCGCTGACGCGTGACGAACTGCGCACGGTCGTCCACGAAGCCGGCAACAGAATTTCCAGCCGTTACCAGCAGATGCTGATCGGGATTCTCGATCTCGAAAAAGTAACCGTAGACGACGTAATGGTGCCGCGTAATGAAATCGTCGGCATTGACCTCGATGACGACGTGAGCGATATCGAAAAAATAGTTGCTGATAGTCAGCACACGCGGTTGCCGGTTTATCGAGACAGCATCGATAACGTTATCGGTATTTTGCACCTGCGGCGGCTCGCGAATATGGCGAAGCGAATTTTCGACAAGAATGAACTCGAAATGCTGCTTGACGAACCCTACTTCGTTCCTGAAGGAACACCGCTGAGCACACAGCTCGTGCAGTTTCAGCGTCGACGTTTGCGCATCGCCATGATCGTCGATGAATACGGCGATATTCAGGGAATCGTGACACTGGAGGACATACTTGAAGAAATAGTCGGTGAATTCACGACCGATCCTACGGATGGCGATGACGATGCGGTGCGGGATGGCGCCAACACATGGCTTGTAAATGGTACAGCCAACATTCGCGAACTTAATCGCGCACAAGAATGGGAGCTGCCGACCGATGGCCCGAAGACGGTCAACGGTTTGATCGTGGAACAACTCGAGAATATTCCCAAACCATCAACCTGCCTCAAAATCAACGGTTACCCGATCGAAATAATCAAGTCGGACAATACGCGCATCCATACTGTCAGGGTCAGTCCGAGAGTGCCGATGCGCGAAACCGATTAGAACGCCGCGTCGATGGCCTCCTGCAGTCGGCGCACGCCAACCACCTCGATACCCTTGGGTGTTTTCCTGGGAACGTTCGCCTGCGGCACGACCGCTATTGAGAATCCCTGCTTCGCTGCCGCCGCAATTCGTTCTTCTCCATAGCGAACGGGTCGTACCTCACCGGCAAGTCCGATCTCGCCAAAACTAATAAGGCGTTCACGCATCGACTTATCGCGAAAACTCGACACGATCGCGAGCACCGTCGGCAAATCGACCGACGTCTCGCTTATGCGCAGGCCGCCGACAACATTAACGAACACATCTTCGGCGCCAAGCAGGACGTCCCCATGGCGCTGCAAAACCGCGAGCAACAACGCAAGTCGATTGTTGTCCACACCCTGCGCGAGTCGTTTTGGATAATTGCTGGTCGTGTTCGCGACCAGCGCCTGAATCTCGACCAGGAGCGGCCGACTACCCTCCCACGCGACCGACACCACACTTCCCGGCTCCGACACCGATTCGCGTGAAAGAAATATGGCTGACGGGTTGCTGACCTCGCGAAAGCCCGTTCCGGTCATTGCGAATACCGCTATTTCGCCGCTCGCTCCGAAGCGATTCTTCACCGAACGAATCATCGAGTAGCGACTCGACGGATCGTTCTCAAAGTACAAGACCGTATCAACCATGTGCTCGACGACGCGCGGCCCGGCAATAGCGCCTTCCTTGGTTACATGACCGATGATGAACACGGACACGTCCTGTTGTTTCGCAAATCGCACGATCCGGCCTACGCACTCGCGAAGTTGCACAACCGATCCGGGTGCTGACGGCAATCGCGTACTAACCATGGTCTGAATTGAATCGATCACAAGAACTCGCGCGGCAGTTTGTGTGGCCTGTTCCAGCACATGCTCCAGCGATATCTCCGCCAACAATTTCAGTGACGGCCGACTGAGGCCCAGCCGCTGCGAGCGCTGACCGATTTGTCGCAGTGACTCTTCGCCCGTTGCATAGCAAATTTGCAATTCATCCGGCAGGCCTGCCGACACCTGTTGCAGCAATGTCGACTTGCCTACACCAGGGTCACCGCCAAGCAACACGACGGCACCGGGCACCAGCCCACCGCCAAGGACACGATCGAATTCCGCGAAACCGGTGGCATAACGCTCGCCCAGATCATCCAGAACGCTCTCGAGGTCGGACGCTGTCGTGCCTCCGGGCGTCTGCGTGGGGGCGGCTACGCGTGTCTCGGACAGCGTGTTCCAGGCTGAGCACTCCGGGCACTGACCTGCCCACTTGACGCTGTGCGCGCCGCAATCGTTGCAGAGGTAGGCGGTTTTCACGCGAGCCATCGAGTTGCATCCTTAACTTATTGTTTTATATGTCTTTTATTCGAAATCAGTACTATTTTTCTGCGCATCGACGCAGAAATTGACCTGATCCGGTCCGCAAAGACCAATAATAGCAGTGCTTTCGCTGCCTTTATTACATAAAAATGCCAACCCTCTCTCATTACGAAGGCTCGCGTTTCGCTAAAATTTTGCCCTTAAATACAGGGACATGACCACGTTGGACAAGGGCCAAAAGCAAAAACGGAACCGCCTGATTGCACTCAGCTTTGCGAGCGTACTGCTGCTGCTGACCTATGGGCCACTCGCAGACTGGTTTATTGCCGCCGATCGCGTGCTTTACGATCAGGTCGCATCCTTCCTGCCGAACAAGGCGCTAGACGATGCGGTCATCTTTAGCATCGATGGATCCAAGCTGCCGGCGGCCGAACTCTTGCAACAATACGAGCTGGTCATCGATCGCCTGCGCCAGGCGGACGTGAAACGAATTATCCTGCCCAATCCGCCTGAAATCGCGGCGGAGGATCCCCTGCCCGCCTGGGTGACAACATTGGGATCGGGCATTCATGTTTTTGTTCCGACACGCCATCGCTTCGCGGAGTTTGCCGCGCACAACGGCTTTGTGAACCTGCGGCCGGACTCCGATGGTGTCTTGCGCCGCGTAGCGTTATGGCAGCTTAACGATGGCGTGATGTCGCCGTCACTCCCGCTGGCAATCGCAATCCTCAGTGATGAGGGTCAAGGCGGCCACCACATGTCCAGCGCCGAGGACGCGATGTACCTGTCGAATTATCGCGAACTGCGCCGCCTCGACGTCAACGACCTGATCGATGGCCGAATCAACAGTCGCAACCTCGTCGGTTTCACGATATTCGTCGATTCGGAACCACCGTTGGTGGGTGCACAGGCAATACTGCCCTCCGGGCAGTTCGTTACTCATTCGGAAATTACCGCGGCACTGCTGGCAAACGTTGAACAGGACAAAACGGTAATCGCACCCGCGTGGGCCAAGGCAATGGAGTGGCTCGCACCGGTATTGCTCGCGATTGTCGCAGTGCTTTTCATGCCCGATCGCAGCCGGCGTGACATAGCGGTCCTGGCGATCGCTGTTGTAGCAGGGCTGCTGCTGGTTGAAGCGATGATCCTTTTGGTTCTGCACACTCGACTGGATCTTGGCCGCGCAAGTCTCATATACATCGGGGTCGCGATACTCAGTATCTGGCTCGTCGGCGACGAGAAGAAGGAGTTCAAGGACGCCTTCAAGCGCGGCTCCGATTTTCTGTCGGCCAGCAGGCTGGAACCCGCATTTGCCGAGTTCCGGAACTGCCCGCCCTCGGAAACGCTCGCCACGGTAATGTACAAATTGTCGCTGGCGTTCGAGCAACAGGCAAAACCCGAGCGTGCGGAAGCCGTTCTCGAATGGATGAAGCGCACGCATGTCGGCGTCACCACAAGCCAGAAAACGGCCAAGCGCACAAATGGTGCACCGCAGCGCCTGGGTCGTTACGTGATCGAGAAACGCATCGGCCGCGGCGCGATGGGTGCCGTGTACCTCGGCAAGGACCCACGCATCAATCGCGCCGTCGCAGTTAAAGCCATTCCGATCGAAAAAGAATTTGAGGATGAAGAGCTCAAGGAAGCTCGCCTGCGGTTTTATCGCGAAGCTGAATCGGCGGGTCGCCTGGCGCACCCCAACATCGTCACAGTGTTCGATGCCGGCGAAGACAAGGGCCTTGCCTATATCGCGATGGAATTCGTTCCGGGCACACCACTGAAAGACTTCACTGACCCCAAGAGACTGCTGGCGCCGAAACGCGCGCTTGAACTTGGCGCCGCGACGGCCGAGGCGCTCGATTATGCGCATAATCAGGGCGTGATTCACAGGGACATCAAACCCGCGAACCTGCTTTACAACCCGAAGGAGGGTTCACTCAAGATCAGCGACTTTGGCGTTGCGAGGCTGACTGACAACAATCGAACAAAAACGGGCATCGTACTCGGCACACCGATGTACATGTCTCCGGAGCAGCTCGGTGCAGAAGCGCTGACGGGGCTCTCGGACTTGTTTTCGCTTGGTGTTACTCTATACGAGCTTTTGATTGGCGAGGTACCATTCAAAGCGACGAACATCGCAGTGCTAATGACGAAAATCACAACGGAAGACCCGGCGCCTATAGCCGATCGGCGCAAGGGAATTCCGGCGAGCGTAGATACGGTTCTGGCGAAAGCCCTGGCCAAGCGGCCTGAAGACCGTTTCTCTTGCGGGGCGGAGATGGCCATCGCGTTGAGAAACTGCGCTCGATATTCATAGCGCGATCATTCAGAGCGGTAGCACGACAATGATGAACCTGCGTGGAAAAATTGATTTCGCTGAACTGACCGATACCGGCCGGGTTCGCGAGCACAACGAAGATGCGATTGGCTCCGACGGTGACATCGGCCTCATGGTGCTTGCTGACGGCATGGGCGGATACAACGCCGGTGAAGTTGCGAGCGGTATCGCGGTGCAGATCGTCAGCGAGCTGGCGACTGAAGCTGCCGCACGTGAGGACCGCGACGATATCGATCCCCACAGCGGGCTCATGCGGCAGTCCATTATTCTTCGTGACGCCGTTTATCGCGCCAACAAAATCATCTACCAGACGGCTAAGAGTCAGACCCATTGCGAGGGCATGGGCACGACCATCGTGGCCTGCATGTTCTATGACAATAAGGTGTCGATTGCCCACGTTGGCGACTCGCGCGCATACCGTTTGCGCGGCGGCCAGTTCGAGCAAATCACGCTGGATCACTCGCTGTTGCAGGAACTCGTCGACCGCGGATTCTATTCTGCTGAAGAGGCTCAGCGCTCAACAAATCGCAATTATGTGACCCGTGCGCTCGGGGTCGAGCCGACTGTCGAGGTCGAGGTACACGAGCACGAAGTGCTGCCGGATGACTTCTATTTGCTCTGCTCAGACGGCCTGCCCGACATGGTCGAAGATGAGGATATTCACTTAACTATCAGTACGTTTAATGCTAGTCTTGACGTCGTTAGTCAGCAGCTGGTTGAGCTGGCGAACGACAACGGCGGGCGCGATAACGTGTCGGTAATGTTGGCTCAGGTGCTGGATTCGTTTGCAGCGAAACAGGGTCTGTTCAAGATAATTGCCGGCTGGTTCCGTTGAAATTGAAAAATGTTGCCTTTGAAGAACGAAGGGTTGGGGAAACATGGCACGACTAATTTTGAGCCTGGACAATCAGGTCCTGGCTGAATACAACATGAGCAAGGAGCGTTACACGATTGGACGCCTCCCTGATAATGATGTGCGCATTGACAACCCTGCCGTCAGTGGACACCACTCCCTGATCATCAATATTCTCAATGATTCTTTTCTCGAAGATCTGAACAGCACCAATGGCACCTACGTCAATGGCAAGCTGATCAAGAAGCATGCCTTGCAACACGGCGATGTGATAACGATCGGCCACCATCAATTGCGATTCTCAGATCAACACGCCAGCGATACAGAGCAGGACGAGTTCGAGAAAACCATGGTTATTCCGACCGGCCAGCAAAACGCTGACCAGCTGGCCAAAGCTGAAAAGGCCGCTGATGATGCCGCCCGCGCCAGTAGCGCTGCGTCAGAGTTGCCTGAGGAAGACGTCAGCGTGAAGCTGGACGACGAGGAAGCTGCTGCTCTTAGTAGTGAATCTTCGAAGCCGAAGCCGAAGCCGAAGCCGGCGCCGGCGCCTGCATCCCATGCCGCAACCGCTACCGGCATCGACCCGCGTACCGCACCCAATGCATTGCCGATGGCCAAGCTACAGGTGTTGAGCGGGGCATTTGCAGGCCGCGAACTCGAGCTGACGAAAGCGCTCACCACACTGGGCCGCCCGGGCGTGCAGGTCGCAGCAATCACACGGCGCGCGGAAGGTTATTACATCGTTCACGTTGAGTCGGGTGAAGAAGGCGACTTCCCGCTGGTCAACGGTCAGCCGATCGGTGCCAAGGCGCGCCGACTGAGTGACAACGATGTTGTGCAACTGGCTGGCGTGAAGATGGGATTCTTCAAGGCGTAGTTGTCGCGATAATCGCCCGCATGGCGGGCTCCAACAGCGCTCCTACAAGACCACCTCCGACGCTTCGCGGTTCATTACCCCGCACACCAGCTCATAGGGAATTGCATCGGCCCACGGCGCAAGTTCCTCTACCGGCAGCCCGTCACCCCACAAGGTCGCGATATCACCGACCGAGTCCTGCGCGTCCGCGCCGAGATCCACGGCGATCATGTCCATCGAGACATTGCCGATCAGCGGCACCCGCCGCCCGTTGATTAACACGGGCGTACCGTCTCGAAAATGGCGCGAGTACCCGTCACCGTAACCCGCGGCAATGATTCCAAGCGTCGTGTCGGCGTCGCTCGTGTATCGCCCCCGGTAGCCGACGCGCGAGCCTGCAGCCAAAGGCTTCGTTGCGATGAGCCGCGCCTCGAATTGCATCACGGGTTTCAGACCGAGCTCCGAAGCGCTGCGATCGTCATACGGCGATACACCAAACAATGCGATGCCGGGCCGTATCCAGTGATCGCCGGTGAAGCCGAGGTCCTCGGACGCGTTAACAACTGTGGGCCAGCCAAGGGTTGCCGGCGTATTGGCGACACTAACTGCCCCCTCGAATCCATTGACGACCGCAGCAAAACTCTCTAATTGTTTCTGGGTACCTCGATTGCCAAGGTCGTCCGCACTGGCGAGATGCGTCATCAGCCGCAACTCGGCGACCGACCCCATGTCGCCCAATATCGAGATCAAAGCCGCCGCTTCATCAGGGCGAAAGCCGAGACGGTTCATTCCCGTGTCAATTTTGAGCCATACAGTAGCCGGTGTTCCAGTATGCGCCGCGAGCAGATCGAGCTGTTGTCGACAATGCACGACAATCTCAAATTCGCTCTGCGTGGATTGCAGCAACTCCTCTTTTGACGCTACGCCCGCCAGCATCACGATCGGGTTTTCGATGCCGGCCCCGCGCAGGTCCAGGGCCTCTTGCAGTCGCGCAACTGCAAATGCATCGACATGCGAGAGATATTGCGCCACGGCAAGCATGCCGTGTCCGTAGGCATTGGCTTTGATGACCGCCATGACTTTTGCGCCGGGTGCGGCGCGACGAAGGATGTTGAGGTTGTGTCTCAGAGCGCCGAGCCGAATCAGTGCCCGTGCTCCGAAACTCACGGATACGGCTCCTCGCCGTAAGCCTCGGGGACCCAGTTTTCGAACTTGGTATAACGGCCAACGAATGTCAGCGGAAAATCACCAATAGGACCATTGCGTTGCTTGGCAATCGCGATGTCAGCAATTCCCTTGCGCGGTGTGTCCTGGTTATAGACCTCTTCGCGATAGATGAAGATGATCAGGTCGGCGTCCTGTTCGATGGCACCTGACTCTCGCAAGTCGGACATGACAGGGCGCTTGTCCGTGCGTTGCTCGACACTTCGATTCAACTGCGACAGCGCGATGACCGGCAGGCTGAGTTCTTTTGCCAGTGCTTTCAAGGATCGCGAAATCTCTGAAATCTCGGTCGCGCGATTTTCCTTGTTGCCAGGTACCTGCATGAGCTGCAGATAGTCCACGACGATCAGCCCAAGGCCATGCTCACGATGCAGGCGCCGTGCGCGCGCGCGAATTTCCGTGGGTGAAAGGCCGGCGGAATCATCAACGAAGATGGGTGCGTCGGACATGAGCTGCACCGCCGTATTGATACGCGACCAGTCCTCATCCGGAAAGCGCCCGGTCCGAAGATGCGTCTGGTCGACACGGCCCAGCGACGAGATCATGCGAAACGCGAGCTGCTGCGACGGCATTTCCATCGAAAATATGGCTGTTGGCACCTTCCCGCCAATCGCCGCGTTCTCGGCGATGTTCAGAGCGAGCGTGGTCTTGCCCATCGAGGGGCGACCGGCAATGATGATCAGGTCGCCGCCCTGCAGGCCCGTCGTCAACTTGTCGAATTCGTTGTAACCGGTCGATATACCCGAGATATCGCCATCGGATTGATGCAGCAGGTCGATGCGATCCACTGCCTGGGGCAGAATCTCCTTGAGCGACCTGAAGCCGGCACTTGTTCGTGCGCCCTTCTCCGCAATTTCAAATACCCGCCGCTCGGCTTCATCGACCAGGTCGGTCGCCGATCGACCGTCGGTACCGAACGCGCTGCCGGATATTTCGTTGCCCGCGCTGATCAGTGAGCGCAGCATCGAGCGTTCACGAACGATATTGGCGTAGGCGCGTGCATTTGCCGCACCTGGAGTCTCGTTGGCCAACGCGGCGAGATACTCGAGGCCGCCCGCCTTGTCGAGTTCGCTGCGCCGATCAAGAAACTCGGACACCGTGACCACGTCGCAGGGACTGCCCTCTTCCACGAGCTGAGCGATGGCGGTAAAAATGATGCGGTGATCGTTGCGGTAGAAGTCTTCCGCTGTGACGACATCGCCAACCTTGTCCCAGGCCGCCTTGTTGAGCATCAAGCCACCGATCAGGGACTGTTCGGCCTCAACGGAGTTGGGTGGCACCTTGAGGCGCTGCTCTGCAACGCCAGTGTCCATCCCTTCCCCGAATGCTCGAACCATTTTCGTTCCTTAGCTGATCGATCTCCGCCCTATTACAAAGGTACCACGCCTAATCGGCTGCAACGACCTTGACGGTGACTTCGGCGTTTACTTCCGGGTGCAGATGCACACCGATCTGAAAATCGCCCAACTGGTGGATCGGGCCGTCCGGCATGCGCACCTCACTTCGCTGTACCTCAACCTGCACCGCGGCAAATGCTTCCGTGATATCGATCGGGCCAACTGAGCCGAACAGCTTGTCTTCGCTGCCTGCGTTGGCTGGGATGACCAGCTCCATGCCATTAATAACCCCGGCACGTTTCTTTGCGTCCGCGAGTTCTCCTTTTGCGTGTTTTTCCAGCTCCGTGCGCCGCGACTCGATCGCCTTCATATTTTCGGGCGTCGCCAGCGCTGCCTTGCCCTGCGGCAAGAGGAAGTTGCGGCCATAGCCGGCCTTGACCTTAACGAGGTCGCCGATGCTGCCGAGATTTTCTACGTTGTCCAACAAAATGACATTCATTGTCTAATCCTGCTTATGATTTAAGTGGCTTTTATCCTGGGCCGGCGCAAGCGGAACCAGGTGTCGACGTAGCCAACCACAGCCAGCCCCATCAACAGAATTACGTTCAAAAACGGCATCAACACGTAAACGGCGACAACGCCAAATACGGGCAAATGCCCCTCACCGTACAGCCAGTGTACGATTGCCAGTCCCTGTAACCAAAACACAAAAAACATGACGAATGCGATGTTCTGCAACCAGACCGCATCGCTCAATACTGCACCCACCGACGCCAGTGCCATAGTGATGGCAACGACCCGGCCCAGGTTCAAGTCACGAAACCGTCCAAAATCGGCGGTTTCTCCAGGCAAATGCCGGTACAACAGGTAGCCGAGAACACAATTGACACTATGCACGGCCCAACTCGTGAGCACCGCTATTGTCGTCATCTGCTCGGCAACAGCGTCCAGTTGCCCATCGAGCAAGTCCGCCTGTTCCGTCAGACCGAGTTCCCGCCATACTTCGACAATTTCCACAAGTATGTTGCGCCAAAAACCAACCAGATCGCCAACGACCAGGAAAAACCCGATCATGAGCAAAATGGCCATGATCACCGACACTTGCAAGGTCAGCGTCAGCGACCGTGTTGCAATCAATAACACCGCGAGCAACATCGCCGGCAACCACATTACCACCGCGCCCGACAAAACCGTCGCTAGCGAGCCTTGCGCAACCAGTCCAACGACGGCTAGCAGGCCACCCGCGATCACCGCGTCGAGAAACGCCGCTTTCGGCCCCTTGTGCAGCACCAGCAGCACCAGTACGACACCGCTCAGAAAACTCAGGTAGGGCAACGAAATCGTTGCCGCCAGCGCCAGCACCGCGTTCAGCGGACGAGCGACCAGCCATGCGGCAACCGCCTGCATGTACGTACCCGCGCCGGCCTAGTGGCGGTCGGTGTACGGCAATAACGCCAGGTAGCGCGCGCGTTTCACTGCGGTCGCCAGCTGACGCTGATAATGCGCCTTCGTGCCGGTAATGCGGCTCGGTACAATTTTTCCGGTTTCAGTGACGTAGGCCTTCAGCAAATTGAGATCCTTGTAGTCGATCTCGGTGATGCCTTCCGCCGTAAAACGGCAATACTTGCGTCTGCGTGAATATCTGCTCATTGATAAACTCCTCAGGCGCTCTTCGCCGCAGCTTCGTCAACTGCTTCTTCATCGCCACTGTCAGCGGCTTCCGCCACTGGCTCTTCGTCTTTGCTCTCTTCGTCTTTGCTCTCTTCGTCTTTGCTCTCTACTTCGACCGGTGCCTCTTCTGCGACCGGTGCCTCTTCTGCGACCGGTGCTTCTTCTGCGACCGGTGCTTCTTCTGCGACCGGTGCTTCTTCTGCGGCTGGTGCTTCTTCTGCGGCTGGTGCTTCTTCTGCGGCTGGTGCTTCTTCTGCGGCCGGTGCTTCTTCTGCGGCCGGTGCACCCTCAGCGGCAGTCTCTTCGGCTACAGGTGCCTCCTCGTCAACCTTTTTCGACTCGGTAGCACGCATTGCAGCTTCAGCGGCGGCCTTTGCGTCGCGACGCTGTTGCGCCTCACGCTCTTTCGCCTTCTCTTCAGCAACAGCAACAGCCATCGGCGAAGCCTCGGTTACGGCATCGTCACGTGACATCACGAGATTTCGCAGCACCGCATCGTTGAAGCGGAATGCACTTTTGATCTCTTCGATCACAGCGAATTCGCACTCAACATTCAACAGAATGTAATGCGCTTTGTGAATTTTGTTGATGGGATGGGCCAGCTGACGTCGACCCCAGTCTTCGGTGCGATGAACCGTACCGCCGGAACCGGATACCATGCCCTGGTAGCGTTCTACCATCGCAGGTACCTGTTCGCTCTGGTCCGGATGGACCAGAAACACTATTTCGTAATGTCTCAATTTCTTCCCCTTTCGGATTACAGCTACCCGGCATTCCGGTGCAGCAAGAGGTGCAGGGCCTGATACCAGCACAGAACCCTCCCCGTGCATCAGGACGGGGACGCGCATCCTAACCACAGATGCGTGCATACGCAAGTGAAAAACCAGTGTAATTCGAGGATATTGTGCCGGTTCTCAGTCGCGCTGTCGGCGTGCCTCGTACAGGCAGATGCCGGTCGCCACGGACACATTCAGGCTAGATACCTCGCCCAGCATGGGCAAGCTGATGAGTACGTCGCAACGGCGTGCCACGCCCTTGCCCACACCCTTGTGCTCCTGTCCCATGACGAACACGACAGGGCCCGTCAAATCCGCCGCATAGAGGCTCTTGGCGGACTGATCGCTCGTTGCGATCCGGGTCACGCCATAATCACCCAGCCAGTCGAGTACCCTGCCCAGGTTGGCGACCGGGGCGAATGGCAGATGCTCGGCAGCGCCCGCAGCCACCTTACTGACGGTGGGGCCAAGGCCGGCCGCGCCGTGACGCGGCACGATGATCGCGTCGACACCGGCAGCATCGGCCGTTCGCATGCACGCCCCCAGGTTGTGGGGATCCTGAACGCCGTCCAGTAACAGTAGCAATGGCACGTCCCCGGCCGAGAGCTTCTCCTCGATCATGGATCGCAGGCTCGCTTCATCGAGAACCGTCGAACGCCGTATCTCGGCAATGATGCCCTGGTGCCGTGCTTCACCGCTCATTTGTTGCAGGCGCGCCCTGTTTGCCGATTTGATGTCGATGCCAGCCTCGCGGGCCTTCGCCAGCAGCGCTTCGACGCGTGGGTTGGCGCTGCGATATTCCGAATAGATGCGCCGGACCTCGGTGTTATTACTCGCCAGCAATTGCTCAACAGCGCGTAATCCCGTGACGTAGCGCGACTTGCTCATTTCCGACTCGCTTTCGGCCGCCCGCCGCTGCGACTTCGACCTCGTTTGGGTGACTCATGCGGCAATTCAGCCGGCCGAAAATCGATGCGTCGGGTCTCCATATCGACGCGCTGCACCAGCACACGCATCGTCTCGCCCAGACCGAACGATCGACCCGTGCGTTCACCGACCATCTGTTGCCGACCGGCGTCGTAGTGATAGTAGTCATTCGGCAAGCTGGTCACATGCACAAGACCGTCGATCATCAGTTCGTTCAATTGCACGAACAGGCCAAAATTGGTCACGCCTGTGACAACGCCGTCGTAGATTTCGCCCTGCCGATCGACCATGTACTGGCACTTGAGCCAGGCTTCGACATCGCGGGTTGCCTCTTCGGCCCGTCGTTCATGCGCCGATGTGATGGCACCCAGCCGGACCATCGCCTGCCGGTCGTAGTCGTAGCGGCCCGGTTTGCCGCCACGAATGATATGGCGAATAGCGCGATGCACGAGCAGATCGGGGTAGCGACGGATAGGCGACGTGAAATGTGCGTAGGAATCCAGGGCGAGTCCGAAATGGCCGATATTGTCGGGCGTGTACTCGGCGTGCGTCAGGCTCCTGAGCATCTGCATCGAGATCGCCGCGCTGTCCGGACGGTCTTTCACTTTTTTGAGCAGGTTGTTGAACTGGCGCGGCTCGATGTGGTCCGGGTGTGGGACCTTGAGATCGAGCGATACGAGGTAGCGACGTAACTCGTCAAATCGATCCGGATCGGGTTTTGGGTGCACGCGGTACAGGCCCTGTATGCGGTTCTTTTTCAGGAATCTTGCGGCCTGTACGTTGGCCGCAATCATGCATTCCTCGATCAAACGATGAGCGTCGTTTCTGGCAACGACGCGAATGCGATCGATCTCGCCGCCCTTGTTCAGCTCGAACTTGATCTGCGGCAGGTCCAGTTCAATGGCGCCGCGCCGACCGCGCGCTTTGGCGAAGGCCTTATATAAGGAGTGCAGACTCCGAATCGGGCCGTGTACTGACCGCGGCACCGCTTTTTGGTCGCCAGTCAGGAACGCGTTGACCTGGCTGTAGGTCAGTCGTGCTTTCGAGCACATCACTGCCTCGACAAACGTGGCACGCGTAACCTTGCCGTCCGCGTCCACACGCATGTCGCACACCATGCACAGGCGATCGACCTTCGGATTGAGCGAACACAGTCCGTTCGACAACTCTTCGGGCAGCATGGGGACGACCCGATCCGGAAAGTAGACCGATGTGCCGCGGGTCGTCGCCTCTTTGTCCAGCGGCGACTTGACCTCTACGTAGTGTGCGACGTCCGCAATAGCAACCAGCAGTCGCCAGCCCTTACCTGATGGCTCGCAGTAGACAGCATCGTCGAAATCCCGTGCATCCGCACCGTCGATCGTTACAAGGTCAACGTCGCGCAGGTCAACACGACCTTTTTTCGCAGCGGCCGGCACGCTGTCGCCGATCTTTTTGACCTGCTCACGAACAGACTTCGGCCAGTTGGTCGGAATGCTGTGTGACTGGATCGCAATGTCAGTCGCAATGCCTTTCTGCTCCGGCGAACCAATCACCTGAACGATACGACCTGTAGGTTGTTCGACGTGCGTCGGGTAATCGAGAATTTCGGCAACGACGATCTGGCCCGGCCGCGCACCGCCGGATTCGCCTTTCGCGATTAATATACGATGCGCGATCTTCGCGTTGTCCGGGATCACGACGCCTATGCCACGTTCCCGGATGAATTGCCCTGCTACCTCACGTGTGCCACGTTCGAGTACCTCAACGAGTGTGCCCTCGGGTTTGCCGCGCCGGTCCACGCCAACGACTTTGACCGCAACCCGATCACCATGAAAAATGGCACGCATTTCCCGCGCGGACAGATAGATGTCGTCCGAACTGTCATCGGGTATGACAAACCCGAAACCATCCTTGTGGCCGCTGACGCGACCCGTCACAAGTTCGAGTTTCTCGGTCAGGCAATATTCGTGGCGCCTGTTTTCGATGATCTGGCCCGCACGGACCATGCCCGCCAGCCGATCGACGAGCAACGTACGCATGCGCTGACCTTTAAGGGAAAATCCGGACAGAATCACCTCTATTTTCAGAGGTTTACCTGCTTCTGCTAGAAACTCTATGAGCTTGTTTCGGCTTGGTATCGGGTGCTTGTAGGTCTTTTTCGGCCGTTTGTCTTTTGTTTTTGACTCTGGTTTTGGCAAGTGCCGTTGCTCCGGAAGCGCCTGACGTTGACAGGTCGCTAATGCTTTGAGTAAAGTGCGCCACCCGCAGACAATGCGAGTGGCCGTAATTGTACGCAGGTTTTGTACAGCCGAGGTGGCGGAATTGGTAGACGCGCCAGGCTCGGGCGCAGGATAATTGAAAATCTGATTGGTTTGTGAAATGCCCAGGTGGCGGAATTGGTAGACGCGCCAGCTTCAGGTGCTGGTCTACGTAAGTAGGTGGAGGTTCAAGTCCTCTTCTGGGCACCAATCAGATAAGTCAGACCACGCCAGTATTACACTACCTGGGATCAACGAGCCCCGCAAATTCCCTTTAAGTCAGCGAACAAGTCTTTGGACAGGTGAGG